>ODAI012591743.1_pt1 | contig 10851 bp, 9 predicted proteins | sample 1539321 | NCBI WGS metagenome assembly ODAI01 (sample SAMN02144231, study PRJEB22623) | gut metagenome | biome: sheep rumen | host: Ovis aries | place: New Zealand | reverse complement strand
TTATTATTGCCGTTTGCCTTGTATGAGGCGGACGGCAGTTTTTATTATACGGCGCTGTACCCAAGAGGTTGAAGGGAGCGGCCCTGAAAGCCGCGAGGCAGGGTAACCTGTGCGTGCGTTCGAATCGCACCAGCGCCGCCAGAATAGGATTGCTATTTTAACAAAGTAGCAATCCTATTTTTTGTTTAAAACACCTAAAGTAAAAGCTGTCCGATATGGCACAGCAAAGATGCAAAGAAAACTTTGCAAAACCTGTTGACAAGTATACTTGACATTGCTATAATAACGATATGCCAAGTAAACTTTGCAACAAGGAGGTTTCAAACAATGAATCGGGAAGAAATCCTGACAAAAGCGCAGAGCGAGGGAAAGCAGCGGGATTTGCCGGATCGTGAGGCCCAAAGAAACGGCGCCTGGGCGGCGTATATCCTCGGCGTGGTACTGCTGATTATTGTGGATACCGTCAACGGTTTTGTGTTACACTATGTGAACCGAGGAGCAGACTTTGCGTTATTTTCTATGGCATTTGCACTGTTTCTGACGAAATATCTGCGCCTGCGGAAGAAACACGAGCTAATCATTACAATCATATGGGGTGTGTTGGCACTCTCCATGTTGGTTGTATGGATTCTGCAGTTAATAGGGGTGCTTTAATGGAAGACGGACTTCTTCTGCACAATCATCTTGCGCTTGCAAGAAAAGAGAAAGGACTATCCCAAGCAGAGTTGGCAAAACTGGTCGGCGTTTCCAGAAATACCATCAGTTCCATCGAAACTGGGCAGTTCAACCCTACAGCCAAGTTGGCGCTGATTATCTGCATCGCTCTGGATAAGAAGTTTGAGGAGCTATTCTACTTCTGAAATGGAATGCTCGGCGAATCTCGTCAAAAGACTCTGCCTTCATATTATTGAGAAGAAAAACCTTATTCATGTGAAATTTGAAGAGGCGGAAACCCTGAACGGTGTGCAGGAGATTCCGGCCGAAGATAGAGAACCGGAGAGGGAAGCAGAACGCTTCCCTCTCCGGAATGCTACTATGATCAGGGACCCGGGTAAAAACCACGAAGCCGTTACGGTTATGATTTCGGCCGGTAAAACTTCAATGTAATCAGTCCGAGGGCCAGCATAATGATCGGAGAGATAAACATTGCGGTGTCCGCTTTTCCGCCAAAAAGCTCAATCAGTGCAATATATGGCGTACCAAGAAACGCGCCGATATTGATGCCGGACTCGGCAATGGAAGTTGCAAGGAATTTGCTGTCCTCCTGGACGCTGTCGCTGAATGCATTGATGCATGCAGGGATGATACCCGTGGAAGCAATACCGCTGACAACAAGCCAGGCGGCAACAGATGCAAAGCTGTAGGACTTATACAGGCCAAACATGGACAGTCCCGTTATGGCCAGCATGATGCACATGGTCTTGTTCTTGAGCAATTTCTGCGCAAAGCCGAAAACAATTCCTCCCAGGATCGTAGCGACGCTGTAGAACACCATGGCATTGCCGACCGTAACAGAGTTCCCAATGCCGCGGCCGACGATAATGTTGGCGATCACAAGGAACATCGGATAATAGCAGATCATGTATGCGATTGCAATCACAGAGAATACCCAGACAATTGGGGGCAGGTTCCTGACCGCTGCGCCGAGGGAGCCTGATTTCGCCATCGCTTCCAGCTTGCTGCCGGCTGTGGATTTGTCGTCCTGATCCAGCTCAAATTTCGGGCAGAGAAAGAGAACAACCAGGAATGGAATTGCACTCCAAAGATACACAAAAAAGCTGTAATTCCATTTGATAGCGCAAAGGTGGCCCACGACAACCTGGGCGACCATGTTCATGGCATACTGTGCAGCGACTGCCCATCCCATCGCATGGCTCCGGAAACGGGTATCCTCAATCAGCTTCAAACTCATGGAAATGCCGATGCCCTGCATCAGGCCATAGCCGATACCGAATGCAAACCGTCCGAGGAACATCATTGCCATGCTGGTGTCGCCAAATAATGCGGGGAGAATACCGCCGATGCAGTGACAGCCGATTCCGATCAGAAGCATGTTCCGCAAGGTAATCTTACGGTTTACCAGGATACCTGCGACAACGGTAAAAACCACTGCGCACAGATTCGGGATGTTGTTGACAAGAGTGATGATGCTGTAAGGGACGTCCGGGAATACACTTGCGATATCCGCGAGAGCGGAAGAACACCATTCTGCACCGCCCGCTGCCGTGTTGGCAAAGACGAGGACGATAATGCCGATGATTGTCCTTCTCTTGGTTGCTTGGTTCATCACTTTCACCTTTCCTGTTACAAGTAATGATTGCACCTCAGTCATGCTTCCGGGCAGAAAGCATGACTGAGGGTTTTTGCTGTGAGCCGGTGATCAGGCTGTTCTCTTCTTTTTGGCAATGCTGACGGCAACCGCAGTCAGGATCGCGAAAACAGTGCAGCAAACGGCGGCGAAAACGAAGCGGAATTCCGTGTTATTCGGCTTGATGAGGCCGGCGACAGGCGTATAGAAAAGCGCGGAGCAAACGGTACCGAGCTGGCCTGCCATGTGGATCACGGCACAGCCGGCAGTAGCGGCTTCCACCGTGTTATAGTTAGTGGCATAGAGAAGGGTGCCGGGCATCTCAAAACCGATGGAGGTGCCTACGACGAAAGCGCCTAAGAAAAGAACCGGCAGAGACTGCGCGAAGTAAATGATCAGGAAGCCGAGTACCAGCGCCAGGAAACCGCAGCAGAGGACATACTCGTGAAGCTTTCTTTCAAAAGGATTGAAGATGAGCCCGCCGAACATACCGCCGACCAGGAAGATCGCCATGGCGGTACCGGTGAGAGCGGCAGAGCCAAGACCGCGCTCCGTAATGATGAAGGAAATGTTGGCGCCCATCACGCCGTAGGAGTTGATAAAGACGAAGATGATCACGCCGAACAGCCAGGTAATGGGGGCGATCTTCAGGTGGCTTTTCTCAGCGCTGGCCTTTGCAGGCTTGTCTGCGGGGAAGTAAATGCAGCCAAGGACCAGGGGAATCAGCGCATAGAGGAAAGCAAGGTAAGTGTTGTGCCATGCTCTGGCTGCCAGAAGGCCGCCGACCAGGGTCAGATACATGCCGCCGCCGTTTGTGAAGAGATCCTGAATACCCATGATTTTGCTGCGGCCTTCTTCATCGTAGTTTTCTGCGATGATGCCGTTTGAGGTGGGCATCAGGAAGCCGAAGCCGAGACCGAGAAGCGTCTGCCACAGCATGAGTTGCAGGAAGCTGCTGTGGAACAGATAGCCGCAAAGCGCATATGCGACGACCAGTGCGACGCCGAACTGACAGAGGACTTTCTTTGAGATTTTGGTTGCAAGCAGTGTGGAGATCGCGCAGCCGAGAAGCATAGCGAATCCGGGCCAGTTCGACATCTCCTGCATCCACACGGTGGGAATATTAGGGAATGCTTTTGCGATATCCGCAAGGGCCGGCTGCAGCCCCATTCCGCCCATTTCCAGGGCGGAGACGAACAGAATTGCCAGGGTCATCATTGCTCTGTTCTTTACTTTGGTTTTTTCCATAATACCTCTCCTTATTTTATGATTTTGTTTTTAAGAGCCATTCATGGGTCTAACATTTTCGTTAAAGATCAAGTGCAAGATTAAAGGCGACCTGGTTGGCATTTTTGATATTCTTAACCACATTGCAGTCACCGATGGCGATGACGTCAGGCATCAGCTGCTGCAGCTGCCTGAAAAGTGCGTCGTTCTTCTTCATTCCGAATGCCGCAACAACATCATCACACGGAAGCACGGTTTTGTCGCCGGCCGTATTCTGAACCGTTACACCGGCGTCACTGATCTCACAGACGCGAACGGAGCCAATCAGTTTGACACCGTACTGTTCCAGCAGCTGAAGCAGCATGCCGCGCGGGGCCGGGGAGTGGTCTTTCGCAAACTGTTCGACCGGCAGCATGTCCACCACGGTAACCTTTTTGCCGTCCATCGCCAGCTGGAGTGCCGATTCCGTTCCTGACAGGCCGCCGCCGCAGACAACCACGGTTTCACCAACGGTTTCTCTGCCGGTGTCGACATCCAGGACGTGATGCACATTAGCACGGTCAAGCCCGGGAATCGGCGGGGCAATCCGCGCAGCGCCGGTGGCAACAAAGACAGCGTCGGGTTGCAGCGCCAGAATCGTCTCCGGCGTAGCCTCGGTATTCAGCAGGATCTCAGCTCCGCACTCCATGGTGCTGCTCATCAGCCACTTGAGGTGGCGGCGCATATCGAACTTGAAGGAAAGGCAGCTGATTTCATGCAGCCTGCCGCCGAGCTTGTCGCTTTTTTCCACAAGCACAACATCGTGGCCGCGTTCCACCAGCGTCTTGGCAGCCATGCAGCCTGCCACGCCGCCGCCGACGACAACGACCCTTTTGGGATGACGGGAAGGCTGAATCTCTCCCAGTTCAAATTCGCGCCCCAGGCGGGGATTGGTTGCGCAGCGAAGATGCACGATGTCCGCCGGTGCGCACTCATGGCAGCGCAGGCAGGGACGTGTTTTCTCTTCTTCACCGCGGTAGGCATTGTACAGCAGCTGGTTGTCGCACATAAGCTGGCGGGCCATGGCAACCATATCGGCCTTGCCTGACGCGATGATTTCTTCGGCTTCCGCAATCGTGGTGATACTGCCGACAACCGTTACCGGGATGCGTATCTCCGGATCGGCCTTGACCTGCTCAGACCATTTCACATTGTGACAGTGCGGAAGATAGAATGCCGGCATGGTATAGGGCATGTAGCGGGGTTCAACGATCAGGCCCTGGGAAATATGCACCGTGTCAATATACTCCTGCGCGAGGCGGATAAAGGCTTTGGTTTCTTCGATCCCCATTCCTCCCGGGACAAGTTCATCGCCGCTGATGCGCATGTCAATGCACAGGCCTCTTCCGACACGCTCACGCATGGCCTTCAGCACGGAGAGCGGCCAGCGGACCCGGTTCTCAAAACTGCCGCCGTATTCGTCGGTGCGCTGATTGTACTTCGGTGAGAGGAACTGGGCCAGCAGGTTGCCGTGAGCCGCATGAACCATAACCATGTCAAATCCGGCTTTCATCAGGCGCTCCGCCACTTCACAATACTCGCTGCGCACGGTTTCCATGTCGTTTTCATCCATCTCGCGGATGTCCGTGGGACCGTTCTCAACCGGGATTGCCGAAGGGGCGATGGCAGGCGAGTTCGGCCGGAAGCACTTCGGAGCAGAACGGCCGGCATGTACAAGCTCGCAGGATATTTTCACGCCGTACCGGTGCGTAATCTCGGAAATGCGCCGTAAATCGGTGATGTTGTTATCACTGGTCACATCCAGCGCACCAAAGAAGTCGACCCCGTTGATGTGGTCAATGGGAGTGGAGCCGATTGTAATGACACCGACGCCGCTTTGCGCCTGATATTTGATATAGCCGAGAAGCTCCGGAGATACTGCGCCGGTCGGCGTGGACAGGCTGGAGACCATGGGGGAAAACTGGATCCGGTTCTTGACCTCCATATTGCCGATCCGGATCGGCGAGAACACATGCGGATAATGATTGAAGCTCATCATGAATCCCCCAACTCTCAGATCCTGCCGATATCGCGCGCGGCATAAAAGGCCTGGGAAGTTGCCTGATAAATCGTGGCCGGGGTAACACAGTCGCCGATCGTATAGAACTCAGGAGCACAGAAGCGGAACTGCTCCGCCACATCTGCAAGCGGCCGCTGACCGACCGCATAAATGACGGTGTCCGCTTCATAAAGCTTTTCGCCGTCAGCATCCCGGCCGATGACACCTTTTTCATTGATCTCAACCGGGCTTGTGTTGAAGGCCGTACCGACTTTGCGGATGTGCAGCTGTTCGCCGATCGCCTGGCCGTGCAGGCCGTTTGCCCCGCACTTGACCGCTTCGTGACGGTGCATGAGCGTCACATCCTTCTTGCAGATTGCCAGATGAATGGCAAGCTCCGCACCGACCAGGCCGCCGCCGATCACAACAACCTTTTGGCCAACTTCATCCACATGCGTATATGCATATTCGGCCGGGATCACATTCGCCCTGTCATAACCGGGCAGGTAGGTCGGGACGGCCGGGCGGGCGCCGACAGAGGCGATGACGGCATCCGGTTCCATGCCGGAAACGAGTTCCGGCGTTGCGGTGGTATTGAGAAGCACCGTGATGTTGGGATTCTTCATGACTTTAGCCGCCTGGTGCTCAAGGTACAGTTTCAGCTTCGATTTGAAGGAAACGCCGTCCTCAATCAGCAGGACGCCTCCCAGGCGGTCTGCTTTCTCAATCAGGGTGACGGTATGTCCGCGCTCTGCAGCCGTCAGCGCGGCCTGCATCCCGCCGATTCCGCCGCCGACAACAACGACCTTTCTCTTGTGGACCGGCGGCGTGTCATATTTGACTTCCAGCTCGCGGCCGGTGGTCGGGTTAATCGCGCAGCCGTACTGCCCCGTTGTGATCAGCTGGCTGAAGCAGGTATAGCACCGCAGGCACTGGTTGATCTCATCCGCCTTGCCGGCTCTCGCTTTGTTGGGCAAATCCGGATCGGCAATCACGCCGCGGCCGATTTCAATCACATCAACCAGACCGTCGGCAAGCGCTTTTTCCATCATGTCGGGATCGCTGAAAGAACCGACGGTTGCAACGGGGGTCTTCACATGTTTCCGTACCTCTGCGGCATACTTCATGTTGACGCCGTCTTCCAGGAACATGGAGGGATGCATCACAACAAAGGATTCGATCACTTCATGGTTGCCGACCGAGCAGTGGATGATGTCGCAATGTCCGTCGAGCACTTTGGCGCATTCCACGCCGTTTTCAATCCCGTAGCCGACCGAATTCACTTCCGATGCGGACATGCGGAAATCAATGAGGAAATTCTTTCCGCAGACTTCCTTGATCCGGTCGCAGACCATTACGGCAAAGCGGCAGCGGTTCTCCGCGGTCCCGCCCCAGCGGTCCGTGCGGTGGTTTGTGAGCGGACTCATGAACTGATGGAGAAGCCAGCCGTGGCCGCCATGCAGCAGCACCATCTTGAAGCCGGCAAGCTGAACACGTTTTGCAGCCTGTGCATACAGTTCAATGGTATTCAGAATCTCTTCCTCGGGCATCTCCGGGAGGAAGGCCCCCTGCATGCGGGAACTGGCCTTGTCGCTCTCGGTGTGAATCACCGTATCCGAAGGCGCCCAAACCTGATGCCCTTCGATATAGGACTGGCTTGCGAACATTCCGGCGTGCATCAGTTCAATCGAAGCGATGGCACCGTGCTTGTTAATGGCATCCGCGACAGTCGCAAGGTGGGAAACACAGTCATCCGTATCCAGCTTCAGATACTTCGGAATATCGACGCCATGGACGGAATCAATATAGGCTTCCCCGACATGGACGACAGCGCAGCCTCCCCGCGCTTTGCTTTCGTAATAGGCCATGAGGGGTTCGGTCGCAATATTCTCCACGGTCAGATCGCAGTAACCGGTGGGCGCAGCAAAGATTCTGTTTCGCAGGATGGTATTCCCGAGCTTCAAAGGTTTAAAAAGGTTGGGATAAGGACATGAATACATTGCGTTCTTTTCCTTTCTTTGATGTTCTGCCTTGCTTACTCAAGCGAAGCTGCTGACGGTTTCTCACTTGCTAATTAAAATTATAACAATCTCTGTTCACGATGAGAAGCGACATCTTTTTGGAGCCCCTACAACCAAAAGTTGTGAGCGGCGGAACTTTTGGGAAAATAAAAAGGAACGGCGGTTTCGCCGTTCCGGATTGTCATTGATTCAGATGTTTTACCAGGCCTGGAAGCAGTGTATAAACTCCGCTTCCTGTTCATTGACCCCGTGATCGACTGCGGTACAGATATGGATCACATAGTCCCAGCCGTGCAGTTTGTCCGGGATAATGCGCAGTCCCGGGAATTCAACGGGTTTCTCGCCCACATAAAAACTGATGCCCATGTTCTGACGGCAAAGATCCGTCAACAGGCCAAAATCATTCGCCGCAGCGCCTATGTTGGGGACAAAACCGGCTTTGCGGCACCGCTCCAGGAAACTCGAATGCCCTTTAATGCTTTCCCCAAATGAAAGGAAGGTCTCGTTCTTTAACTGGCGCAAATCGATGGTGTCCCGGTCGGCAAGCGGATGCTTCTCGCTGAGCATGAAGTAGGTGTTCAGCACGTGTGTGTGGTGGACTGTGAAATGCGATAAATCAATCGGAGTAACGCAGAAGCCGATGTCGATCTCTCCTTTCTTCAGCGCCGTATCAACATCGGTATCGTTGAATTCCTGAATGCGGAGCTTGATATCGGGATGGTTTTGCGTAAACTGCCCGAAAAGATGACCCGGCAGGAAATTCACCATCCCCTGCGTCAGTCCTACACGAATCGTGTTTTTCAGGCTGTATTTCTCTCTGCTGATCTCTGCCAGCGCCGCAGTATACCCGCTTACCAGCTCCTTGGCATAGGGCAGCAGGAGGGTCCCGTAGTTGGTAAGAGAGATTGTGGACGCCGAACGGTAAAATAGAGGTACACCGAGTTCGTCCTCCAACGATTTGATGCTTTTACTGATTCCCTGCTGGCTGATATACAGATTGTTCGATGCCTTGGTAAAACTCAACTGCTTGCTTACCTCGATGAAGTTTTCCAGTTGCCTGAAGTCCATTGCCATGCCCCCTTGAGCCGGACAAATCGTTCCCTGCATGAAACCCCTGGTCTCTGCGCCATTTGAAAGCATTTTACACAGAATGAAAATGTGCGTCAAGTAGTTCCGCGGCTCGTCATAGAGATAGCCGGAGAATACCTCGGTCGGCATGAAGGAAGCCATACCGGAATAAGCTTTGCGCTTTTCTGTTCCCGACGGGACAAAACGGCGCGCTGGCGCTCCAACTCCCGGATCAGCGCAACCGCAGTCTGCCTGATCTCGGAATCTTTTAACGTCTCAAAGAAAGCACCGTAGTTCTACGGGATATCCAATGAAATGTGCGGCGGGTGAATGATTGAAAAACATTCGCCGCAAAGCCTGCCATTTCGCCATCTGATGTCATGATAACTCTTTTTCCCGATGTTGAAAAGAACATCTTCTGCGGCTTTACAAACGCTTTCGTTCTTTAGTATAATGAAAATGGGGGGGGTGTGCAAATGGAAGACCAGTTTTTTACAATCGTTGTAGCGGATGATGAGGCGGAACTGTGCGACGCCGTGTGCAGCATGATCCATTGGGAAGAACTCGGCTTCCGTCTTGTGGGGAGTGCCGGCAACGGCCTTGAAGCACTGCAGCAGGTAGAAAAGCTGCAGCCCGATCTGCTGCTGACAGATATTCAAATGCCCTACATCACCGGCACGGCACTGGCGCGTCAGGTACGGGAACTCCAGCCCCTGATCCAGGTGGCGTTCCTTTCCGGCTACGATAACTTTGAATATGCGCAGAGCGCCATTGACAGCGATGTGATTGCGTATTTGCTCAAGCCCATCAGCATGGCCGAGCTGACCGAAGCTCTGCGGGAGATCCACAGCAAGATGGCAGCCCGCTTCGATGCGCTCCGCCCCACAGGGAAGGCGGGCAGTCTGCCGCTTGCGGTGGCTTCGCTGCTGCTGGATGCCTCCAACGAGCAGATCGAGGAGGAAGAACTGCACCGTACGCTGCTGGATTGCGGGATGATTTTTACCGAGCCCTATGATCTGACGGTTCTGGCTGTGCATGCCGGACAGCTCCGGCAGGAGGATGCTCAGACGGTAGACAAGGTTCTGCGCAAGTATTACAGCAGCTGCAGCATTGTATCCGGCGGCCGGGTGCTGAGCCTTCTGGCTTCGGAGGATGGCTTCTCCCGTCTGGGAGCGGCACTGGACGAACTCCATTATGTGGGAAAGCGGCTTTTGGCCGAGCCCTGCATCATTGGCGTCAGCCACAGCTTTTCCCGGCTGCAGCGCTGCGCGATCGCCACGCAGCAGGCAATCGATGCCCAGCGTCTGGCTGCAGAGAGCGGGATCTATTACATCAACGAACTCCCGGAGAACCGGGACAGGAGCCAGGGAGACGAACAGGATCTGATGACCCGGCTGGCGTCTCTGCTCCATGGCGGAAGCCGTCAGGAGCTGGAGCTCTTTCTTGCCCGTGCGTACTCTGAGGGAAGCGGCGACATGACCGCCATGCAGCTGCTGCTGACGGTTCAGAGCGTGCTGAAGCGCAGCCTGGAGGACAGCGAAGTCAGCGCGCTTATGCACCGCTGCGGTCTGGAAGACCCGCTGTCCGTATGCACGGATCGGGAACTTTTTCGGCGCCGGGTGGCGGACCTGTGTGTGGCCGGCCTGGATCGGCTGGGCGAAAACCGCCGGGAAGGCGTGAGCTACCTGTGTGATCAGGCGCTACAGATCATTGAGCAGAATTACATGGACGAGGATCTGTCCCTTAATGCAGTCAGCGAACGGCTGCATGTGAGTCCCAATTATCTCAGCGCCAATATGAAAAAATATACCGGCGACACCTTCATCAATCTCCTGATCAAACGCAGGATGGAGGCAGCGCTCACCCTGCTGCAGAGCGGCAGCCTGAAGGTTGCGGAGGTTGCCGGCCGCTGCGGTTACAGCGACCAGCACTACTTCAGTTACTGTTTTAAGAAGTATCATGGCGTTTCACCGGCCAGATTGCGCCGGGAGGAGGCAGGCACGTGAAAAACAAAGGGATGCGCATGAACACGCTGCTGCTGTTGTCCATCATCGGCACGGTACTGCTTGTTCTGATGAGCGCCATGCTGCTCTTTTTCCAGACCTATCGGCGGGGGGCGGGCCGGAACGCGGGGGCCGCCGGGCGGGGGTCCATTGGGCCGGGCAGCGAAAACGGACACAATTATCTGT
>ODAI013183892.1_pt1 | contig 10852 bp, 9 predicted proteins | sample 1539321 | NCBI WGS metagenome assembly ODAI01 (sample SAMN02144231, study PRJEB22623) | gut metagenome | biome: sheep rumen | host: Ovis aries | place: New Zealand | reverse complement strand
TCCCGACGAAGAGACCAACCAGCCCACGCCCACCGACACTTCCGACAGCGAGGGCACGCTGACCATTCCCGACGAGGAGGCCAACCAGCCCACGCCGGCCAACAATTCCGACGAAGAGGGCACACTGACCATTCCCGAGGAGGAGACCAACCAGCCCACGCCTACCAACAATGCCGACGATGGTGAATTCCTGATTGAAGACGACGAGACCACGACAACCGACGATGAGGACGTGATTATCCTCGACGACGACGAAGTCAGCACCAACTCCGACGACGACACCGACGACTCCATCCTCCTCGACGACTCCAGCAACGAGAAAGAAGACGGAGCCGAACTTGAAGACGAATACTTCGAACTCGACGGATTCTGATATCTTGAACTTTGAACTAATTTTCAGCAACCCAATGAACGATCTACACACGACATACCGACTGCTGCCACCGGCAACACTCAGAGGCACCGTCAACCTGCCGGCCTCGAAGAGCATCTCAAACCGTGCGCTCATCATCAGCGCACTAGCCGCTGCAGCCCGCCAGCAACAGGCCATGACCATCATGCCAAGCAACCTCTCCGACTGCGACGACACGGTAGTGACCCTCAATGCCCTGCGCGACATGCCACCCATCATCGACATCGGGGCTGCAGGCACAGCCATGCGATTCCTGACTGCCTATCTGGCCGTGACCGAGGGTGAGCACATCATCACCGGCACCGAACGCATGAAGCACCGCCCCATCGCCATTCTCGTCAATGCCCTCAGACAACTGGGCGCCGACATCGAATATCTCGGCGAGGAAGGCTTTCCGCCACTCTGCGTCCGAGGACGGAAACTCAACGGCGGAACCGTCGAGATTCCGGGCAACATGAGTTCGCAATACGTGTCGGCACTGCTCATGATTGCACCCACACTCACCAACGGACTGGAACTGCGACTCAAGGGCAACATCATCTCACGACCCTACATCGACCTGACGCTTTGGATGATGCGCGAGTGCGGAGCCGATGCCGACTGGACCAGCGGCGACACCGTGCTCGTCAGGCAACAGCCCTACGAACTGAAGAACTATGCCATCGAAAACGACTGGAGCTCGGCCAGCTACTGGTATGAGGCCATGTCGCTCACCAGCGATGAGGATGCCGAACTGCTCCTGCCTGGCCTCAGAGACGGCTCGCGCCAGGGCGATGCCGCCGTGCGCTACATCTTCTCGATGCTTGGCGTGAAAACCACCTACGAAACCATCGACGGACAGCAGATGGTCAGACTGCGCAAGAACAACAGGTCGGTACCGCGGCTGGACTACGATTTCGTGAACTCGCCCGACCTCGTGCAAACCATTGTCGCCACCTGCGCCGCCAAGGGAATTCCCTTCCACTTCCGCGGACTGCAGACCCTGAAAATCAAGGAGACCGACCGCATCGAGGCACTCCGCCAGGAACTGGCAAAACTGGGCATCGCCATCAGTGTTGAAAACGGCACCGACCTCGTCTGGAACGGCGAACGCTGCGAACCTTCCACAGACCCCATCGACACCTACGAAGACCACCGCATGGCACTCTCCTTTGCCCCGCTCTCCTTCGCATGGCCGGGCCTCGCCATCCGCAACCCGCAGGTGGTCAGCAAGTCCTATCCGCGCTACTGGCAGGAAATGCAGCGCGCTGGTTTCAAAATCGAAGAATAAAGAATTGCGTCTATGACCGAAATCACCATCATCTCGCTCATCTCGCTCATCACCCTCGGAGCCATTGCTTTCATCTTCGGCCACAACCGCCGACCCGACGGCAGCGAAGAACCCATTGTCGTGGGCAGCGGCGACTGCTCGACCTGTTCGGGCAACGACCCGAAGTGCGAGCAGGTCTGCACGATGGAGGCTGCCACAAAGCCCATTGAATATTTCGACGACGAGGAGCTCGACACCTTTCAGGGGCGTGCCGCCGATTCCTATACCGACGACGAAACCGAGCAGTTTGCCTACGTGCTCCACACCCTGAAGCCCGAGGATGCTGCCGCATGGAGCCGCAGCCTTACACTTCGGAACATCGTCGTTCCCGAGAGCCTTCGCGACGAACTCATCCTGCTCATTCAGTCGGCCCGGGAATGACCGCCGAATGCTGGCCACTTACAATCTGAAAGCGGCTGCTGAACGAGAAAATGTGGCATCATTTAGGCCATCGCCGCCAAGAATTTGAATTTCAGTCCGAAAATCGCCCAAAATGAGCAACATCTGCAATCTACTGACTCTCAGCAGGTTGCAGATTTTTTCGTTCCCAAACGAAAGTTCCTTGCGGATAAGAGCATTGCTTTTATGCGATAAAAGCAATGCTCTTATTCAATAAAACGCATGCTTTCGACCGATAAAAGCATGCATTTATAGCGGAAAAAACACGAAAAACAGACAAAAAACAGCAGTTTCAGAGTCCAAAACTGCTAACTGATGTTAAGCCGTGGACATTTTTCAGCCGATTTCATTTCTAGATTGATTTTTTAGAATGTCAAGAAAAAATCACAAAAAAAAAGTTCTTTTCCGGATATTCCGAAAAAGAGCTTTCAATTTGAAACCGCCACCCCAGCACCCCCTCAGAAAAACACCTAGGAATGCCTAGGAAAACCTAGAATTGCCTAGAATTGCCTAGAAAATCCTAGAGAAAATCCCCAGCCCCCAAGATTAAACTCCAAACACCCGCCTGACATTCTCGTTGGTCTGCCGCTCAACCTCGTCGGCAGGCAGCCCATAGGCCTCGGCCAATCGCTGAAGGACGAGCGCCACAAAGGCTGGCTCGTTGCGCTGACCCCGATGAGGAACGGGCGCCATGTAGGGGCAATCGGTCTCGAGCACGATGCGCTCAAGGGGTACTGCGGCAGGCAGGTCTTCGGGCAGATGGCTCTTCTTGAACGTGAGCACACCGCCAATGCCCAGCACGAAGCGGTCGAAGGTGAGCAGCTCGCGAGCCTCGATTTGGTTGCCCGTGAAGCAATGGAACACGCCGCCAGGCAAGTCGCGCTCGTAGCGGCGCAGAATCTTCACCATCTCGTTCTGAGCCTTCCGACAATGAATCATCAGTGGCAGGCGCGTCTCCACCGACCAGCGCACCTGCTCCTCAAAGGCCTCCAGCTGCTCCTGCTCGAACTCGCGGCTCCAATAGAAGTCGAGGCCTACCTCGCCGATGGCTAGCACTCCGTCGCCATTTCCTGCCTTGGGAAGGTCCAGGACGGTCTTTATCTGTTCCAACACCTCGCGCCAGTCGGCACGCACCTCCTCGGGATGCAGCCCAGCCATCGCGTAGAGATAGCCGGGATGTTGTCCGCACAACTGCGGAATCTGTTGCGACGTGGGCAGGTCAATGGCGGGCACGAAGATTTTCTCAACGCCAGCCTCGCGTGCCCGACGAATCACGTCGGGCAAATCCTCGCGAAACTCTTCGCCGTCCAGATGGGCATGTGTATCAATCATGACAGAGACGCAAAATTCAAAAAAAACTCAACTAGAACTGCCTGTGCATCATTTCAGCCGTGTAGCGACGAAGCTGCTGCTTGCGCTCCTCAGGCAGGCAGATGGCGTCAAGGTGTTTCCGGCTTTCCTCGAAATAATAGGCAATGCGCTCCTGAGCAAGCTGGTCAATGCCGATTTCGTTGTAGAGACGGGTGACGGCCTGTATTTTCTCGTCACGATTAAACTCAGTGGCGGTAATCCACCCCATGAGTTCTTCGCGCTGGCGGGCATCGGCACGATTGAGTGCGTTGATGAGCATGTAGGTCTTCTTGTTCGAGGTGATGTCGCCTCCGATGGCCTTGCCAAACACCCGCGTGTCGCCATAAACATCGAGGTAGTCGTCCTGCAGCTGGAAGGCCAGCCCCATCTGTTCGCCAAACCGATAGAGCAGGTCGGCATCGGCCGGCGAGGCGTCGGCCAGCAGGGCTCCCATCTTAGTGGCACAGGCCAGCAGCACACTGGTCTTCAGGCGAATCATTTCGATGTACTCCTCTTCACTGACGTCGGTGCGATGTTCGAAATCCATGTCGTACTGCTGCCCCTCACCAATCTGCAGAGCCGTCTCGGTGAAGAGAGCAAGCACGTCGGCCAGTTTGTCAGGGCGGCACTGCGCCATGCGCTCATAGGCCAGCACGAGCATCGAGTCGCCGGAGAGAATGGCGGTGTTGGCATCCCAGCGGCGGTGGACGGTCTGGTGACCACGTCGCAGGTCGGCATTGTCCATCAGGTCGTCGTGCAGCAGCGTGTAGTTATGGTAGGTCTCCAGCGCGCAGGCCGAAGGAAGGATGCTCTCGGGATCGTCCTTGAACATGTTGTAGCTGAGCAGCATGAGCACGGGACGTATGCGCTTGCCGCCAAGCGAGAGTACGTACTTGATGGGCTCATAGAGCGACTTCGGACGACGCTCGTAAGGCAGTTGGTCAAGATACTGATTGACCGCCTGCAGGATTTCGGCTGATGTTTTCATCGATTATTCTCAATTTTCAGTTTATGTCATGGTTCAAACACAATCGGCACAGAGACCATCGTGCGGCAGAGTTTACCCTTATCGACACCAGGTTTCCAGCGTGGCATCATCCTCACGACGCGCATGGCCTCGGCATCAAACAGCGCACCGGCCGAGGTCAGCACCCGCTCGCCGGAAATGGTGCCGTCGGTGTTCACGATGAACGCCACCACCACCCTACCGTTGCGCTTCAGACGGGCGGCCTCAGGCGGATACTTCAGGTTCTTCGAGAGCCACTGCACGAAGGCCGTGATGCCACCGGGAAACTCCGGAAGCTTTTCCACGATGCGCACACCGGGCGATTCCTCGATGAGCTCCGTCGACGGTTGTGGCAGAGGTTCCTCAAGGGCAGGCGCAGTTGCGTCGGCATCAGTCTCGCCGGTCAGGGTGGGTGCCTCGTCGTCCTGGTCGCTCTCGGGCTGCACTTCGGCCACGTCCACCACCTCGACACGCTCGGCCACCTTTGGTTCGGGCTGTTTTTCGACAACGGCCATTTCCTGTTCCTTCTCATCCCACGGACTGACAAGCATCTCCTCGGCAATATCTTCCAGGAGGCGCTCGTCAATGTCGTAGTCGCTGTCGTCGGTATTCCACTCCAGCGCCACGAACAACGCAGCCAGCACCACCACGATTCCGAGCAGGAACGAGGTGCTCCGGCGAGACTCCAGGCTGGCGTTGGCTGACTTTTTTTGCTCCATGGGCTTCGTAAATTCAAAATTCCTGTGCAAAGGTACAAAAATAATTCATATTTCATAAACCATAATTCATAATAATTTCATAACTTTGCAGACAAATAACAGAATCAAGGAATGAAGAAAACCGCAACACTCCTTCTCCTGGTGCTGACGGCCGTTGCCTTGCAGGCTCAGGAAAGCCAGACAGGATACAACTTCCTGCGATTGCCCGTGAGTGCTCACGAGGCAGCACTGGGCGGCGAGAACATCACCATCAGCGACGACGACCAGTCGCTGATGTTCAGCAATCCGGCCCTGCTGTCGAACGTCAGCGACAAGACCATCGGCCTGAACTACATGAACTACATGTCGGGCGTGAACACGGCCAGTGCTGCCTTCAACCGCGTGGCGGGCGAGAAAGCCGCATGGGCCGTGAGCGGTCAGTTCCTGGACTATGGCACCATGCGCCAGACCGACGAGAACAACATCCAGACGGGTGAATTCTCGGCAAAGGACATTGCGCTGGCTGGCTATTTCTCGTATCTGCTGTCGGAACGCATCACGGGCGGCATCACCGCCAAGTTCGTCTATTCCCACATCGCCGACTACAACTCCATGGCGGTGGGCGTCGACCTCGGACTGAACTACTACGACCCTGTCCGCGAATGGTCGATATCGCTTGTTGCCAAGAACCTGGGCGGACAGATCAAAGCCTTCGACGACGTCTACGACCGAATGCCGTTCGACCTGCAGGCGGGCGTGTCGAAACGGTTGGTGCACACGCCGCTGCGCTTTTCGCTGACGATGCACGACCTGGGCCACTGGGACTACAAATTCATTGACCATCTGGCTCTTGGTGCCGATCTGCTCATCTCCAGTCAGGTGTGGATAGGCCTGGGCTACAACTTCCGTCGCTCTCACCAGATGAGCATTCTCTCATCGCTCGACGACGAGGAAAGCAGCCACGGCGCAGGCTTCACCATTGGTGGCGGCCTCAGCCTGCAACGCTTCAAGCTGGGGGTGGCCTATGGGAAATACCATGTTGCGTCGTCTTCGCTCATCATCAATGCAGCCTATACGCTCTAAAACATAATATTCCATCATGAAAAAAATAACAATTGCTATTGACGGCCACTCCTCATGCGGCAAAAGCACGATGGCCAAGGATCTGGCTAAGAAAATCGGTTACGTCTATGTGGACACGGGTGCAATGTATCGCGCCGTGACACTCTTCGCCCTCAGAAACGGATTGTTCAACGACGACGGTTCGGTGAAGACCGAAGAGCTGGAGCCACGCATGGAGGAAATCATGATAACGTTTCAGTTCAATCCGGAAACGCAGAAGCCCGACACCTATCTGAACGGCGAGCTCGTTGAAAAGGAAATCCGCTCGCTTGAGGTTTCAAACCACGTCAGCCCGATTGCCGCCATTCCTTTTGTGCGCACGGCAATGGTAGCCCAGCAGCAGGCTATGGGACGGGAAGGCGGCATCGTGATGGACGGCCGCGACATCGGCACGACGGTGTTTCCTAATGCCGAACTGAAGGTGTTCGTAACGGCATCGGCCGAGGTCCGTGCCCAGCGCCGCTACGACGAACTGGTGGCGAAAGGCATGCCCGAACCTTATGAGGACATTCTGAAGAACGTGCAGGAACGCGACTACATCGATTCCCACCGTGAGGTTTCTCCACTGCGACCTGCCGACGATGCCATCCTGCTGGACAACTCAGAACTGACCATTCCCGAACAGAACGAGTGGCTCATGCAGCAATACCTGCGCGTGGCTGAAAAATAAAGGGAATTGGAAAAATTTTGGCAGGGGCATTCTCCACCTGCCAAAATGAAATCACGGCACTGTTCCATCAGCCATTTCGGCGTGCTGGTGGCTCCACAGATGCCCACCGTTTCAACGCCTTCGAGCCATGACATGTCGATTTCGGAGGGACTCTCGATGTGGTAGCTGCGCGGATTCCGAGTCAGACATTCGTGGAAGAGCACGCGCCCATTGCTGCTCTTTCGGCCGGAAACGAAAAGAATCAGGTCGTGGCGGGAGGCAAAGGCGGCAATGGCAGGCATGCGGTTGGCCACCTGTCGGCAGATGGTGTCGAAAGAGCGGAACGTGGCCGTCGGAGCGATATGACTCTGGATGAATTCTATGATTTCGTGGAATTCATCCAGATTTTTTGTGGTTTGCGAATAAAGATAGATGTCGCGGGTGAAATCCAGCAGCTTCACGTCATTCAGGTTCTCAACCACAATGGCGTGTCCCGCAGTCTGCCCAACCAAGCCCAGCACCTCGGCATGGCCATTCTTGCCGAAAATGACAATCTGGGCCTCTGGCGAAGCCTCATACTGCCGCTTGATGCGGCGTTGCAATTGCAACACCACCGGACAGGTGGCATCGATGAGCGTGATGTGGTTCTGCTGGGCAAGGGCATAAGTGGAAGGAGGTTCGCCATGGGCCCGCAACAGGACATTCGCGTCTCTCAGCTTGGCCAGCTGGTCGTGATTGATGGTGACAAGTCCCTGAGCATGCAGGCGTTCCACCTCCTTGCCGTTATGCACAATGTCGCCAAGGCAATAGAGCTTTGGGACACCGTGGCTGAGTTCTTCCTCCGCCTTTTTGATGGCCGTCGTCACACCAAAGCAGAATCCGCTGCTGCTGTCAATTTCAATCTGAATCATGAATGAGACCTGACTGTTTATAGATGATCTGATTCCAAACTAGTCGGCGATGCCTATTCTGCCGTTACTTCAATGACGACCTTCGGCTGCTCGGGATCGTTCGTAATCATGAGAACACGGGGATTCCTGACAAGGCGCATGTCGCGCTCAACAGCCGTCACCTTCAGCTTGGCATACTCGCCTGGGGCAAGTTTCGTCTTGTTGAGCGAGACCTGCAATCCGACGGTCATCATCTGCAGTTTGGTGATGTCAAGCGTGCTATGGCCAATGTTCTGAATGTCAATCTCGCCCTTCAGCTTCTTCTTGCCGTTGAACGGTCCCAAATTGAGCTGGGTCGTCGACAGCTGAATGCGTGGTACTAGGGCCAGCTGGGTGTCGGTGAGGTCGCTGAAACTGGGCAGCAGCACGGCAGAGATGTTGATGCGTTTGTTGGGTGCGGCGCGATCGCCAGGATTCTTACCAAGGAAAACAGCCGTTTGCGTCAGTCCATAGTCACTCACGAAACGCGTGTCGAGCGTAATGAGCGCCACGCCCGAGCGCCCTGGCCTGATCTTCGACGGCGACACTTCGGCCTTGATGTAATTCGGCAGATGCATCACTATCGGCTGCACGGTCTGGTCGGTATTGTTCAGAATGTGAATCTTAGCCATGGGCCGGTCGCCACGGTTCACGTCGTCAAACATGATTTCGTTCTGGTCGGCAAGCAGGTCTCCCAACGACAGCGGATAGTCACCGGTGAAATCAATAACCTCGTCGACGACGATTCCCTTCAGCGTGAGCATGAACGGGTCGTTGCCGCCATCGGTGTAGATGCCAATCTGCTTCTCGAAATGGCCCATCTGCTTGGCATCGTAGGTGGCACGAAGCGTGAAGTCTGAGTTTCCCCTGATGACGCCTTCAGGATAGTCGACCGTAGTACAGCCGCAGGACGACAACACCTTTTTGATGCTGAAGTCGCGACTGCTGGCATTATGGAGTTCATATTCAGCCACGACAGGCTGGCGGAACATCACCTGTCCGACGTTCAACACTTGGTTCTTGGCCTCAATGCGCTGGGCCGAAGCGGTGGTGCAGCTCAGACACAGCAGTCCGGCTGCAAACACTTTTCTATAGAGATTTTTCTTCATTTTCTTCTTTATTTCGTTGTGATTGAGGTGGCAAGGGTTGCGATGGATCGCAACATACTTGACAGTGAGGCGACGATTACTCGCTGACAGTGATCTGGCGGGCGGCAGCACGTGCGGTGTACTCGGGAGAGTAGGCGCACTGCACGGTACAGGTGCCAGTCTGATAGGTGCCGGTTCGGTCGACGTAGTATTCGGTCTCGACGATGTGTGTGCCTTTGGCCATGCGGTCGAAGTAGTAATTCGTCACGTTGTCGCGCGGAGCACAGTAGTAGCCCCAGTGGTAGCCACTGAGTTGTCCGAGGGGCTCCAGGCAGGCTGCACGCTTGTCGGCAACTTGCACGAAGTCGTAGTCGCGGTCGGCCTCAATGGTGATGCGAACGCGGATGCGGTCGCCGACCTTGAGCGTGTTGAGAGTCTTTTCTTGGGCAATCACTTCGCGCTTCACCTTCAGTCCGCTCTGGGCGTCGCTGATCTCCGTGAGCGGCTGGAACGAACGCGTGTAGACGGCACCCCAGGAGGTGCCCTCGCTGGTCTTCTCGGCGGTGAAGGTCTTGAATCCGGAGCCCGTCTGCGAGCTCTTCACGTAACCCAAACCAGCGGTGGCAGCTGAGGTGTCCAGTTGCTTTCCGTCAACCTTCAGGACAGCCAGGCTTCCCTGATTCTCGAGAACTTCCGTGTTCCCTTTCATGAAGGCATAGACTGCATCAACGGCGTTGAGCGGGGTATCCCAATCCTGAGTGCGTTTCTCCTGCAGGAGCCAGCGCTGCATCTCCTCTACGGTCTTCGTGTCGGCAGGCTGCAGCAGGCTGATGGCCTCGATGGCTGCCACCTCGGTAGGAATCTTATAGTCGAACCAGCTGTAGTAGGCCTTGCGGGTGTCGAAGTAGCGCCCCATCTCCTCTTTATATACCGTATACTCGCGAATGCTCTGCAGGTATTCCTTCGCCTTCTGCTCATAGCCGTTCTTGGCGAGAATTACGGACGAGACAGCCTTGCCATAGATGGTGAACTCCTTCGTTTGCTTCGAGAGCCGGTTGACAAGGTAGGTCTTGGCGGCTGCGACGTCGGCAGAGAGCTTACGGCCATCGATGGTGGTCAGGTAGAGCCAGTCGATGGCTGTCTCGCTCGGGCGCAGGTTCTTCGCGCCCTTCTTCTCCAGTTTCTTCATCTCCTCAACCTCCTTGATGATCTGTCGTCCCATGAACGGCCATGCATTCGAGAGCATGTCAGCAGCCTCGTCGTTGGCTTCACCAGTCATGGCATTCAGGCGTACCATCATCTTGCTGACGGCTACCGTCATGTAGAGCGAGCCCGGCATGCCTGGCCACCAGCTCCATGAGCCGTCGCCGTTCTGCAGCTTACGCAGTTGCGAAAGGTTGTTGCCGAGGCGGTAGCTGACGGCGTTCTCGTCGAAGTAGTCGCTGAGCAGGCGCTTCTGGTCGCTTTCGTGGCGAGCATCGGACACCCAAGGAGTCTCGTCGAGCACCATTGTCTTCAGTTCCTGGTTCTTCTCCAGACTGCTCATGAGCGAGGTCTCTGAACTACTTTCGCGCTTCCACTGTTCCATTACCGACTTTATGCGCGGCGACTGGTTGAGCAGATGAGCAGCAAGGCTGTTGGCATAGAAGGCAGCAGCTTGGCTGATGGCGTTCTTGTCGCTGGCGTTGGCCACGGTAGGCAAGGTCTGAATCATCAGCCATGCAGGGTTGTTCGTATATTCCACGGTGAGATCGGTCTGTCCCTTACCAGCAATCGTCGTCAGGTCGATGGTCTTCGTGCCGGGGCCGTTCTGTGTGAAGGGCACGGTGCTGATGACCAACTCCTGATTGGGCAGGATGGGCAGATAGTGCTGCTCGCCATCGCTGAAGC
>ODAI011688794.1_pt1 | contig 10853 bp, 10 predicted proteins | sample 1539321 | NCBI WGS metagenome assembly ODAI01 (sample SAMN02144231, study PRJEB22623) | gut metagenome | biome: sheep rumen | host: Ovis aries | place: New Zealand | reverse complement strand
TTCACTAAAATATCGCCAGCAGTTGTTTCATAAAATCTTGGCACAAGATTAATAAGTGTAGACTTACCGGAACCAGTGGACCCAACAAATGCTGTTGTTTCACCGGCTTTTGCGACGAACGATACTCCTGAAATAACTTTTTCCTCGGCGTCAGGATAATTGAAATCAACGTTTTTAAATTCAATGGAAGGCACCTTGTCGGGAGTGCCGTTAGTTTCTTTTTTCCAATGAATTTTTGAAGAAGTTTTTAATACTTCATTAATACGTTCAGCCGACACATTGGCGCGCGGAATCATTACAAATAGTATTGAAAGCATCAAAAACGACATCATTACGTGTCCAACGTATTGTGCGAAGGCCACCATATTGCCTAGGTAGGCAAAGTCTTTCGTGAGAAGCGAAATGCCAATCCATGCACAAAGAAGTGTAGTTCCGTTAAATATAATATTGATAAATGGGTTTTGTAGCTCTAATATCCGATCCACGTAAATAAGTAATCTCGTTAGCTCCTCATTAGTTCGCATAAACTTCTTTTTTTCGACTTTCTGGTTATTAAAAGCACGAATCACTCTAAGACCCGTCAAGTTCTCACGAGTTAAAAGTGTAGTTTTATCAACCAGTTTTTGAAAAAGCCTAAACTTCGGAATCACTAACGACATGATAAGAATGATTGTCGCAAGAATGGATACTACGCCAATAGCAATAATCCAACTCATATCAGGCGCGGTTTGTACGGCCATGACAAACGAAATAACGCAAAAAAGTGGAGCGCGAAGCATCATGCTTAAAATCATAGTAACTGTTTGCCTTACCTGTGTTACGTCGTTTGTAGTTCTAGTGATAAGAGAAGCCGTACTAAAGGATTTCATCTCTGTCATATTGTAAAAAATGATCTTTTTGAAAACATCTGCTCTCAAATCTTGTGAGAACTTTGCACCAACATATGACGAAAAATACGAAGAAACTAATGCTCCAATTGCTGAAATGATGGCAAAAAGAATCATTTTACCGCCCACCATCCAAATCATTCCAACATCTTCTTTTACGATACCGTCATTTATGATTTCAGCCATTAAAGCGGGAAGCCTAAGTGTCATATAGACTTGAAAACCAGTGGCGGCAACTAGAACTAATACCTGCCAGAAATAAGGCTTAAGATAACGAAAAAGTCTGAACATATACTACTACTATATTAGCATAATTTTAATTAAAATGACACTACTTATCGCTACAGACCGCAGTTTTTAGATCTGTAATAATTCCCCGCGCTTTTAAGTAATGCTCCAAAGAATCATAGTTTCCGTTATTATATTTACCGGTTGCAATTTCGGTTGCGGCCGTAATCCCTACGAAGCGATAGTGCCAGGTTTCAAATAGCCCAGTTGAACCATTCTCGTCGACATTCATAGGCTCACTCATTGGGCCGCCAGACCAAGCTGAAGGAAATCGATCAATAAAACCATATTTATAAGAATTTGCTTTTAGCCACTGCCACTCAAGATGCTGATTGTATAGGCTCGTATCTAGCGAAGAACCATAAGATTGGTCGATAAGATCACAGGTCAGCCCAGTATGATGGTCCGTAGTGCCAGTTGCTAGGCAAAGCCTGCCGCAGTTTGTTCCTTTAGACCGAAAACAGGAACGCGTCATTAATTCGTGTCCAGGATAATCCGCTTTGTACGCTTTTATCATTTCGTAAAGATATGCTGCAGCAATCGGGTCCATCAAATTGTCACCATTATTTGGATTAGCCTCCATTATCCCATAATTATAAGAAAGGCTAATAAGCTCAGTTTTTCTAGCTGCAATAAAATCTGGTTCAACATGAAAATTTGGGTTGATTAGCATTAAATAGCCATCTTTTATAGTGCAGTTGCTGGATTTCGCGTTAGTAACAGGCTTAGTGTCTACCGGTTTGTCTTTTTTTGGTGTTTCCGGCTCTTCAATTGGTATAGCTACGTCCTCTTCTTTCTCTATTTCTTCTTTAGTCTCTTCTTCGCTATCTACAACTTCGCTGTCAAAAACATTATTCATATATTTTGGGATTAATAACCCAAGTGATGCCGTAATGACAAACGCTAAAAAGACAATCAAAAACTCAGTCAGTCGCTTTTTCAATTTCTGCCCTTTTCTTCTTTTCAATATGCATAATTAAATAAATAATTGGGCCGGTAATTATATATACATAATACGAGAAGAAACGCCAAACTAACATTGCCCAAAATACATAACCGCTTGATAATGCTGAGAATACTAAGAAGAAAGTACCTTCTGCTGCACCGGCATTGCCCGGAGTCGGTACAAAATAAACTGCACTAGTAACGGCAATTGTCGTAACTAGACATGGCAAGAAATCAACTTCGCCACCAAAGGCTGTAAGTACGAAGAATGGAATAATTGAAACTAGAAAATGGAACAGTATCGAAATCGCAATTGTTTTTGCAAACAAACCAGGTGTTTTTAGGATTTGTTTTACACATTTAGCATAGTCGTTTACGCCAGTACTAACTTTTTTAATCGCGGCATCTTTATCCTTTACGATATGAATTTTTGCAAGGAATTTTACGATAAGATTAATTAACTCAGTTGTTGTGTTGGGAAGGAAGGTCGCAATCATAATAGCGATTGGCCAAAACGCGTAAAATATCAACCCAAAACAAGCAGTAGCCATCAAAACAGCATTGTTGATTGATAAACTGCCAAATAAGAATGCAAACACAGCAATAATAATGAAGCCGATTTGATTTGAGATCATACCAATAATCGGAATAGTAGTGGACATCCCTTCGCTCATACCGCCGTTTTTATGCATGTAATAGATTTGAAATGGCTGGCCGCCGATTGCTGCCGGAGTGATATTATCATAATACTTTCCGAGCAGTACTGTTCTTTTTGCTACTTGCCAAATGTTACTCGTCTTATCTTTGGTATTTTTTTTCCCTGCTTCGCGCATCATCAAAACGTATTTATATATTTCAAAGGTGATCGCTACTAAAAAGCATGCTGCTGCTGGAATCAAAAACCACCAATTCATCTGTACTTCTGAAAGTTTAGCTGCATTCTCGGAATTACCGAACTCAGAAAAAGCAGTTATAACAATTACAATGATGTTAATTAAGATAAAACCAATTGTAAGAGTAGGTTTTTTAATTTTTCTTAAAGCTTTTCTTAGCGAAAAATTTTCTGGGCTTCCAGCCGTTTTGGTTTCTGTGTTACTCATCTAACTCCTAGCAGCTAATCTAATATTTGGATATTCTTCTACTAATACTTTAATGCACCCTGCAATTGGTATAGCAATGATGGCGCCAAGAAGACCGAACATATACATACCAATTGTCATAGCGCAGAGGATAACTACGGCCGGAAGGTTAAGAGCGCCACCCTGAATCTTTGGCGCAATAACATTGTTCTCGATTTGTGCGTAGATGATGTAAACCACTACGAAAATTGCTGCCGCAAGCGGGCTAGAACAGAGCAAGACTATAGTTACTAATATTCCACCAATGAACTGGCCAAACATCGGGATCATGTAGAAGATCATTGTAATCATGCCCATTGGGATAGCAATACTTGTCGAAACACCAGTGAACAAAGACAGAAGTAGTACTAGAATACTACAAGCTAAACCGTCAATCGCTGCAACAATCATTTGATGTGATACATAAGTTGATACCACATCTGCCATGCGAGCAACTACGCGTTTAGCTACATTAACTGTTTTTTTGTTTTCGTTACCAGCGCTAAGACTATCCCAAAGCACATTCATGAGTCCTGGTCCTTCGAGAAGAATTAGGAGCGTCAAAACGAGTACGAGCATTATTTTCATTGCAATGTCGGCAATTCCGCTAACGCTTGCAACAAAGTTGGAACCGATTAGGCCAAGAATATTATTAGATAGCCCAGAAAGGGCAGTTGTGATTTCGGTTTGGAGGTTTTCTATGCCAATTGAGCGACCGAATGAGTTGATTCCTTCCCAGCCGCCAAAAGTAGTTTCAAAGGCTTTTGGCAGTTGTTCGAAGAAATGGGAGGTTTCATTTATGACGACTGGGCCAACAATACCGATAATTGCACCGATGATTAAAACGACGATTAAATATGCAAACACGGCAGAGATATTGCGATGCTTCTTTTCGGTGCCAAAATGCCGATTGAAGAATTCATTAACTTTACGGACAAGTGGTTTAAGTGCAAGCGCAAGGAATATTGAAATCCCAATAATCACTAAACCCGTAAGTGCTTTATACAAAAAGAATATTACACCAATGATACCTAGTGGCACTAACCAGAACTTAACAAACGTTCTGATATCTGTCTCAATCGTCTTAGACATAAACCTCCTTATAGCATAATTGTACCATAAATGGTATAATTATGTGAATGAAAAAAGTTTTAATGCATACTTGTTGCGCCCCTTGCAGCGTTTATTGTATTGATGCTCTCCGCTCTGAAAATATAGAGCCAACTATTTTTTGGTACAACCCAAATATTCACCCGTACATTGAATATAAAACCCGCCGTGATTGTCTTAAAGAATACACAAAAACTGTAGGTGTCGAATCGGTTTTTATTGAAGAATATGGGCTAGATGAGTTTTGCAAAAATGTCGTTAACGATATAAAAAATCGGTGCGTTAATTATTGCTATCCAAAACGAATCCTTAAAACAGCCGAATATGCCAAGGCCCACGGTTTTGATGCTTTCACTACCACGCTTTTAGTTTCGCCGTACCAAAAACATGAAGAACTAAAAGTAGTTTGCGAACGCATCGCAGATGATCTCGGTATAGAATTTCTCTATCGAGATTTTCGAGTTGGTTTTCGAGAAGGTCAAGCTAAAGCTCGTGAACTTGGGCTTTATATGCAAAAATACTGTGGCTGCGTCTTTTCTGAAGAGGAACGCTACCAGAAGCAGATTGAAAAAGATAAAAAAGATGGTATAATATAAAAATGCTTGTTTCGGATTATAACTACGATTTACCTGAAGATAAAATTGCAAAATACCCGCCAGAAGAGCGGGGTTCTACTCGTCTTTTGGTTTTAAATCGTAATACCGGTGAGACTAAAGATTCTTTTTATAAAAATCTAGATGATTATTTAAATGCTGGAGATGTTTTAATTCTAAATGATACGCGCGTGATGCAGTCGCGCTTATTCTGTGAACTAGAAGATGGCCGCGAGCGTGAACTGGTAGTGCTAGAAAAGCATGGTAATGAACCACAACGTGTGATGTATCGCGGAAAACTACATGACGGTGACATTTTAAAACTTAACCTTGAAAAAATAAAACATAACCCAGGATTTAACAGGGGCGAAAAAAATCTTAACCTTGAGAATCTAAAACTTAACATTAAAAAAGTTTTAGGTAATGGTATTGCCGAAATTGAATCAGAAGTTGATTTAAATGAGTTGACAGAACTTTGTGGCACGGTTCCCCTCCCGCCGTACCTTCACCGTGATGCAGAAGAATCTGATAAAAAACGCTATCAAACAGTTTGGGCCAAAAATATGGGCTCAGCCGCAGCGCCAACTGCCAGTTTAAACATGACAGACGAACTTTTGGCTAGATTGAAGAAAAAAGGCGTTGTAATCAAGTATTTAACGCTCCATGTTGGCCTCGGAACCTTTTTACCGATTCGTTCAGATAAGGTCGAAGAGCACCATATGCATTCCGAATGGTTTAGTATTCCTGAAGAAACACTAGCAGCTATCAAAAGTGCCAAAGAAAATGGCACCCGCGTAATCGCGCTTGGCACAACCGTTGCTCGCACATTGGAATATTATGGCAAAACCGGTAAAACTGAAGGCGAAGATGATATTTTTATTTATCCAGGATTTGAATTCAAAATAGTGGATGCACTCGTTACGAATTTTCATGCGCCGAAATCAACAGTTTTAATGCTTGCGTCTGCTTTTGCTGGGTGGGATCATTTGCGCGAAGCTTATAAGCATGCAGTCGAAGAAAAATATAATTTTCTAAGCTACGGAGACTCAATGTTTATATGCTAAAGTTTGATATTAAAAAGAAAAATGGTTTAGCCAGAGTCGGAGTTATTCATACTCCGCATGGCGACATTAAAACTCCAGCCTTTGTAGGTGCTGCGACGCGCGCCACAGTTAAAGCTCTTACGATGAAAGAAATGAATGAGCTTGGTTCACAGGCTATTCTAGCAAATACATATCATTTGCTGCTAGCTCCTGGCACAGAGTTAATCAAAAAAGCTGGCGGGCTAGCTGAATTTAGTAGTTGGAATAAACCGACTTTTACCGACTCTGGTGGTTTTCAGATTTTTTCTCTACCAGATGTAAAAATCACCGAAAATGGTGCCAAATTCAAATCTCATATTAATGGTGATAAATTCGAAATGACTCCAGAATCGTCGATGCAGGCTCAATGGGCAATTGGCGCCGATATTCATATGGCTTTTGATCACCTCGCTAAATCAGAAGACAAAAAAGATATGAAAGAAGCTATGGAGCGTACGCACGCATGGCTAAAGCGCTGTATTAAAGAACACGAGAAGCTCGAAAAAGAGTATATAAAAAATGGTAAGCCAGAACAGTATCTATACGCAGTAGTACAAGGCGGCACGTTTAATGACCTAAGGAAAGAATCTGCCGAATTTGAAGGTGCATTAGATGTTGATGGCTTTGGTATTGGTGGTGTTTTTACCGCTAACGGTATGGCCGAAATGCTTCAAGTAGTTTGTTCCACACTTCCAGAAAACAAACCAAGGCATTTGCTAGGTATGGGACAAGAGCCAATCGACTTATTTGACGGTGCCGAGAATGGCTGCGATACTTTTGACTGCGTAGGTCCAACCCGCATGGCTAGAAATGGTTCCCTCTACACGCTAGATGGCCGCATCAATATTAAAAATGCAAAGTACAAAAACGATTTTACGCCAGTGATGGAAGTCTGCGATTGCGAATGTTGCAAGAATTACACCCGTGCATATCTACATCACCTATTTAAAACCGATGAAATTACAGCGAAGGTTTTAGCCTCGATTCACAACGAGCATTTTGTTGTAACGGTGGTAGATAAGATCCGAGCTAGTTTAGAAAACGATACATTTAAGGAATATAAGACCGAATTCCTAAATCGCTATTACAAAAAATAGTGTGCTATAATTTAAGCATGAGTAGTATTTATCGTTTAGATATTAAAGGCATGCGCAAAGCATTAAATGATTATCATAAAACTTTATATGGTAGAACCGTTTTCTTCTTGGCATATTTTATACCAATCTTAACGTTTTTAGCTTTAGTCGGTTTTACTATTACTCTATTTATTAAACCAGGCGACGTAACATTTATCGCATTTTATTCTGCGCTAGCGGCATTTATTATTTCTTTCATTATCGGCAATGCCTACTATTATCGCGAACTACGCGAGTTTATTAAAGACAAATAATTAAGCTAGGTATTCCCAAACACTGCCGTCAGAAGTATCCTTCACGGCAATGTTTTTTATGGCAAGCTCATCGCGAAGACAATCTGACTTAGTCCAATTCTTTTCCAGGCGAGCCGCCTCACGAGAACTAATAATTCTCTTAATGTCTTCAGTAATTTCAGGCGTTTCGTTAATTAGGTTTAGGCCGAATAATTCGTCTATTTTTTTCCAATCCTCTAACGATATTGTTGCGCCGTCGATAATTGCAAATGCTTCAGCAGAATTTAGATTTTCATTCAAAGCATCGAGCACTTTGTTGTAAATATTGTCATCGCTTTTAATATCTTTTTGATAGCAGAGCGCAATACGATTTCGCCAGTTGAGTCTTCTCGCTTTTGCTGCTTCCAAACTTTCAAATGTGAAATTACGTGTACCTTGGAAATGTCCCTGAAGTACCCACATTTTGTAATCAAGTGGCTTAAAACCGCGTTCTTTCAAATCGGAGAGCAAGTACACGTTGCCGAGCGACTTTGAAATCTTTTCGCCGTCAATCGTAATGAAATTAGCATGAAGCCAGTAGTTTGCGAGTGGCTTACCAGAAAGCGCAAAAGATTGCGCGATTTCATTAGTGTGGTGAATTGGAATATGGTCAATGCCACCAGTATGAATATCGATTGGTTCACCAAGCTCTTCGTGTATAATTGTTGAGCATTCTAGATGCCAACCCGGATAGCCAGGGCGACCTAAATAATCCCAACGCATTGCATGTTTTTCGCCCGGCTTTATAAATTTCCAGACGGCAAAATCTGATACATTATGTTTTTCATCGTTAAAGCCCACTCTAGCTCCGGCTTGTAGACCTTTTAAGTCTAGTCTTGCAAAATCTGCATAGTTTTCGAACTTACTTGTGTCGTAGTAAATCCCATCCTCGGTCTCATAAGTAAAGCCATTTTCGGTCATCTTTGAGACAGCTTTCATGTCTGCCTCCACATAATCAGTGGCTTTAGCGATGACATCTGGCTCGGTTAAATAAAGACTACGAAAGTTTTCTAAAAAGTCTTTAGAATACATGTCAGCAATCTCATATACGCTCTTCCCTTCGCGGGCGGCGCCTTTTTCTAATTTATCTTCACCTTCATCGCCGTCGGAAGTTAAATGCCCGACATCGGTTAAGTTTAATACCCTTCTAATAGTGAATCCGTCCGCTTTTAAAGTCCTCACTAAAAGATCCCAATAAATATACGAGGCATAATTACCGATATGTTGATAATTATAAACAGTTGGACCACAAGTATAGATTTTAACAACATCACTAATAGGTTTAAAATCATCAAGTTGTTTGGTTAGAGTGTTATATAGTTTCATTGATTTCTTTCTCCAGTATTTCGCCAAGTTTAAAGTATTTTTCTCTTGAAACGCCATGATGCCCAGGCGTACCAATCAGATTAATACAACGATTTGCTTTTGCAACTCTAGGTAAATTATAAGTGGCAATAAATTTATCGAGAACACCATAAATCATATCAGTTGGAATAGAAATATTCAAAAGCGTATCGTAATTATCTTTATTCATTACGATATTTTGCATAGAATTTTTAAATGATTTCTCTTTTACAATACTAGAATCTTTCACGCTGACTGCATCCTCAAATACTTTTATGCCCGCCATAAAAGCTGGATTTTTTAAATCCTCTTTTGTATAGACTGGTGGAGAAACGAGGATTAATCTATTTACCTTTTTGGGGTTTTCTGAGGCATATCTTGTAACTATGAATGTCCCAAGCGAGTGGCCAACGAGTATTAGTGGTGTTTTAATCTCAGCAAGTTCCAAAGAATAGTCTAACGCCTCAAGTTGCTCGTCGTAATTATATTCTAAATCGTCATTTTTTTGAGATTTACCGGCACCAAGCAAATCGTAAGTAATGAATCTAGCATTAATTTTCTTTTCGTTTTCAAGATAATTAAGTGCGTGGTTAAAAGTTGAAGAATCCGAAGCTATTCCATGGATAAGGACAACAGTTATAGCCGGCGTTTTTGTGACAGAATAATCGTGATTTTTAAAAAGTGCTAAACGGTTCATTTCGCCTCCTTTAATAGTTCCGGAACAATATTAACAAGATCTCTAACAACTTCTTCATAATTTGTGTCGTATGTTCTAAAGCCAGCCGCAAAAGGATGTCCTCCTCCGCCGAAATAGCCAGCAACTTTATCCGCAATGCCGGCATTAGTAGAGCAACGGATTTTGCCAGTGACCTTACCATCGGGATATGTTTTAACTGCTACGGCGACCTTAACGCCTTCTACGAGGCGTAGCTCTTCTAGGATAAGTACATTAGGATTATATTCATCAGAAAATTCACGTATGTCATCCCAAGGAATATGGACAGTAGCTAGTTCGCCATCGAGCGAATAGTCAATACGCTTAATGAGGTCAGCTTTATAGTCTAAAATGCGTTGAGACTTTTTCATAAATTCGCGTCTACGTTCTTCTAGATCGGACACGTTTGCACCAATTCTTGTTAATTCAGAAGCAATCTCGAAAGTTCTTGCTGTTACAGAAGCACTTGTAAAGCCTAGAGTATCAGAAAGAATACCTTGGAAAATTGCCTCGGCTGCGTCTATATTTATATTCAATTTCTCGCTTACTGCTATTTCATAAATCAGTTCCGCGCATGCCGGACGAATCTCAATAACTTTTTCGTGCTCGAAGTTTAAATCATCTTCAGTTTCGTGGTGGTCAATCACGAGTACGGGTGCAGAATACAAGCGATTTTTGATTGCTGAATCATCCAGTAGTTTTGATAGTAATACTTCAGCAGCAGTATCAACAATGATGTAACCATCGGCACGGTAATCAAACTCGTTCGTTATTCTAGACCAGTCGGCAAAATAATGTAAATATTTTGGAATATCAACTGGACAGTAGAGGGACACCTCTTTGTCAGATAATAAATAATCAAGTGCAAAAGCCGAGCCAAGCGAATCGCCATCTGGATTTTCGGCCTGGATGATGCAAATCTTGTTTTTATCTTTAATAAAATCAGTGAATCCCTTATACATACTAATAATTATAACATATCAGTTTTTTGTGCTAAAATTATTGCATGAACGTTTTTCGTGCAGATAAAAAGTTTGAAAAATTCGAAGATGTATCCCCGGAAATCTTGAAGAAAGAAGGGGTCAAGCTTCTTCTTTGCGATCTTGATAATACATTAAGACTTCATTCCGAAAAAGAGCCAACCGACGAACTTATTAAATGGATAAAAGAGTGTCATAAGGCAGGTATTAAGATTGTAATTGTATCAAATAATGGCCGCAAAAAGATGATGCAAAAGTTTTGCGAACCAATTAACGTTCCCTGTGTTTGGTGGGCCAAAAAACCACTTAGCACCAAACTAACCGAAGCGATGGACGAATATCATTTTATGCCGGAAGAAACCGTAATGTTGGGTGATAAATAT
>ODAI011231760.1_pt1 | contig 10853 bp, 9 predicted proteins | sample 1539321 | NCBI WGS metagenome assembly ODAI01 (sample SAMN02144231, study PRJEB22623) | gut metagenome | biome: sheep rumen | host: Ovis aries | place: New Zealand | reverse complement strand
CGTACTTGATTCAATGCTTGGCGGCGGCGGAACAATTGATATTTCCCGTATTTCAGCTTTTGCTCTTACAAGCTACGGCGGACAGAAGTCAATGCTTCTTTCACTTCCGTACATCTTCACAAGCCGTGAGCATTTCTGGAAATTTGCCACATCAGCTCTTGCACAGGAATTCCTTCAGGAGCCTTCAGAAAACGGCAGCGGTGTAAGAGGTCTTTTCTATGGAGAGGAAGGTTTCCGTCATTTCTTCACATCTTATGAGATTTCAGACATCAACTCATTCAAGGGCAAGAAGATCCGTGTTTCTAATGACCCTATCATGAACGGTCTTGTTGAAGGCCTTGGAGCATCTCCTACAGTTGTAGCATTCGGTGAGCTTTACTCAGCTCTTCAGACAGGTGTTGTAGATGGTGCTGAGCAGCCTATCGCAAACTACAAGTCAAACGCATTCCCTGAGGTTGCACCTTACATGATCCTTGACGGACATACACTTGGCGCTATCCAGGTTATCATCACAGACGAAGCATGGAACAAGCTCTCAGCTGATCAGCAGCAGGTTCTTGTTGAGGCCGGCAAGGCAGCTTCAGAGTACAACCGTTCAATCTCAGAAGAGAAGGAAAAGGAAGTTCTCGAAGAGCTCAAGGCTGACGGTGTTACAATCGTTGAAGTTGACGATATCACACCTTGGCAGGAAGCAGTTAAGCCTGTAATCGAAGAGAACATCAAGGGTCTCGAGGATTACTATCAGAAGATAGTTGACCTTGGCAAATAATATAGAGGAACAGGTGCCGTATGAAATCATTTTTTGATGCGGTAGATAAGATCAAGCCTGTATACGATGTTGCTTATAAGGTGGTACTTTTCATATGTAAGCTCTTGCTGGTGGCAGATATTCTGATCACCAGCATGAGCGTCCTTGGAAGATACGTGTCTTTCGTTCCGGATCCTGCCTGGAGTGAGGAGATCGTCCTCACCCTTATGTCCTATATGGCCGTTTTGTCAGCAGCCCTGGCAATCAGGCGCGGAGCTCACATTCGTATGACTGCGCTGGATGTTTATCTCCCCAAAACGCTTATTAAAATATTAGATCTGCTTGCAGATGCCTCTATCATGGTTCTGGCATTTGTAATGCTTATTGTAGGTTGGCAGTATGCTACAACACTGGGTGCCAAGGCATCTTATGTATCATTGCCAAAACTTTCAAAGTTCTGGATGTATTTCCCGATTCCAATCGCAGGATTTGCAATGATAATCTTTGAACTTGAAGCACTCTACAACCATATCAAAGGATTTTTCATTAAGGAGGAGGATAAGTGATGGCTGTGAATTCTACTGCCATTGCGGTATTGCTGGTAAGCTTTATCGTAATGATCTTTCTAAGATTCCATATCGCTTACGCGGTAGCACTTTCATCTATCTTCTGCCTTTTGTATCAGGGACTTCCCCTTACAACAGTTTGTCAGCAGATGGTCAAGGGTATCAGCTCCTTCAGCCTTATGGCTGTCCCCTTCTTCATCACAATGGGCTGTCTTATGGGCAGCGGTGGTATTTCAGAGAAGCTGATTGCTCTTGCTGACTCCTGTGTAGGATGGATGACAGGTGGAATGGCGATGGTAAACATCGTTGCTTCCTACTTCTTTGGAGGAATTTCAGGATCTGCTGCTGCAGATACTGCATCCCTTGGAAGTATCCTCATTCCTATGATGGTTGAACAGGGATATGATGATGATTTTTCAACGGCGGTTACAATTACCTCATCCTGTGAGGGACTTCTTGTTCCGCCCAGCCACAACATGGTAATTTATGCCATGAGTGCCGGAGGTGTTTCTGTAGGAAGCCTGTTCCTTGCAGGTTATCTTCCCGGAGCACTCCTTGCAGCATCTCTTATGATAGGCTCTTACATTATCTCAAAGAGACGTCATTATCCTAAGGGAGATGCATTCAGTTTAAAGAAGTTCTTAAAGCAGCTCAGTATTTCATTCTGGGCTCTGGCAGCGATCATTATCGTTGTAGTGGGTGTTGTAGGCGGTGTGTTTACAGCTACCGAGTCTGCTGCTATAGCTGTTATCTACAGCCTTATCGTCAGCGTATTTATCTACAGAGGACTGGACTGGAAGGGCGTTTGGAAGACCCTCGAACAGTGTATCGATACACTTTCGATAGTCCTGATACTTATCTCAACATCCAGTATCTTCGGATATTGCCTGACAACACTTCATGTGCCTGATCTTGCAGCCAATGCGATCATCGGCCTTACAAGAAATCCGGTTCTTATAGCACTTCTTTTGAACCTGATCCTTCTTGTACTTGGATGTATAATGGATATGGCTCCGATCATCCTGATCGCGACACCTATCCTTCTTCCTATCGCAACATCAATTGGCATCAACCCTATCCAGTTTGGTATAATGATCATACTTAACTGTGGTATCGGACTTTTGACACCTCCTGTTGGTGCGGTTCTGTTCATTGGTTCTGCGGTTGGAAAAGTTAAGATGGAGAAAGTAGTTAAGGCAACATTGCCGTTCTATCTGTGCATGATCATTGTTCTTATGCTGCTTACATTCATACCTGAGATCAGTATGTTCCTCCCGAATTTACTGACCAAATAAAGTTTTCCGAAAGGTCTTTTTATGGAATACAGATTTAAATGTGATGTCAAGGCCTCGGATCTTTGGAAGATGGCAATGACCAGGACTTATAAGTCACTGGTTGGCCTGGTCAACGTTATCTTCACGGTTGCAATGATCCTTTTGACAATACGTTTCTGGGCTACGGCATCGGATCTACTTAGAGTACTTATGGTGTTTGGATGCATTCTTTTCCCAATCATCCAGCCTCTGGCAATCTTCGGCAACAGCGTCAAGCAGCTGGAGAATCTGCCTAAGGATATGGAGCTTCTCTTTAACGAAGGCGGCGTTCGCGTCTTTGTTGGTGATAAGAGCGAGCTTCTTCGCTGGAACAGGATCAAGAACGCAATCAAACGCAGCAATATGGTAGTGGTGATGTCAGATGACAGCCACGGATATATGCTGACAAACAGGGCTCTGGGAGATCAAAAGGAGGAGTTTTACCAATATATCTGTGAAAAGATCAGAGGCTAGTTTTAATTAGTAATTTAAAAGGGGCAGCGCTATAATTATTGATATAACTATAACGCAGCCTCTTTATTTTTTGACTATGGATAAAATACGAAATTTCTGGGAAACTCTCACCATTAAAAATAAAATAAGGGTCTTCACCATAAGCGTATTTGTGGCACTGGCTCTGGCGGTGCTTTTTGATGCATGGGTTGTTAAGCTCTTTACCAAGGACTTTAATGACATCATGGAGGACAACTCAAAGGGCGGAGAGATCGTCAACGCCATAAATCGTGAGACAGATGCTTTTGATGAGTATATACGCGGTACCGGCTCCACAGATCAGGAGGCCTGGGAAAAGAGTGTGGAGGCTACAAGACAGGCTATTTATGCAGTTCCGCTTGACTACAATTATCTTGGAGATACAAGGTTTGCAATCCTTCAGTCCCTGCAGAGTGCCTATGAGGTGTACAGCAGCAGGAGAAATCAGGTAATAACGGACTATCAGTCTGAAAACATTTATGTGGATAAGCTCTACGATGTTTACAACATGCAAAGATATCTTTCGACCTATGCCCAGAGATTTGTGGACTTTACCATGCAGGAGGGCAATGAGAGCTACAGGACCATGCTCCCTGTGATCACCAGGGTTCCATTTATAACAGCGGCTCTCAGTGCGGTACTCTTCTTTGCAATAATCCGGATATCCCAGATGCTCAACAGCAGCGTTACCAAGCCGGTTTTAAAGCTGGCGAATGCCTCAAGACGGATTGCCAACAACGACTTCTTTATCGATGATGTTGTGGTTGATAACAAGGATGAACTCGGTCAGATGGTGTCTGCCTTCAACAAGATGAAGTTTGCCACCGGCGAGTACATCAAGGCCATGGAGGAGAAGAGGGAAGCGCTGGATCAGCTTCATGCTCAGGAGCTTGAGACTCTTGAAATCGAGAAGCAGATGGAGACCATGAACCTTGAGCTCTTAAAGAGTCAGATAAATCCACATTTTCTTTTTAACACCTTAAATGTTATCGCCGGAACTGCCAATCTCGAGGGGGCTCAGACCACTGAGCAGATGATAGAGGCCCTGAGCTCACTCTTCAGGTACAATCTCAAGACTCAGGCAAAAGAGTCTATCCTGGCCCAGGAGCTTAAGATATCAAGGGACTACATGTACCTTCAGAAGATGAGATTCGGCGACAGGGTGGAATTTGAAGTGGATTGTGAGGTGGATGAGAATAAGGTCATTGTTCCCACCTTTACCTTCCAGCCCCTTCTGGAAAACGCTGTTATCCACGGTATTTCGCCGAGGGTTGAGGGCGGAAAGGTGACCATCAGCGTGAGGCAGAATGAGGACAAACTCCTTATCGATGTGGCAGATACAGGCGCAGGAATGGATGAGGAGACTCTTATGAGGATACGGGGCAAGCTTGAAGGCGGAGAGGATACGCTCCTTGATGAGGATATTGTCGGAATCGGCCTTGGCAATATCAACAGGCGTATCAAGGGTATGTACGAGGGCGGAAAGCTTGAGATAGACAGTGCCACGGACAAGGGGACAACTATCAAGATGACACTCCCCCTTCGCAGAGTAGATGACTAAAGGAGCAGCAATGTACAGAATACTGGTTGCAGACGACGAGCCCATTGAGAGGCTGGTCATAGACAAGAAAATAAAGAATTTCTTCCCGGATCAGGCTGAGGTTTTTCTTGCTGAGAACGGAATACAGGCGGTTGATATCTTCCGGGAGAAGGACTGTCAGATCGCGATCCTTGATATCGAGATGCCCGGCATGAACGGCCTTGATGCGGCGGCTGAGATAAAGAAGTTTAATCCTGACAGCAGCATTGTATTTCTTACGGCCTTTGATGAGTTCAATTATGCCAAAAGAGCTATCGAGATCAGGGCACTGGATTATCTGCTCAAACCCGGATCCGACGAGGACCTTGTAAATGTAATAGAAGAAGCCTTCCATATCTGCGACAGAAATAGCAGCATTGACGGCGGATGGAAGGAGAAGGCATATGCTCATCCGGCAGACCAGGATGAAAATGATGCTCCGCCAAATGTTTTTGTCGGACAGGTGCAGGAATATATAGAAACTCATTATAAAGAAGATATAGCACTTCTGGATGTTGCAGGTGTTTTCGGATATTCGGATGTTTATTTCTGCAAACTCTTTAAGCAGAACTTTGGCAAGAATTTCATTACCTTCCTGAATGAATTCAGAATGAATAAGGCAAAAGAACTTCTGGCAAATCCTGCAATCAATATAAAGGACATCAGTGTTCTTGCAGGATACAGGGATGCCAATTATTTTACAAGAGTGTTCAAGCGAATGGTCGGTAAGACTCCGAGTGAGTACAGAAACGAGGTTGCAACAATATGAAGAAAAAGCAGCCGTATATAATTATTGCTGTATGTGCTCTGATCCTGATCGTCCTGGCAGTAGCGGGGATACTAAAGGTCAGCATAAAAAAGAAGACCGGGAATGAGCCGGAATATGTCTTTCTCTACGCGGAAAACCAGATTGCAGACTACCCCACAACGCAGGGAGCAAACAGGTTTGCGGAGCTTGTCTATGAGAGAACTGACGGAAGGATCAAGATCCTGGTTAAGCCTGATGCAGAGCTTGGCAGTGAGATGCAGGTCATCCAGCAGATGCAGTATGGAGGAATAGCATTTGCCAGGATATCTCTTTCACAGCTGGCTGAGTTTATTCCGGAGATGAATGTGCTTCAGATGCCGTATATGTACAGCGGACCCGAGCATATGTGGCGGGTCCTTGACGGTGAGATCGGGGATGAATTTCTTTTGAAAACGAGAGAACACGACCTGGTGGGGCTGTCATGGTACGATGCCGGAGCCAGAAACTTCTACAGCACATCACCGATCAACTGCCTTGAAGACCTTAAGGGTATGAACATAAGAGTTCAGGAGTCGGACATGATGGCGGACATGGTGTCGGCACTTGGAGCCAATCCTTCCAAGATCGTTTATTCGGAAGTTTACTCTGCAATTGAGCAGGGGCTTGTTGACGGAGCTGAGAATAACTGGCCATCATATGAGGCCATGAGACACTACATAGTTGCAAGGTATTACACGATAGATGAGCACACCAGGGTTCCGGAGCTTCAGATATGCTCGAAGGCTGTCTGGGACAAGCTCTCAGAGAGCGACCGGGAGATCATCGAGGAGTGCGCCAGAGAATCCGCGCTGTACGAGAGAACCCTTTGGGCCGAGCGCGAAAAGAGCTCCAGAGAAGTCGCAGAAAAGAGCGGCATTACAGTCATAGAACTTTCTGCAGAGGAAAAAAGCAGGTTCCGTGAAGCTATGGCTTCGGTGTATACTAAATACTGTGGAGACCAGATGGATATTCTTAAGAAGATCATGGAGTACTAAAAAAGGGGACCCTGTCTATGGAAAAAGTCTATTCCGTTATAATTGCAATGATCGTCAGCTTTGTAACTGTCACCAGCGGAAATGTTAAGCTTCCTGAGCCTGAGAAGCTAGCTGAAGCCGTAGAGAGTGCTGCAGCGGAGACTGCGACTGCTGAGCAGAAGGCGGTCGAGGAGCCGAAGCAGAAGGGGTATGGAAGGATACTCTTTGTCGGTGATTCCAGGTCTGTGGACATGTTTACAGGAGATACCAATGAGGTACTGGGGCAGAATATAGATGGAATGACTGTTTACTGCAGGGATGGTGCTCAGTATAAAGATATGGTTCCGTGGATTGAAAGCTATGGAATTGACAACTTTGATACTCTGGTAACCTGGATGGGCTGCAATAATTTTGGTGATTTTAGTGAGTATGGCCCCTACTATGACTCTTTGCTGGCAAAGGGTAAGACAATTGTGGCTTGTACAGTAGGTCCTACTGTGGACGAATGTCTTTTGATAGATGTTGATTATCTGTATTATCCGAATGCGAACCAGATCAAATACAACAATTCTCTGGTGGCCTGGGCCAATGAAAGAGGAGTAAAGATTATAGATCTCTACTCCTACATAAGCAATAGCAGTACCGTTACAGTAAGTGAAACCGACGGTATTCATTATTTCCCTCAGCCCACAACGGAGCTATGGAACTATATAAAAGCAAATCTAAAATGATCACATTAACTCCTGAATGACTGATGAATACATGTTTTCATCAGTTATTCCTTCATCGGTTCGGAGCTTGAAGGCAATTTTGATCTTAAGGGTGATACTGTTGCCGTCCAGCTCCTTTATTTTGTTTATACTACCGGTCAGAGTCGCTATGAGATTATCCAGTTCCGAGTGAACGGTTACATTCGTTACCATAGCAAAATCAGAACCTACGCATTTTGCTACAGCACAGCTTCCGCCGGTGACCTCCAGTATTGTTTCTCCTATTCTTTTCAGAAGCCGGTTTCCAAACTCTTCACCGTAATCATTGACTATACGGTGATGAGTTTCGTTTCGAAGAACTATCAGTGAGTAGTTGACACCGTTTTTGGCATAATTGTGAGCGTAACTCTTGGAGACTTCTGCAAGGGCGGAGACGTTCATAAGACCGGTCACACTGTCGAGTTTTCGCTCCTGGTAGAGTCTGTCCAGACGCTCAAGTTCCTGATCTATGTCTATGAAATATCCCATCAGCCCAACTATCTGACCATTCTCATAAATGGGACTCTTATTGGTCATAGTATTGTGGACAACGCCGTTTACAATGCATTGTCCCGGGGAGTTTTTTACATAGGAACCTTTTGTAATGACATCAAACTCATTGTCCTGATAATTTGCATCATTAATGTGCCATTTCATGTCCTCGTCAGTCTTTCCCTGAAGTTCTTCGATGGTAAGATTATAGTAGTCCAGAAAAGCCTGACTGGCGCCTAAAAATCTGCGGTCTTTGTCTTTCCAGAAGAATTTGATGGAAGCATTAGCTAAGATGTTTTCCCACATCTTGGTAAAGAGTGAAGGATCCATGTTTTTACTTCCATAATCCGTTATGTTGAAAGTACTATTATTGCTGGAAAGGAACTTCTGCGCATCATCTGCTGTGGCTTTGGTGCTTATCATGTATTCTTTTCCATGAGTGCCCGGAACAAGCATAATGGCTATTTCACGCCATTTGTAATTTCCGTCGCGCTGCTTGATCCTGAAAATATTTTCGATATAGCCTTTCTGTGATCTGTCAATTTTCTCACCTACTGTTTTAATGTCGGCAAATTCCAGGAATTTAGCTCTGTCTGTTATTGCAAGAAAATCATCAGCCATTGTTTTAAGGTGATCTGACAGATTATTTGAGCCTTTTACAACCCTGCCGGAGTAGGCAAAATCCCCAAGAAGTGGAGTTATAGTGTTTTTTTCGGCATTGGCGATCAAAACAGACTCAAAAATATGATTAAGCTCTTTGAGCTTGTTGTTAACATTATTTTGTTTTTTGAGGTTGGTATCCATGGAAATATTGCGGTTAGATGCCCTGATGATATGCTTTCCGTTATGTTCCGCAATCTCTTTTGCCTGAAGTGACAAAATGTTTCCGTTGTATGTATAGTAGAAGGTCTCCAGATTCTTGGTGGATTCTATTGTGTTTGCAAATTCACGGTATTTCTTGAGCAGTGGAGATTTTGTCTGGTAGATGAGCTTGTCAAGCTGTTCAAGCGGGATAGAGGTCTTTAGCTGAATTTGACGTTTATACTCATCATTCATGAAAAGAGTCCGGAAGTTCTTTCCGTCGTCTTCAATTATTTCCAAAGGTTCATCTGTATACCTTGCAGCAAAACTTGCTACCTGATAGTAGTTTCGCCATTGTCTCTCTTCAATTGTGATACCGAATTCCGCAATATGGTCAAAGAATTCATCTATAGGCATAGGCTGTCCATAGAAGTAACCCTGAAGCTTTCCGCATCCAATGGACTTTAAGAATTCAACCTGTTCAGCTGTTTCAACACCCTCTGCCAGGGTCATCATATTGATATCCTTGGCCATGTTTATTGTAGACGTCATGATGGATTTGGATTTCTCGGTAAAAGAGCTGAGGAAATTCATATCCATTTTAATAGTATCAAAATTGTAATCGTTAAGAAGTGTAAGCGAAGAATAGCCGCTTCCAAAGTCGTCCATCCATACTTCGTAGCCTGCATTTCTGAAGCTTTCGATCACTCTTGACATCAGATTGGCATCTGATACGATCATGCTCTCGGTTATTTCAATGTGGATATAGTCCCTGGGAATGTCGTATTTTTCGACAGCGTCTTCTACGAGCTTGAGCATATCTGTAGCTTCAAAGTCAAGACGCGAAAAATTAACCGATACAGGAACGGCAATGAGACCTTTTTTTATACGCTCTGAGATGTCTGAGCATACCTTGTCAACAATCCAGCAGTCGAGCTTATGGATCTGACGGCTTGCTTCAAGAGCGCCTATGAATTTGTCGGGGGAAAGAAATCCAATCTCGGGATCGATCCATCTGGCTAAAGACTCAGCACCACAAAGCTGTCCTGTGAGCGAACGGATTACAGGCTGGTAGTATACATGGATCCAGCCGTTTTCAAGGGCAGCATCTATATTTTTGATCACGTATTCCGTAATCAGTCTGGTATCCTGTTTTATTTGATCGCCAGAGGTCATTTACGAAATCTCCATCACTAATTGGTGCTATATTGAGCATAACACATTAAGTGACAGAGATGGTAAACATAAAATAAAATTTTTTTGATACTTTTTATTGTTTTCTTAGATTTTGGAGCTTGCTCTTATCTATTTTGCCATCGGCAATGGTGCTGGCAACCCAGATCTTGAGAGACTCTACGGTAGAGTCAATAAGATCGAGCTGCTTCTCGATCCTGACAAAATCAGGAAGCTCATCATCTGAGATAACACCGTCTGCAGTTATATCGATGAGTCTGTTCTTCTGATCGTCAAGTGAATTCAGTGCTGCGAGCATCCCCAGAACAATTTCCGAGAGGCTGGCGTTCTTGACTTCAGGAACAGAGTCTTTTCCTATGCGACATTCGTGTGTGCAGTAATAGTTGCAAAGCTCGGGCTTCTTGTAAGCAAGTGCCATATCCACGACATCCTCGGGAACGATGGCTGTCTTGCCTGTTTCCAGTTTCTCAAGGCGGCTCTCACTGATGGTTCCGATAAGCTCGCTGGCCTGAGCTCTGGTAAGACCAGCTTCTTCTCTGGCAACGAAGTAAACGTTCTTGTCCTCTTTGATCGACTTTTTTCCCATTTCATCCTCCATAAATAAAAAGGGCTGGCGCTGAGTTACCCAGTGCCAACCCTGCCTGATACTTAGATTATTTCAGCTCACTGTAGCCAAAACTGTTGACCAGTGCATCAATCGGTATTCCCTTTTTGCAGAGAGGACACTCGGCCGGTGAATATGACTGGTAGTTAGGTATTTCCTCAGGGTGGAATACGGCATTGACAAGTATTCCGTCAACTTCCTTAACTGCACTGAAGATCGCGCAGGCTCCGGACACATTGGCTCCGTAGTAGCGCACGCCCTCCATCAGGTGCTCCAAGGTTATTCCGGTTGTAAGTGAGCCCATAAGAAGCAGTACATGCTTGCCTCTGATGGCAAGCTGGAGATTGTCACGAAAGATGATCTGTCCGTTTGCTGTGTACTCAGGTGCAATGACATAGACTGTTCTGTGTGCATTGTAGTTGAGAACTTCGGCTCTCGTGAGCTCTTCTGCGAGATAAGTTCCGATAACCTCAGTTCCGTCGGCACATACGATTGTGTCCACCGGTGTGGAAATTGTATAGTGCATTGCAAGAATTGTTGCTACACCATGAGCT
>ODAI010857270.1_pt1 | contig 10853 bp, 5 predicted proteins | sample 1539321 | NCBI WGS metagenome assembly ODAI01 (sample SAMN02144231, study PRJEB22623) | gut metagenome | biome: sheep rumen | host: Ovis aries | place: New Zealand | reverse complement strand
TCACCGCCCCACCATCGGAAACAACGTAACTCCTGATCCCATATTCAATTTTCAAGTTACCGTCCAAGTCCGAAGACTCTTCCTCAGTTTCAATCATAACAGACTTTTTTCACATAATAAATGCGAAATGAAACTCAAATGTATTTTTGTACTTTCATTTCAATATGATGTGTGTTATAATAGTGGTAACCTATCTTTGGAGGCAAAACTTATGTATCTGAGCCGAGGACTGTACGTTTTCCCAAATAAAAATACTATCAGGCGCTTTATGTATGATGGAGAAGAAGCAACCGAGCTGCCTGAAATAACATTTGAACAGCAGCTGATAGACTTTCTTGAGATTGATCTGACGCCGTTCAACAGACTTCTTGACAAACTGAAAGCGTATACCAAGGAGAACACGACTCCTGATGAACTTTTGGGCGTGTGCCGAGCTGTTGGATATACCGCTGAGATTTTTTGCCAGGAAGAACCTGTGTACAGCTTTCTGCTGTGTACAAAGCTGTATGTTGACAGTTATGATATATCAAGTTATGAAGAGCTTTTTGAGCATAAGGATCACGCTGTTGAAATACTGCGAGATATGGTACACACTCAAAACATTTTCTTCACTATCGCCGATGCGTATTGCAGATTTGAAGGCACCCATGAGGAGAAGACTACTAAAGCATTCTTAGGCAGGGAAACTATTTTCAAGTGCCAATTTGAGCAAGTCATTGCTCATACAGATGTCAGCACGGAAATGTTTCAGATGACAAGACCTAAGCTGCCATACAGCAGAGGTTATCGCTTTGACAATCTGCCTGCCTATATATGGTACATCTTTTTAAACGCAATGGAATATGATACGAGTTTCAGCCAATGCGACTATTGCGGACATTTCTTCAAACCCAAGACAAAGAAAAAGACCCGATACTGTGATCGGGTCAGGACTGATGACGGGCGCACCTGTAAGCAGATAGGTCCGCAGCAGATATATAAATTCAGGCTTCAGCACAGCGAACTGTTGGCTGACTATGACAGAGCTATCAATCGCAATTACCGGCGAGTGGAGCGGTACGAACTAAAGCTTGGAGATGAAAAGCAGGGTAAGGACTTGTCCTATAACGATTATGCCGACTGGCTCAGAGATCTCCATACTGCCAAGTTGTCTTTCATGTCGGGGGAATTGTCGGAGGAAGAGTTCAGGGAGGCTATTCATCTGCTTGACTGAATTGGCAAATTATATGCGGCATAAATGAATACATCAAACAATGAGAACAAATGTTGCTTTTTCAAATTAGCCATGGTATAATTATCTTATATATGCCAGACGAAAACAATAATTCTACTTAATTTATAAGATTCAAGAAAGAGGTGTAATATGTCAAAGTTTTATATCAGAGATGTTGAACAAACGCAAGATCAGATTGCTTGTCTCACGAAAGCTGAGTTATTTGAGATGAATATTCACTGTATGAGGAAAAGCTTATTTAAATATTATCCAAATGCAATTAAGGACATAAAGGGTGTTAATCGTAACTTTTCTAAAGAAGCTCTCACCAATAATACTGTTCATCTTTCAGCGCCAAATGAATTCGACGATCCTTATGATTGTAATGTATATGTAGATGGCAACGAGTTTGCGTTACAGAGGGTACGATACTATGCATCATTATGCGGTGTAAACATAAAACAAGAGTGGGATTATGCTGAGGTTTCACGAAATCTTGCAAAGCACATTTTTATGCATATTTCTTCAGGAGGGAAAGTAGCATCATTATTCGAATTGGATAAAAGCAATCAGCTTGTTCATGCTCATCAAGAATACTTTTTGCTATCATTAGAAAAAGAACTGCGAAAGGCTGATGCAGATGGCGAGAGCTATTACAAGGCGATTAACCATGTAATTGACACTGAATACAATAATATGCAGAAGACAGCAAACCGCTTCAGAGTTTCTTGCTTTGCTCAATCGCCTTACTCAATGCTTATGTGGTCACATTACGCGAATAATCATCAAGGATTTTGTATCGAATATGAAACTCCTGACTATTCTAAAGAAAATGAGAATATATATTTGAATCTTTTTCCTGTTATCTATACAGATACAAGAACGTCACTCACTAAGTTGAGCTTGAGTTGGAATGCAACAGGATCACTCTCTCATTCCGATATTTGGGACTTCTATAAATATTGTTTGCTCAGCAAAAGCCTTGATTGGAAGTATCAGCAGGAATGGCGCTTGATTTCTTGTGACACACTTCTCACAGACCAAAACTATAACTGTAAATTCTTCAAAATCAAGAAAGTCTACCTGGGCAATAAAATGTCTGCGAAGGACAGATTAGAAATTATTGATATTTGTAAAAAGCAAGGTATACCTTATACTGGTGTGACAATTGCTCTTGATCAATTCAATATGAGCGATTGTGGCATACTCTGCGAAGATTGTTATAGATTAAAACCATACCCATAATCAGATTCTTAATTAAGGCTTACTATTAGGAGTTAATTGTAATTTATCGAGAAATAGGTATATAATCTGATTTGTATTGCTTTTTCTGAATCTTTATGGTATAATTATTTTATATATTTTGTCGAAATATCCATTAGAAAGTGGTGTTGATTGTGAACAGACATGAGATGATTGATCGTATTGGTAAGGGATATCTTACAACTAACATAGAAGCAGGCGAATACAGCTATGTTCAGGAAGCTGGCAGTAAAGAAAAGCTTGAAAAAGCTGTAGGTCACGCTGTAAAGCATTTCAAATTAGATATTCGTTTTGAAAGTAACAGTGTTGCTGTATTAATAGAAACAAAGCAAAGTTTTACAAAAGCTGATGAAATGCAGTTAGCCGAATATGTTGAAGAAGAACGTGCTTTACATAAGGGAATGAAGATTATTGCTGTTCTTGCAAACACCAATAATGATAAAATCAAGGTATGGCGTTATTCTGTAGATGATTCTCACCTTCTGAAAGAAGAAACTGTTCTTGATACGATGGAACACTACGTAAAATTATTCGACACCTCAAGACAGAACGATAAAGAGCGTGTTATGAAAAACACATATGATCTTAATGAACTGCTTCATAAAAAGGACATTGACGAGAAACTACGCAGTCAATTTGTAGGCACTACACTACTTTATATTAAAGATAAAGTTAAAACTGTTAGTGCTAAAACGGGATTAACCAAAATAGATGATACCTTTAAAGAAAAAATAGATGAATTATGGAGCAGTTTATCGGCTGACGAAATAAGAGATGGTATTAAAAGCACGCTTAATAGTCTTTTAGACAACTCTGAGAATAAAGCAAAGAAAATCGAACTTTTGCAGAAAACAGTTCTAAATGACCAAAAGGTAAAGAAACTAAAAATCAAGGATTGGATTGAGATACTCAATACTATTCTTATGGATATTTACAGATATATTGATGCGGATAGCTCAGAAGGGCAGGATATACTTAATCTTTTCTTTATAGCTTTTAATAAATATACTGGTAAAGCAGATAAAAATCAAGCGTTCACTCCTGATCACATCACTGAATTCATGTGCCGTATAGCAGATGTGGATAGAACAAAGGTTGTTCTGGATGGAACTTGCGGAAGCGGTTCATTCTTAGTACAGGCAATGATCAAAGAGATTGCCGATTGTCACAGAGATAAAACTGATAAGGAAGCCGAAGAACTGATAAAACAAGTAAAGGAAAAACACATCTTTGGAATTGAAGTTGAAGACAAAGCATATGGTCTGTCTACAACCAATATGCTTATTCACGGCGACGGTAATTCCAATATAAAGTTTGGCAGCATTTTTGAAAACAAGAAGTTTATTATGGAAGCTGACCCTGATATCATTCTAATGAACCCGCCATATAATGCCAAGCCTATTAATATTCCTGCCACATATAAATCAACGTGGACTGCCAAGGCTAAGGATGGAAAAGAAGATCCTACTAAGGGATTTGTATTCATTCATTTTCTTTCTGACGTTATAAAAGAACTGAATGATCAGAAAGAAAAAGCTGGTAAGACAACTAAGCAGGTTAAGCTCGCTGTGTTACTTCCAGTTGCTGCAGCAATAGGAACAAGCGATATAATCGAAAAAGAAAAGATCGCAATGCTTGAAAACAATACCCTTGAAGCAGTATTTACACTTCCCAATGAGATTTTTTATCCTGGTGCCTCTGCTTGTGCCTGCTGTATGTTATTTACACTTGGCAAACCGCACTCAGAGGAAAAAGAGACTTTCTTTGGTTATTGTAAAGACGATGGCTTTAAGAAAAAGAAGAACCTCGGCAGAGTTGAACAGTTCAACGCAGATAATGAAAGCTTGTGGAAAGAAATTGAAAAAGAGTGGATATATCTTTTCAGGAACCATAAAGCTGAACCAGGTAAATCTGCTACTGTAGTAGTAAATGGTGAATCCGAATGGTTATGTGAAGCGTATATGAAAACTGATTACAGCAGATTATCTGAAACTGATTTTCAAACCACATTAAATAACTATCTTGCGTATCAAATCAAGGAGGGCAAGGTTTATGAATCTTAATCCTAATGATTGGAAACGCTTTTATCTCGGACGATTATTTGATATAAAAAAAGGTAAACGTCTCACCGCTGAAGATCAGGAAGCTGGATGCAATATATATATTGGTGCAATAGATTCAAATAACGGCGTCGCAAATCATATAGGACAGAAACCAATCCACGAAGGTAATACTATATCGTTGAGCTACAACGGCTCAGTTGGCGAAGCGTTCTATCAAGCTGATCCTTATTGGGCTACTGATGATGTTAATGCTCTATATTCCAAATATGAAGGATTCAACGAATTTATAGGTTTATTCATGGTTGCAACCATCCGTCAGGAAAAATACCGATTTTCGTATGGACGTAAATGGACACTTGAAAATATGAATAATACGGATATTTGTCTTCCTATAAGATATAATTCTGACGGATCTCCCTTCATAGATTCGACCAATTTTTACTCTGATGAAGGTTATGTTCCCGATTGGAAATTTATGGAGAATTATATTAAATCTCTTCATTATAAACCATTAACTACCAAGCACACAACCGCATTAAAGTTAAATAAAGATAGATGGCAAGAATTTGAATTCGGAAGGCTTATTAAAAGCATTTACAAAGCTCACGCATACACAAAGGATGATCTAACTGAACAGAATGTTAAACTCGACTCAACATTACGTTATATTACAAGAACAGCTGAAGATAACGGCTGTGAACTGATAGTAAAAAATGAAGCCATATCTTATGTTGAAGAGGGAAATGCAATTACAATAGGTGATACAACAGCTACTTGTTTTTACCAAGAGGAAAAATTTGTTACTGGAGATCATATGATTGTAGTCCGCGCAAATTGGCTCAATACATATACAGGTTTATTTATTGTTACATTGCTTAACAATGAACAATACCGTTATTCTTATGGAAGAGCTTTTCTTATGGACAGAGTAAAAGAGACTGTTTTGAAATTACCAATCTGCCGTAATAATGATGGTTTGCCAATTATTGATGAGGCAAAGCGATTTTCAGATGAAGGATTTATTCCTGATTGGCAGTTTATGGAGGATTATATCAAATCCCTGCCTTATGGTGATAGAATTTAAATGTACTAAGGAGTAACACCATGGATTATAAAAAAGGATCTGAATGGGGGCGTTGGGATTTACATATTCACACCCCTGAAACCAAAAAGAATGACTGCTATACTGGCAGAACACCTGATGAAAAATGGGATAATTATTATAATGATATAAATAGCTATGTCTCAGATGGAACCAACCTTAATAAACATATTGTTGCCATAGGAATAACAGACTATCTATCTGTTGATAATTATATAAAAGTTGTAAATGACCATAGATTGCCGGCGAGTATTAAACTAATACTTCCGAATGTAGAGATGAGATGTCAACCAATAGCAAAAGACTCCCCAATTAACATTCATTTTATTTTCAATCCTGATATAGTAGATTCATTAGAAAGTAGGTTTTTTTCAAAGCTATCGATGAGTTTTGCAACTACTGATTATTCAGCTGCAAAAGACGAATTAATTAGATTAGGTAAAAAAAGTGATGATCAATTAGATGATATTGCAGCATATAAAAAAGGAATCGAGCTTTTTGTACCAGAACTAAGCACTATAAAAAAAGTATTTGAAAATGACCAGGAACTGCGTAATAACACCTTAATATTTGTTTCTAATAGTACAGGTGATGGAGTAAGTGGTGCAGCAAATCATTCTGATTATATAACAGAAGATAAAAGTTCACAATTAACAGCATTTAGGCAGGATATCTATAATTTTGTAGATGGTATTTTTTCCGCAAAACCAAGCGATATAAAATATTTTTCAGGTGCAAATGAAAAAATACCTCCCGAAAAAGTAATTAAGGAATGCGGAGGATTAAAACCATGTATACATGGAAGTGATGCCCATTGCAACGAAAAAATATTTGAACCTGATGGCAAAAAATACTGTTGGATTAAAGCTAATCCAACATTCAATGGCTTAAAGCAAATCATCTACGAACCGGTTGAACGAGTAAAGATATCTCCTATTCTGCCTGAGGCAAAAATGCCATACAATGTAATAGATCATATAATTATCAATGATGATGATTTTCAAAAAGAAGCTATTTATTTTAATGATAAGCTGACTTGTATTATTGGAGGAAAGTCAACAGGAAAAACTCTTTTATTACACAATCTCGCCAAAGCAATTGATGAAAAACAAGTAGCCGAGAAAGAAAAAGATTTATCGAGAAATACAAAAGAGATTACAAATATCAAAGTTTTTTGGAATGATGGCGAAACAGAGGAAAAAAGAAAAATTGTTTATATTCCTCAAACGTATTTAAATAGATTGAGCGATGATAAGCAGAATACTAATGAAATAGATAATATTATTCAAGAAATTGTCCTGTTAAACGAAGATTCAAAGAATACTTATCAAACGGTATTGGATAGCGTCAAAAGCTATAAAAGCGAATTGAATAAAAAGATTTTGGACTTATTATCTATCAACTCCAGAATTGCCTCTTTAATAAACGAAAAGAAAGAAATCGGAGATGTAAAAGGTATTTCGGATGTCATAAGCGTTTTAACAGTACAGAAAGAACTATTATCTTCAGAACTCAACATTTCCCAAACTGATTTTGAAAACTACGAAAAATCCATTCAGATAATTCAAAATTCTGACAAAGAATTATTGCTTTTACAAGGAAATTTGAGTTTTATTCAAGCATTAGATACGATTGTAGAATTAAAAGATTTTTCAGTAAGTCTGTCTCCAGAAGTTGATAATTTGTTTACTGAAGCACAAAAAAGTGTTTTGAATAATGCTAATTTAGAGTGGATATCTTGGAAGGCAAAATTATTATCTTTATTAGATGAAAAAATAAAAGCTACGTTAAGTCTAAAGCAAAATGCTGAAAAAGAAAAAGCCAAATTAGAGCCAAAGATCAAAAGTAGTGAGGAATTATCAGACTTGACTCAAAAAATTGCAATTGAAACATTAAATAAAGAAAAAGTTGAAAAAATTGATGCTGAAATAAAAAAGGAAGTTGACTTATATTACGGTGTAAAGAATCAAATATTAGATTCAATTGAAAACTTCAAGAAAACATATCAGACTTACGCCGATATTGTAAATGAAAATATTATAGCAGAAAAAGAAGATTTGGATTTTATTGTTACGGTTCCATTTAGAAAAAACGACTTTGTCGCTAAAATACGCTCAGTGTTTCACAATAATTCTAAGGAATTAAAGGCAATAGTCAATTTAGATGAATTTAATGATGCCGATTATTCTAAAGAACTTATGGTAAAAATAATAGATAAAGTTATTGATGGTTCTTTAGCATTAAAAAATGGATATAATGTTGAAAGTGCTCTTAGAGAAATATTTGATGATTGGTATAATATAAAGTACAACGTAAAAATGGGAGAAGATAATATTGATGTCATGTCGCCAGGAAAAAAAGCGTTAGTGCTTTTAAAACTTTTAATTGACATGGCTGAAAGCAAATGTCCTATATTAATAGATCAGCCAGAAGATGACCTTGATAACAGATCTGTTTTTGATGATTTAATTCCCTTTATTAAGAAGAAGAAAAAAGATAGACAGATTATTGTTGTTACTCATAATGCCAATGTTGTATTAGGTGCAGATGCTGATGAAATAATAGTCGCAAATCAAAATGGAAATAATTGTCCCAATAAAAGTTATCGTTTTGAATATAGATCAGGCGCTATTGAGGATGATAAACCGATTATAAAATCTGATGGCACGATAGAAGATGGCATTTTAAACACGCAAGGAGTACAGCAGCATATATGTGATATTCTTGAAGGTGGAGAACGTGCTTTTGAACTGAGAAAACATAAATATCATATATAAATTATACTATCAAACACCTCTTCTTCCAATATATAATAGTCTCCTCTATTTTGGGTTCAAATAATACCCAAAGAAATGCATTGCATAATCACTTGTATTATTCAAGGTTTTGTGCCATAATATGATTAAATTATTCAATCTTAGGAGGTTCGATTATGGATTCAGCAGCAATCTCAAAATTCATATCTCTCGGAGAAAATGTGTGCATTGAGTTCAAACGCGGTGGAAACGGATTTGAAGACGATGCAATGCAGACTGTATGCTCATTTTCAAACCGATTTGGAGGAGATATCTTTCTCGGCATAACTGATGATGGAACCATTTGCGGAGTGCCAGAGAAAGCCGCACCTGACATTATAAAGAATTTTATAAGCAGAATCGGTAATCCAGATATCTTTTCCCCTACTCTTTATCTTCTCCCTGAGCCTCTGAAATATAAGGGAAAAACTGTAATTCATGTTCACATCCCACCGAGTGCAGAAGTCCACACATTCAAAAAGGTTGTCTACGACAGAACAGGAGATGCTGATGTAAAGGTAACTGCTACAGGTGCAATAGCCCAGATGTATATTCGAAAACAGAATATCTTCACTGAAAGAAAAATCTATCCATATGTTAAAACGGAAGACCTTCGACTCGATTTGCTGCCAAGACTCCGTACAATGGCGCAGAACAAAACTGACCAGCCTGTACATCCTTGGATGGAGATGAATGACGAAGAAATGCTCCGACTTGCTGGGCTGTACGGAACGGACAGAGTCACAGGTGAAACAGGATACAACCTTGCCGCTGTACTGTTGCTCGGGAAAGACGATGTGATCCGTGATATTCTCCCTGCATATACAACTGATGCGCTGCTTCGCCGGGTAAATGTAGACAGATATGATGATCGTGAGATAGTCGAAACCAATCTTATAGAGAGTTATGAAAAGCTACTTGCATTCGCTCAAAAACACCTGCTTGATAAGTTCTATCTTGAAAACGATCAGCGTATCAGCCTGCGACATATCATAGCCAGAGAGTTAGTATCAAACATTCTTATGCACAGGGAGTTTACCAGTTCGTATCAAGCACGACTTGTCATTGAAAGTGATAAAATGTATACGATGAATGCCAATCGAGCCACTCAGGCGGCGTACATTACTCCTTCAAATCTTGAGCCGATATCAAAGAATCCGATTATCGCTAAGTTTTTCCGTGAAATTGGATTTGCAGATACGCTTGGCTCGGGTGTCCGTAAGCTTTTTAAATACTCGAAGCAGTATTCAGGAGAAGACCCCACATTTGAAGAAGGTGATGTTTTCAAAATCACTGTTCCGCTTAACGATTCTTTCTCATATGATACTAATATCGACTCTCAAGAATCGTCTGCCAACGAAAATGGCACTCGAAATGGCACTCGAAATGGCACTCGAAATGGCACTCGAAACGAGGATTTTAAATCAACCATAATTAAATTGATACGCAATAATGATAAAATTTCTCGACAAGAGCTTGCCGAAGCTGTGGGACTCAGCGTCAGATCAGTCACACGCAAACTACACGATATTCCCAATATTCAGTATGTTGGGAAAGGTAAAAATGGGCACTGGGTAATATTATAACTCTTGCTGTAACAAAAAAAAACAGGGATAAACGCTTCTTTTTTCAGAAGTATCCCTGCTATATATTCATTGAACGTTGGTTTACTTTTCGGAGGACAATGCGCCACTTTTGGCACTTGTTTGGCACTTATTTGTACTAAAAATCGTCTGAAATCGCTTGAAGTTACTATAAATGATGCTTCAAAAACCCGCAATTTACAGCCATTTTCGCATTTTACTAAAAACTACTAAAACGCTCGGGATTAATTCAATTCCCGTACGGGTCACCATTAATTGGTTACTGCAAATGGCTGATTTAAGCCATTTGCAGTTTTTTATTATTTTAACCAACTACCCGTAACCACTTACTGACCACTTATTACCACTTTTAACTATTTTCAGGTGTGCCGCAGAATTTTCGCTCTGCGGTCATTTTTATGTCCCGAACTGCTCGCTGTCGCGGTTCTGAACGTCATATTTCACACACTCCGCAGGCTGATGAGCGAACTTCAGAGCGTTGGTGATAGCCTCGCAGTTGCGAGCCTTGGCTTCCTGAAACATATGAGAATACAGATTCAAAGTTGTACCTACGACGCTGTGGCCCATATCAGCCGAGACCGCCACCACGTCCACTCCCTCGAATATAAGCAGACTCGCGTGCAGGTGTCGCAGGGAGTGGATATTCTTGAAGGGCACTCCCACACGTCCGCAGTAGCCCTTCAGCCACTCGAACGGCGTCTGCGGATTCATAGGCTCGCCGTTCCACTTCGTGAACAGCCTGTCTTTCTCCACCCACTTCGTACCGAGCCGTCGTGCTTCGGTAGTCTGCTCCGTTCTGAACCGCCTCAGCAG
>ODAI010520540.1_pt1 | contig 10854 bp, 11 predicted proteins | sample 1539321 | NCBI WGS metagenome assembly ODAI01 (sample SAMN02144231, study PRJEB22623) | gut metagenome | biome: sheep rumen | host: Ovis aries | place: New Zealand | reverse complement strand
AGGTCGGTTATGTAGAATGGTATAAAAAATAAAAGGCTGTTTATACAAGGTACACGCAAAGCACGCTGACGCTTAACGCTTTGCTTAGTACCTGTATAGAACAGCCTTATTTTTTATACCCTACATAACCGACACACTTCGTGTGTGTCTATAAAATTTAACGTTGCAATTATTTAAATTTTTACAAAAACTGCAACGCTAACTTGCGGATTTTTCTGTTTTGAATTATTATGAACTTATAAATAAGGAAGATGAGATATAAAATGAAATTGTATGTCAGAGAGAAGTATTTAAAAAAATAAGAGGATTTTACCATAGCGAGGATATTATAAAAGTTATTACGGGTGTTAGAAAATGCGGGAAAATCAAGCATGTTAACTTAATGGATTTTATGAAGGAAGAAAATGTTTTTTAAATTAGCAAAATATAAAAAGGTTGGATGTTATGAATAATATTGAAACTGATGAGACTCTAATCATAGCTCCGGGAGCAAAGCTTGCCGGTTCGGTTTCTATAGGTAAAAATTGTGGTGTATGGTACAATGCAGTTATAAGAGGCGATAGCGATACTATAATTATTGGTGATAATACCAATATACAGGATTTGGCATGTCTGCATGTGGATAGAGGACACAGGCTTAGTATAGGAAATGGTGTCACCATAGGTCACAGTGCAATCGTGCATGGCTGTACGGTTGGCGATAATGTAATAGTTGGTATGGGAGCTATAATTCTAAATGATGCTGTTATAGAGGATAATTGTATAATAGGCGCAGGCGCACTGGTTACCGGAAGGATGCATATACCGAGCAACTCGATGGTTTATGGCAATCCTGCAAAGGTTATCAGAAGCCTAACTGATGATGAGCTTGAAGACATCAGGACAAATGCCAAGGTATATGTGGAGCATGCAAAAAAGGCAAAGCTTGAAGCTGATAGACATTGATGTTGGTTTTGGTTATGATATCAATTTTGTTGTTGGATTGTGCATAAGATTAATAGTGAGATAATTTTTTCGATAAGATTAAGGAAGTTGATAATATGAGTGGAAATATCATACTTGACGGCAGAAGGATAAAGGCTATGGAAATCCTCTATGCTTTGGGTGAATATACAGGTAAATCAAAGGAGTATATAGCAAATCTTTGGTCAGAGCTTCTTAAGGATGAAGGGCTTATGGCAGAATTTATGTATTACCTTGATAACCATACCTTTAAGGATGATTATAAATATAAGGAGTACGGTCTAACGGATATATATTTTTATAATCTGAGAGTTGCTGAAATTCACTGGGACTTAGGCAAGGATTATCCGTCCGGCAGAGAGTGGGACGGCAACAAAGAGACGATAGTTTTAGATACCTTTGATATGATGGTAAAGCTAAAAAATGAGCCTGAGAAGTATCTTAAGCTTTTGTTGGAAAATCCGGGACAGGACAGGTACATATAATAATGCCTGTGAGAAGGTTTATCAATAAAGTATATATGCAGCATGATAGTGTATATTAAAAGTTCGTCAGAAAAAGTGTATAGCATCACTAAAAGTTCGTCAGAAAAAGTATAAAAAATTATATTGATTTAGTCGGAAAAATATAATCCTAAATATGCCATTAGAACATCAATGTCAAACTATCGCAAAGAGGAATGGCTTGTAAATATTCCTTTATGGGCGGTGTGGACTGTATAAGGATGCTATTTTATTTATTTTAATTCACCATTATTTTTTTCATGTTCTCTAATAGCCTGTCTGATTAGGTAAAGAACTTCACCATTTATGGAGCGACCATCATAATCGGATAAGGCTTTTAATTTGTTGTGAGTTTCTTCGTCTATACGTAAACCTAAATGTTTTTCTTTATTCATAAATGAAATCTCCTTACATATCATCAAAAAATTAATAAAAACAATATAAGTACATTTTAAGTTCAAATATGATATAATGTTCAAAATGTACTTATTTTAAGTACATAATATTTTTTGCATTAAAGATTTCAGATTGTTTGCTTTTTATAATTTGAAAAAATTATAAGGAGGCAAAGTATATGAAAAAGTTTGGTTATGTGAGGGTATCGTCTAAGGATCAAAATCCCGAAAGACAGATTTTGGCTATGCAAGAGGAAAAAATCAGTCTGAAAAACACGTACATTGATAAGATGTCCGGTAAAGATTTTTCTCGTCCTGAATATATGAATATGTTAAGGCGAATAAAAAAAGGAGATATGCTTGTGATAAAAAGCATTGACCGATTAGGTAGAAATTATACGGAGATATTAGAAGAATGGCGGAAAATTACAAAGGAAATAGGAGCAGACATACAAGTGCTTGATATGCCACTTTTAAATACGGGAATATGCCATAACGATTTGACAGGAACATTTATATCGGACTTGGTTTTACAGATACTTGCTTATGTTGCAGAGACGGAACGGAATTTCATAAGACAAAGGCAGGCAGAGGGCATAGCGATAGCAAAGGCAAATGGAGTGAAATTTGGAAATAGGCGGATAGATACACCGGAAGAATTTGATGAGGGTTTTAAATTATGGAATGATGGTAAAATTTCTATACGCAAAGCGGCTAAAATGACAGGCATGAGTGCGACAACATTCTATAGAAGATGTATGGAAAGATTGGATGATATAGGAAAAGAATGAGTGGTTGAAATATTCTGTATGTTTTCCAATACGTTTTTTTAAGTAGACAATCTGAAACAATTGTTTTTTTATTAAATACCTTACCAAAAAGCAAAATATTTATAGCATTGTCATTATACAACAAATGTTTCACAAAGTCTACTTTGTGGAACGTAATTTAAGTAATATTATGAAAAATAATTTTATAATATCGATTGGAGTAATGAGAATGAGCAAAAAATATAGAATATTTATCAGTTATAGAGGCATTGATACGCCAAGCTATAAGTTCGCCAAGCAATTATTTTACATAGGGGCTGCGTAGACTTAAATGACATTGAACATACAAGAATGTCTTATGAAAAATGTATAAATCAAAAACGAGCAATGGAAGTTAATATATTAGAATTATCCGATGGAAATCTGATTGTAGGACGTGATTGTAAACTTAATGAGAATGAATGTTCAGCTCTAAAAAAGGAAATAGACACAAAGCTGTCAGATCTTAATATAGAACATGTAAAGGAATTAAATAAAATATGTAATAATGATAGAACCTGGTATAAATATTTAATGGAATTTAGTGAATTTATTATATTTATTGATGGTAAAGTTCCATTAATTATAGAAATAAAGTCTGATTTAAAAAATGGACTTTGCGATGAAGATAGACAAAAAGCTTATGATTTAGTTAATAAAGTATATATCATTCTTAAAGATTACAAAGGTCAGTACGCAATTCATTCATCAAATCCATACGTGCTAAAAGGGTATAAGAAAAAAGACGAGAGTATAAGATGCGGACAGATTGTGTTTGATGCAAGTAAAGTTGATGGAATGAATAAAGAGGTTGTAGCTGTTTATATGGAACAAAAATACCTGGAGATAATAAAGCCTGATTTTATATCTTGTAGAGTAGATGATATTCATAAAATGTTTATACTTACGTATTGTTGGAGAAACAAGATTCCACTGTTAGGCTGGGGTATAAAAAATGATATTCAGAGGCAGATAGGAAAATGTTGTGATAATTTAATAATTAATTAGCAAATGCAAAAGGAAAGCTTGATATTTTTATGCGTAAGAATCTAAATAAAAAAATTATTTAAAAAGTAAGATGTGTCCATTTTTATGGGTACATTTTAAAAGGAGTGTAAACGATTATGATTTCACAGATAGACAGACAGGTAAAACTGACGGGTTACCCTTCAATTGACAGGCCATGGTTGAAGTATTTTAGTGAAGACCTTTTAAATGAGCCCCTTCCGAAATGTACGATATATCAGAGCATATACAAAAATAATAAGAATTATGCCAACGATGATGCCATCAATTATTTTGGAAATAAGATTAGTTATGGTGAACTGTTTAGGCATATAGATGAATGTACCAGCGCATTAAGAAAAATCGGAATTGAACGAGATGATTGCGTGACGTTATGTACTGCTGGAGTGCCTGAAGCTATTTATATCGTTTTGGCTTGCAGTCGGATAGGTGCAATTGCGAATTTCATAAATCCGCTTTTTTCTAAGGAGCAGATGACTTCTAGAATAAATGAGACGAATGCACACTGGATATTTATTCTAGATGAAATGTATCAATATATAGAATCTGCATTAAATGATACTTGTATTGAAAATGTTGTTATTATTCCGGTTACAAACTCTATTAATCCGTTGCTTTCAAAACTGTTATATGTAAAAAGTAAAGCCTGGAAAATACTGAAAACAAACAAAGAGAAGAAATACTATTCATACTCTGTTTTTTCAAGAAAAGGGGAGGATTATGTAGGAGAACTTGATTCGCCATATAAAGAAGATACGCCGGCAGTAATGGTCTATTCCTCCGGGACGACAGGAGCTTCAAAGGGTATCCTTCTAACAAATGATGGAATTAATGCAATTATTCAGAACTATAAAAGAGACACCTTTTACGGAAAGAGAACAGAATCATTCTTATCAATGATACCTGTATGGTTTTCAACAGGCATAGTATTGTCATTGATAATGCCTTTAGCGCATGGAATATGCGTTATTCCTGAACCTATATTCAGCAAAGAGAGTTTTGCGAGAGATTTAAAAAAATATAAACCAACATTGACGCTTGCTGCGACGAGTTTGTGGTTGTATGTAGCAACGGCAGAAGAGACGAAAGATATAGATCTCTCAAATATGACATACCCAAGTACCGGTGGGGAGAAGATCTCTGAAAAAGATGAATATATGCTTAATGATTTTTTGAGAAAACATGGGTGCAAGGTTCCTTTACTTAAGGGATATGGGATGTGTGAATTAGGAAGTGAAGTGACGGGAACTACAGCTGCAGAAGGATACCAATCGAAGATAGGTAGTACAGGTTACCCAATTCTTAACTCGATAGTAAGTGCTTTTAATATAGATACTGATGAAGAACTTAAATATGGGGAACATGGTGAAATACGTGTTTGTTCACCAGCGCATATGAAAGGGTATTTCAAGAACAACGAAGCAACAAATGCATTCTTTAAGAAGGACAAAAATGGATTGGTTTGGGGATGCACGGGTGATATAGGTTATGTGGATGAAGATGGAGAGGTTTTTATTCTTGGACGCGCGACCGATTCATATTTAAGAGAAAATGGCCAAACCGTATATTTATTTGATATTGAGGATGAAATCATCAAGGAAGAAAACGTAAATCAGTGCAAAGTAGTAGACATTATAGAAAATGGGAAAACGAAACTTGTGGCTCATATCGTCTTTAAGGAAAGAACAACCCAAGAGGAAGCCATTATCAAAAGGATCGATGATAGTTTAAAAGAAGTTTTACCTGAGTTTATGGTTCCTGATTATTATAAGGTTCGCAAATCGATGCCAGTTCATCCGAATGGAAAAAGAGATATAGAAACACTGAAAAATGATAAGGATGGCTTGAAAAAGTGCGAATGATGTGGGAAGGAGAGTGAAATGCTTTTACAGACAGATAGACAGACAGGATATCCATCGGTTGATAAGCCGTGGTTGAAATATTATAGTGAGGAAACTCAAAATGCACCCTTGCCGGAATGCACTATTTATGAGTATTTGGTTCAAAATAATCGGGATTATCTATCTGATATTGCCATTTTATATCTTGGAAGAAAAATCACATATAAGGAACTATTCGATAATATTGATAAGACTGCAGCAGCTTTTTTAAAGGTTGGAGTGAAAGAAAAGGAAATAGTTACCGTAGCCCTTCCAAGTATCCCGGAAGCCTTATATTGTGTATATGCACTCAATAAAATCGGGGCGGTCGCTAATATGATACATCCGCTCGCAGGTAAAGAGGAAACTCTGAATTATCTAAATGAAGTTAAAAGCAAAGTAGCCGTCATTTTTGATGGGGCATACGACACCATCGCAAAGGATATTGATAAATCTTCTGTTGAGAAGTTGATTGTTGCCTCACCTGCCGATTCGCTTCCAGTTACTCTTAAGCTTGCATATAAGCTAAAAGTTAAAAGACCGCGTTTTGATGGAAAAAGAATCATAGAATGGAAGAAGTTTATACAAGAGGGAAGAGGAATAACTGCCAGGGCTGTAAAGAAAGACTGTCATGAGATGGCAATCATTTCACATACTGGAGGAACCACAGGTATGCCTAAGGGATGTATGCTTTCGGATTACAGCACAAATGCAATCGTTCGACAATTGCAAATAATACTTCCGTATGAGCGACAAGATGTATGTTTAGTCGTTTTGCCGCCGTTTGTTAACTATAGTTTGGTGGATAGTATGATAGGAATGATTGACATTGGAATAACCGCTGCACTTGTTCCCAAATATGAGCCGGAAAAATTCCCAGAATATATGAGGAAAATTCATCCTAATCATATAAGTTCGATTCCTGCATATTGGGAAGCAATTATGGATTTTGAACCAACACCAAAGGATGATTGGGCTTGCTTGAAAAATGCATATTATGGCGGAGAAGCTATGAGCATTGAGAATGAAGATGCTGTAAATGCCATTATGAGAAAAGTTCATTCAGGTGCTACCCTTTGCAAAGGAATGGGAGCAACAGAACTTGTTAGTGCAGCAACTATGACAGGTGATGGATATAATGCACCGGGAAGTGCAGGAATTCCTTTAGTGTATGTAAATTGTAAGGTGGTTAATCCAGAGAACGGAAGGGAATTAAAATATGGTGAAGAAGGAGAAATTTGCTTTTCTGGAGCTTCTTTGATGCTTGGATATTATAACAATCAGGAAGAAACAGATAATATAATCAGAATCCACGATGATGGGAATAGGTGGTTACATACAGGAGATGTGGGATACATTGATACCAATGGACTAATATTCATTACTGGACGGATAAAGCGTATCATCATGACAAAAGGTAGAGATGGTCAAGTAACAAAGATGTTTCCAGATCGAATTGAGAAGGTTATATATAAACATCAAGCAGTTGAACTATGTTGTGTTATTGGAGTTGCTGTTAAGGAGCGAATAAACTATCCCAAGGCATTTATTGTACTTAAGGACAAATCAGGTACAGCTAATGTAAAGAATGAAATCTTGGTTATATGTAAACAAAACCTTCCTGAATATATGGTTCCAGAAGAAATAGAGTTTGTAGCTAATCTTCCACGTACAGAACGTGGTAAGATAGATTATAGGAAACTTGAAAACAATGATAGAAAATAAATATGTTGTTAATATTTTCAATAGTAGTAATTGCAAATGTACTAGGAGAATTAGCTATGAAGGATTTTTTTATCAGTTATACAAGTAAGGATGAAAATTATGCTACTTGGATAGCAGAAGTATTAGAAAGTGTAGGTTATCAAGTAATAATACAAGCATGGGATTTTAGAGGTGGAGACAATTTTGTAAGTAAGATTGATGAGAGTTTAAAGAAATGTAATAAGTTACTTATAGTGTTGTCAAGAGCATATTTGGAATCTAAATGGTGTGAGGCTGAATGGACATCAAAAATAAGGGATACTGTAGAAAATGGTACAAGAAGTGTAATTCCTGTAAGGGTTGAGCCTGTTGAACTCAAAGGATTATTATCTCCGGTAGTATATATAGATATTGTAGACAAAACTGAAGATATGGCAAGACAATTGTTGCTTGACGGAATAAAAGAGAAGGCTGAAAGAATATCTAAAGGATTTCCGCCATTTTATAATGTGGAATATCAGGAAATTGATAATGATTATTCTGTTTTTGAGAATGAAATTGTATTTATAAAAAGATGCAAGGTTCGAATTAAATGTTCTGGTACAAATAGTATACATTGTAGGGTTACTTGGTTTGCTGATGAAACAGTGTATGTTGAACCGATAGAAGATACGCTTTCCATACAGTATCTTGATTTGCATGATACTAATACAAATTACAATGTTGTTTTTGATAGAGAACTTAAGAAAAACGAGATTGTCGAGTTTGGTGTTAAAATATATATGAGTAATATTAATAGGCATTTTAATAACTTTTTTTCAACTGAGGTGATAACACCTATTAAGAGATTGGATATACATTTGAATCATATATTTTATGATGTGAACACAATATTTACTCAAAAGTTATCAAGTAGTCCGATGAATACGAGGACGGAAAATCCAAAAAAACATCAAATTTATTTGCCTTTTCATTGGCATATAGATAATCCAGAATTGCATTTTGAATATAAAATATTTTGGTGAATGAATTGTTGTATTTATTCAGATTATTAGATTAGATTATTGCTTGGTAATTAAAGAAAACCAAATGATAAGTTTGTAGGTGAAAGTATGAAAAAGAAGAAACAATTATCATCTAAAAAAATGAAAATTTTTGAGCAATACTATGTTGGTGGTTCTGATGGTGGTCAGGATACAAAGGATATGCAATTATATTTATTTGAAGGATTGAAAAAATATGATTCAAATAAAAGATTATCAGCTGTTAGAAATCTTATTGATTTAACTATTAATGAAATACAATTGCTTTATAAGCGTAAAGAAATGTTTGAAAGCAAAACAGGGTTTGTTTTAGCATTTGTTAGCATTGTATTTGTAGCTTTTTTGCAGAGTGGAATTACAGAAGTTTTGAAATATAGCATTTCTAATATTAACAGTACTCAAAATGCGTGCTGGTTATTAATTATAATTTCAGCTTTTATTTCACTTGGTTTTTCTGTTGGATTTGCCGTTGATGTATTATATTCAAAAGATATATTTGGTTTAAGTGTAAAAGATAGAGAAAACAATTATAAAAATGTTATTGATGATCCTGATATGTTTTATGTTGCTATGTTAGAAATATATACAGAGGCATTTGAATACAATAATGATGCAATTAATAGAATGTCAAGATCATTTAATATAAGTATTAAATCGGCTATTATTTTTACTTTTTTGGTTGTTGTTTCTTGGTTAATACAATAATTTCTTATTGGAAGGTATAAGGATGAGATATGTTATACGAATTGTATAAATCATTATATGAACAAGAAATACAAGTTAGACATTTTTATGATAACAAAATAGGTATTTATTTTACAATACTTTCTGTGACGGCAGCTGCTATATATAATAATGTCGATTATACAATAAACATCATTGAAGAAAAAATACAATATTTAGCATTGGTCATGCTAATGTTATCATGTATGATATTTGTAATTCAGTTAATATTCACTTTTCGTGCATTTCTTTCTATTAACTACATATATATGGATTTTCCTGTGCACTGGATTAAGGATAGAATAAAAGAAAAATTAATTACAGTTGGTAACACTGATAATTTTGAAGAAAATGCAGTTTATGAAATAAACAAGACGCTCCTTTATTATTATGAGAAATGTGCATCTCATAACTATATAGTAAATCTAAAGAAGCGTAAGGCACATCATTATCTTAATATTGCAACATATATCAATATAATTACAATTATATTGATGTATATTATTAGACTAATGGGAAAGGGGAATTTGTGATGATTATTATAAAGTTTGATCCGGAACCACCGCTTACACCAAGTCCATCACGGAGAAAATAATATGGACAGGTTGTTTTTGTCAGATTTGAATTGCTGAAAATTTGTAGGATTTGCAAGAAGTTGGATATGCTGGGGAAGAAAGGGAATACAGGTTTATGTATAATAAAATATTAGAACCCTTTTTGGATAACGATCCGAAAAGAAGGATAACTAAAACCGGAATACAGATACGTAAGGTGCTCTTTCCGATATTTAGAATGATAATACCATTTACAGTAAGAAGAAAAATGGTAATTATATCCCGCGGAAAAGTACCAAAGAAAGAACCAATTATTTTTGTGTCAACACATGAGTTTCGTGAAGATGCGGAGGCGGCTTATCTGGCGGCGGGGAGAGCAATTCTAAGTGTTAAATTTTCAAGGTACACAGTATAAAACTATATCAGAATAACTGTCGGGGTGGGTCAATTCTGACCGTTAAACCCGGTTCAGTTTTAATTATAAATCAACAGAAGTTGCGACACAAACTAAATAAGCACATTATGAGGAAGTGTTTTTATTATGGTAAAAACGCTTGTTCCTTTTTGCATTACCTCATGGTGTGCTTAGTTTGTGTCGCAGCAAACGGAGCAGCGGTTTTCATGCGCAGCTTCGGCTGCGCATTTTTTAATTTGAGGAGGTATTTGCATAATGATTGAACAGAAGAAAGAATTAACAGGTTATCCGTCTATAGATAAGCCGTGGCTGAAATATTATAGCGAGGAGGCAATAAATACTCCGTTGCCGGAATGTTCGATTTTTGAGTATATGTGGGATAACAATAAAGATAATCCGAGTGACATCGCCATTAATTACATGGGGCGAAAGATTACATATAAAGAATTATTTGAGAACATAGACAAGACAGCATCTGCTTTTATAAAGGCTGGAGTAAAGGAAAAAGAAATAGTAACTGTGGCGTTGCCAAGCATTCCAGAGGCTCTTTATTGCGTGTATGCTCTGAACAAGATTGGTGCAGTGGCTAATATGATACATCCGCTTGCAGGTAAAGAGGAAACATTGAATTATCTAAATGAAGTTAAAAGCAGAGTGGCGGTTATATTTGATGGGGCTTACGATACTATTGCAAATGATATTGATAAAACTTCTGTTGAGAAAGTGGTTGTTGCCTCGCCGGCTGATTCACTGCCTGTGACTCTTAAGATTGCATATGGTTTGAAAGTTAAGAGACCACAGCTTGATGGAAAACGATTTGTGGACTGGAAGAGTTTTGT
>ODAI010334978.1_pt1 | contig 10854 bp, 9 predicted proteins | sample 1539321 | NCBI WGS metagenome assembly ODAI01 (sample SAMN02144231, study PRJEB22623) | gut metagenome | biome: sheep rumen | host: Ovis aries | place: New Zealand | reverse complement strand
TAAGGATGGATAAGGATACAACAATCAGGAAGGGTGCTCAAAGCAATATAATTAACCAATTCCTGAATCATAAGGCAGACATACTTATAGGTACGCAGATGATCGTTAAAGGACATGATTTTTCAAATGTAACGTTGGTCGGAGTCCTTTTGGCAGATATATCGTTATTTTCCAATGATTACATGGCAGGAGAAAGAACTTTTGATCTTCTTACACAAGCAGCCGGAAGAGCCGGAAGAAGTGAAAAAAAAGGTAGGGTTGTAATCCAGACTTATCAGCCGGAACATTATGCTATATCGACCGTAAAAAAGCAAAGCTACGAAGATTTCTTTGATATGGAGATAAGCTACAGAAGACTTCTTAAGTATCCTCCTGTTTACAATATGATGGTTATGCTGCTTACATCCGATGATTATGACAGGCTGAATACCGAAACCGACAAGGCAGCAAAATGCATAAAAGAAGAAGTTTTGGGAGATAAAAAGATAAGAATAATAGGACCTGCGGATGCTTCCATTGTAAAGATAAATGATATTTACAGGAAAGTGATATATATCAAATCAGATGACCTTTCGAAGTTAAGAAGGATAAGAGAGATTTTTGACGACTATGAGGCTGAAGATATAAGCATTATGTTCGATGTAAATCCGGTCAATACTTATTAATACAAAATTGGGTTTTAGAGAACAATATATATTAATATATTTAAATCAGAGTATATTTTTAATAACATAAGAAAAATATTTAATATAAGAAAGAGGTAAGAAGATGGCTATACGAAATATCAGAATTGATGGTGATGACATTTTAAGAAAAAAATGCAAGCCTGTTGAAAAGATGACAGACAGAATCAGTACACTTATTGATGATATGTTTGACACAATGTATGATGCTAACGGAGTTGGACTTGCAGCTCCTCAGGTGGGTATACTTAAAAGGATAGTTGTAATAGATGTAATGGACGATAATCCACTTACACTTATCAATCCTGTTATCGTTTCTTCAGATGGTGAGCAGGAGGGAGAAGAAGGCTGTCTTAGTCTTCCCGGACTTTCCGGTAATGTTAAGCGCCCTAATCATGTAATCTGTAAGGCTCTTGACAGGGATATGAAGGAGATAACCGTTGAGGGAGAAGGCCTTTTGGCGAGAGCAATCTGTCACGAATTGGATCATCTTGAAGGGATTCTATATAAGGATCTTGCAACAGACGGACTTCACAGAATAGATACTCCGCATGATGAGGAGGAGAATTGATATTTAGTTTTTCGATATGTGGTGTGAAAAGAATGATTTTCAATGAAACTGTAGTTAAGAATTTTGAGGTGGATTAAATGAAAATAGTTTATATGGGAACACCTGATTTTGCAGTATATCCTTTAAGAGCACTTGTAGAAGAAGGGCATAATGTATCTTTGGTTATAACGCAACCCGATAAGGCAAAGGGCAGAAGTAATAAGCTTGTGCCTACACCTGTTAAGGCAGCGGCTGCTGAGTATGGTATAGATGTATTTCAACCGGAAAAGATAAAAGAGGATTCGGCTGTTGCAAGGATAAAAAAATGTAAGCCGGACGTTATTGTAGTTGCAGCTTACGGACAGATACTTCCGGAAAGTATATTAAATATACCCGAATATGGCTGTATCAATATCCATGCTTCATTACTTCCTAAGTATAGAGGTGCCGCGCCTATAGAATGGTCTATTATAGACGGATGTGATAAAACAGGTGTAACTACCATGTATATGGAAAAAGGGCTTGATACCGGCGATATGATAGAAAAATGTGAGGTTGTTATAGAACCGGAGGATACAGGAGCAACACTCCATGACAAGCTTGCTTTATGTGGAGCAAAGCTTATTATATCCACACTTAAAGCATTGGAGGAAAAAACTGCTGTAAGGATAAAACAGGATGATTCCGAAAGCTCATATGCGCATATGCTTACGAAAGAACTTGGTAAAATTGATTTTAATATGCCTGCGGATAAGATAGAAAGACTTATTAGAGGACTTATACCCTGGCCTTGTGCTTATACTAAGATAGATGGAAAAAATGTAAAGATACTTAAGGCAAGGGTAGCAGACAAGGATAATCAGGTATATAAAAATGGAAAACCGGGCGAGATAATTGAGATTACGAAAAAGACCTTTACTATAAGATGTAAGGAAGGTGCGCTTACGGTTTTATCACTTCAGCCTGAAGGAAAAAAGGCTATGGATACCGTTTCATTTTTAAATGGTAATAAGCTTGAACTAAACAGTATGGTTGGAGAATAGTTATGACAGATGAAAGAGATATAGTTTTGGATATTCTTATGGATATCGAGACTAACAATACATTTTCCAATACCGCATTGGGTAAAGCACTGAAGAAAAATCAGTTTATAGAAAAAAATAAGAGAGCCTTTATTACAAGACTCTCTGAAGGTGTTGTGGAAACCCGCATAAAACTTGACTATATCATAAATCAGTTTTCAAAACTTAAATCAAATAAGCTGAAGCCTGTTATAAGATGCATTATAAGAATGGGTGTATATCAGCTTATTTTTATGGATAGTGTTCCTGATAGCGCAGCGTGTAATGAGGCTGTAAAGCTTGCTAAAAAACACGGCCTTTCGGGACTTTCCGGATATGTGAACGGAGTTTTGAGAAGTATAGCCAAAAATAAAGGCTCTATAAAATATCCGGATATAGAAAAAGAATATGATAAGTATCTTTCCGTAGAATATTCGGTTCCGGAGGTTCTGATTAAAAAAATAAAGAAAGATTATCCTTCGGATTATGAACAGATTTTAAAAGGATGCTTTACGGAAAGAGAAACATCTGTCAGGGTGCATACACCTTTGGTGTCAACAGTTGAGCTTAAGAAGATGATGGCAGATGAAGGGATAAAGGTACATAACGGATACTATTCCGACAAGGCACTTTTGATCTCGGAATATGATTTTATAAAAAGGGTGCCGGGATATAAGCAGGGATTTTTTACTGTTCAGGACGAAAGCTCCATGTGTGCTGTAGATGATGCATTTAAGGAGATAAAGAATATATCGGAAGATTTTATCCTGCTTGATATGTGTGCCGCTCCCGGTGGTAAAACCACCGCAGCTCTTGAATATATGTCAGGAAAAGGAAAAGCGTACTCGCTTGATATTTCGGAAGAAAAACTTTTTTTGATAGAGGAAAATATAGAACGTCTCGGATATGAAAATGCGGTAGTTGCCCGGCACGATTCTACATACCTTATAGATAAAGAAGAATTCGGATATGATTTTGACGGTAATGTCGATATGGTTATAGCGGACGTTCCTTGCTCCGGGCTTGGAATAATCGGACGAAAGAATGACATAAAATATCGTATAAATGATGAGTCGATAAAAGAACTTATCATTCTTCAGGATAAGATAATTGAAAATGCTGCCTCGTATGTAAAAAAAGGTGGTGTGCTTTTATACAGCACATGTACTATCAATCCCGAAGAAAATGATGACAGAATAGAAAAACTATTAAAAAACAGAGATGATTTTAAGCTTATTAAGAAAAGACATTTTTTGCAGGGGATAGATAGATGCGACGGATTTTTTTATGCGATATTAAAGAAAGAAAACGCCGGTTGATGCATAAATAAATTATAGATAATATAGAAAGTAATACTTAAAGATAAATTAGTTTATTTGCAAGTATAAATTTAGTTTTGAGGAAAAAAATGAGTGAATTGTCAGAAGATAAAATTGATATAAAATCCATGTATTTTGATGAACTTGCAGATTATGTAAAAGAATCAGGACTTCCTGCATTTAGGGCAAAGCAGATATTTAGCTGGATGCATGAAAAGTATGTGGGAGATGTCGATTCCATGAACAATATTCCCAAGGACATGCGACAGGTAATTAAAGGAAATGGATTTACCGTACTAAAAGAGGAAACCAGGCAGGTTTCAAAAAAAGACGGAACCATAAAGTTTTTATTTAAGTTATATGACGGACAGATGATAGAAACTGTCTTTATGAGATATTCTTATGGTAACTCCATATGTATATCTTCTCAGGCAGGCTGTCGCATGGGATGCAGGTTTTGTGCCTCAACCATAGGTGGATTGGTCAGAAATTTAAGTGCTTCGGAGATGCTTGAACAGGTATATGCTGCCATGCGTTTAACCGGAGAAAGGATATCAAACATTGTTATCATGGGTACAGGAGAGCCGCTTGATAATTATGACAATGTTTTAAGATTTATCAGACTTATAACGGATGAAAAGGGATATAACTTAAGTATGAGAAATATAACTATGTCAACTTGCGGCATAGTTCCCAAGATATACGAACTGGCAAAAGAAAAGCTGGCCATAACACTGGCTATCTCACTCCATGCACCCAACGATGAAAAAAGACGTAAGCTTATGCCGATAGCTGAAAAGTACAGTATAAAAGAGATACTTGATGCATGTAAAGAGTATTTTGAAATAACAGGACGAAGAATAAGTTTTGAATATAGTCTGGTTAAGGGACAAAATGACAGTAGAGAGGATGCTTTGGAACTGGCAGGTCTTTTAAAGGGGATGAATTGTCATGTTAACCTTATCCCCGTAAATACAATAGAGGAAAGAAATTTTGAAAAAGGAGACGATAATTCTATTCAAAATTTTAAATTAGTACTTGAAAAAAATTTAATTAATGTTACTATAAGAAGGAGTGTGGGTAGCGATATAGATGCTGCCTGCGGACAATTAAGACGAAAGTATTCGGTTAATATTTAGGAGGAATCCTATGAGGTCTAGTGGAAAAACAGACACCGGCAGCAAGAGAAGCAATAATCAGGATAGCATATATTATAGCGATAAGCCGGTAGGACCATTACCAAATCTTTATATAGTTGCAGATGGTATGGGCGGACATAGAGCAGGTGATCAGGCGTCTAAGATGGCAATTGATATAGCAGTGGACTTTATTAAAAGATCCACTATAGAAAATCCGATTGCCGTTTTAAAACGTGCGATGATTTTTGCCAACAATGAAATATATAAAACTGCGAGCAGAGATCCGGACCTAAGAGGCATGGGTACAACCATGGTAGCTGCAGTATGTCAGGATGATAAGCTTTTTGTTGCCAATATAGGCGATAGCAGACTATATGCCATAGGAAATGACATAAAGCAGATTACTATGGATCATTCACTTGTAGAAGAACTTATAAGAGATGGAAAACTTGAAAGAAAAAAAGGAAGAAACCATCCTGAAAAAAATATTATAACCAAGGCTATGGGATCAAAAGAAGAGGTTATACCTGATTTCTTTGAGATAGACATAAATCCTGAGGATAAATATCTGTTATGTTCAGACGGTTTATCCAATATGGTAGAAGATGATGAGATAAGAGATATTGTAATTGACAATGAGGACTTAAGGGATATTGCACAGGCTTTGATTGACAGAGCAAACTACTATGGAGGTGCAGACAATATATCCGTTGTTATAATTGAAAGTTAAACTATTCGAGAAATAATCAGAAAGGGTTAGAATTATGTTAAAACCGGGAATGATATTATGTGATAGATATGAGATACTGGAGGTTGTTGGTGCCGGCGGTATGTCTATCGTATATAAGGCTAAGGATCACAGGTTGAACAGAAATGTTGCTATCAAGATGCTTAAGCCTGAGTTTGTAAATGATAAGACTTTTGTTACAAAATTCAGAATTGAAGCACAGGCTTCAGCAGGTCTTGCACATCCTAATATTGTAAATGTTTACGATGTTACAGAGGATGATGGCATCTATTTCATAGTTATGGAACTTGTTGAGGGTATAACTCTTAAGGAGTATATACACGAAAACGGCAGATTAAATATGGATAAAGCGATTGATTTTTCTATCCAGATTGCATCTGCTCTTGAAACAGCGCATGAAAATCATATAATACATAGAGATATAAAGCCTCAGAATATACTTGTCAATAAAAACGGCAACCTGAAAGTAACCGATTTTGGTATAGCAAAGGCTGCCTCGTCTAATACCCTTACTTCGGGTGCTATGGGAAGTGTTCATTACATTTCACCTGAACAGGCAAGAGGTGGCTTCAGTGATGAAAGAAGTGATATATATTCACTTGGTATAACTATGTATGAGATGGTAACCGGCAGAGTACCTTTTGAAGGTGATAATAATGTATCGGTTGCTCTTATGCATATACAAAATGAGATGGTTTCTCCAAGAGAATATTATCCTGACATATATGCAAGTTTCGAGAAGATAATTTTAAAGGCTACCCAGAAGAAGCCTGAAAGAAGATATCTTACTGCAAGTGCACTTATTGCGGATTTAAGAAGAGTTCAAAATAATCCTAATATAGATATAGTTGTTGCTCCTTCGTCAGTGACTAACAGTCCGACACAGGAGTGGTCAAAGGAAGAAATTGATGCAGTAAGAAGTGCAACTCAGGCAAAGCCTGTACAGCAAAATGCATTTTTTAATACCAATGTGCCTGTTCAAAATGAAATGGGAGAGATGCGTCCTGTTCAGGGACTATCAACAATTCCTGTCAATAATCAGAGAATAAATGCACTTTTTGAAGAAGAGGATCCTTGGGATGATGATGAAGATGATTATACTCCGGAACCACCAAGGAGAGGAAGCATCAAGAAGGTTCAGGATTATGATGAGGATGAGGATTATGATGATGATTACGATGATAATGAAAGTGACATCGATCCGAATCTTAAAAAAGCAGTCATAGTCGGAGCAGTAGCAACAGCTGTAATTTTGGCTATTGTAGTTATGGTGGTTTTGGGAAAGGTTCTCGGATGGTTTAAGTTTGGCGATGATAAGAAGTCGACGGCTACAACCAATGCATCTACATCTGAATCTGTTGAGCAGATTGCTATGGAAGATGTTATAGGTATATCAGAAGAGGCTGCTCTTAAGATACTTAAGGATGCAGGCTTTACAAATGTTAAATCTGTCCATGAAAATAATAAAGAAACCCAGGAAGGTTACGTTTTTGAGCAGAGTGTAGTCAAGGGAACACCAACGGCAAAGGATGCAGAGATTACAATAAAGGTAAGTGCAGGTGCTGAAGAAAAACAGATACCTGACGTAAAAAATTATGAGGATGCTCAGGCAGTTACCATACTTCAGGAGGCAGGCTTTACCGTAACTCATGCATATGAGTACAGCGAAGAGGTTGAAAAAGATAAAGTTGTAAGAACCGAGCCTCAGGGTGGTTCTATGGCAAAGGAAGGGTCAAAGGTAACGCTTGTAGTCAGCAATGGTAAAGAAGAGAAAAATGTTGAGGTACCAAACCTTACAGGATATACTCAGGCTGAGGCTGAAAATGCCCTTGCTACCAAGAAATTATCTACTGGAAATGTTACACATGAACATAGTGATAATGTCGCAGCAGGTTATGTTATAAGACAGGGTGTAAAGAGCGGTTCAGAGGTACCTGAAGGAAGCTCTGTTGATTTTGTTATAAGTGACGGACCGGAAGAAAAGCCGGTTACTTATACAGCTGATATAAAGGTAGATATCAGTGCTCCAACCAATGAAACAGATGCAGACGGTAATCCGGTTTCGTATGCGGGACGCAGTGCTACTGTTCGTGTAACAAACGGTACAGCAACACAGGAACAGACAGTAACGCTCAATACCGAGGGAAAAGCAAGCGCAAGTATAAGTATAGGTGATCTTGCTTCAAATAATGAAAACTTCACTTATAGCGTATTCATAGACGGCAATGATGTATCGGGAAGCTTTGGTAAAACACCAAGCATTACCTATAGAGAGAACTGATATGACAGGTAAGATTATTAAAGGTGTAGGTGGATTTTATTATGTCCACCTACACAATAATTTTATATATGAGTGTAAAGCCAAGGGCGTATTTAGAAATCAAAATATAAAGCCCATGATTGGTGATGATGTGGATATCGACATAATAAGTGAAAAAGATAAAACCGGCAATATAATTTCTATATATGAAAGAACTAATTCTATAATCCGCCCGACTGTTTCCAATGTCAGTCAGGCAATTATTATTTTTGCCTTGTCCAATCCCAAACCTAACTATAATTTACTAGACAGATTTTTAATAATGATGAGTCAAAATCATATCAAGACTATTATCTGTTTTAACAAATCCGACCTTGTGAGTGAAGACGAGGTAAACGAGATAAGGAATATATATACTTCATGTGGTTATGAGGTAATGATTACCTCTGTAAAAAGCAGGGAAGATATGCAGATTGGGATTGCTGAACTGAAAGAAAAGCTTGATAAAAAAACAACAGTTTTGGCAGGACCATCAGGTGTTGGAAAGTCTTCTATAGTAAATGCGGTTTGTCCTGATATCGAAGCCAAGACAGGCAGCATAAGTGATAAGATAAAAAGGGGAAAGCATACTACAAGGCATACGGAACTTATGTGTATAGGTGAAGATACATATATACTTGATACACCCGGATTTAGTTCACTATATGTTGAAGATATAGAACCTGAAGATTTGAAATATTATTATAATGAGTTCGAAGCATATGAAGGTAAATGCCGTTTCAATGGATGTATTCATATCAACGAACCTGACTGTGCCGTCAAGAAGGCGCTTGACAAAAAAATCATAAGTAGTTTAAGATATGAAAACTATAAACAGTTATATACAGAATTAAAAGAAAAGAGGAAATGGTAGAATGGATAATATTCTTTCGCCGTCATTACTTTCAATCGATTTTAACAATATTGAAAAAAATGCACATATATTGGATGAAGCAGGAGTTAAATGGTATCATCTTGATGTTATGGATGGTGCATTTGTACCCAATATATCCTTTGGCCCGCCTGTTATAAAGGCTATAAGAAAATTAACGGATGCATTTTTTGATGTTCATCTTATGATAAATGAACCTAAAAGATATATAGATGCATTTAAAGATGCAGGAGCTGACTTGCTTACCGTTCATTATGAGGCGTGTGAGGATTTGGGTGAGACGATAGAACTTATAAAGGCGGCAGGTCTCAAATGTGGACTTGCCATAAATCCGGAAACTGATGCAGATGTTGTAAAACCTTATATAAATATGGTTGATATGATACTTGTTATGAGTGTTCATCCGGGCTTTGGCGGACAGAAATTTATGCCTGTTTCCATTGAAAAACTCAAGTCTGTCAGACTTCGGGCCGATGAATTAAACCCCAAACTTCTTATCGAGGTTGACGGAGGTATCAATTTTGATAATGTAAATACTGTTTTAGAGGCCGGAGCAAATGTAATAGTTGCCGGTTCTGCATGCTTTAACGGTGATATAAAAGAAAATGTCAGCAGATTTTTTGATCTGCTTAAGTAGGAGTAAATAACAGGACAGGGTTATTTTAGTTTTGATTTAAGGTTGTGAAAATATGGCTGAGGCAGGAGATAAGAAAAAAGATATAATAATAGTAACCGGCGGAGTAGTGGATGACATACTTCTTATGGATATTATAGAAAGTACATCGGACAAACCATATATTATAGGTGTTGACAAGGGCATGGAGGCGCTTGAACGGCTTCAAATAACAGCAGATCTCATAGTAGGGGATTTTGATTCGGCTGACGAAAGTATAAAAGAAAAGTACGCTATGGATAAAAGAACGATACTTCTTAATCCTATCAAAGATATGACTGATACACATGTGGCTGTAAAAAAAGCTGTTGATTATGCCGAAAGCAAAAATGTTTCGATAATCATCATGGGTGCTACAGGCGGAAGAATAGATCATCTGCTCGGTAATATAGGATTGCTGAAACACTGCCTGTTATATGATGTTAAAGCCTGTATAGTTGACAGACAAAACAAGATAAGCATGTTAGATAAAGATGCTGTTATAAAGAAAAAGGATTTATATGGAAAATTTATATCCCTTATCCCTTTTACGGATATGGTAGAAGGAGTTACACTTGAGGGATTTAAATATAACTTAAGTGATGGAGTTCTTTTAAAGGGCGATACACTTGGGATAAGTAATGAATTAATAAAGGAGGAAGGTCGTATATCAATTAAAAGCGGAATATTGCTTTTACTTGAGACCAAAGATTAATTATGACAGGTTGGATTGTGTTTGCATTTGCGCTTTATATGGGTGGAATGCTTTTGATCGGAATATCAACTGCAAAGAAAAACAAAAATGCAGATGATTATTTCCTGGGTGGAAGAAACTTAGGAGGCTGGGTGGCTGCTCTTTCGGCACAGGCTTCTGACATGAGTGGCTGGCTTTTGATGGGACTTCCGGGCTGTATATATGCTTTTGGTACCAATCAGGCATGGATAGCAGTAGGTCTTTTTATTGGAACGGTTTTAAACTGGTTATTTGTAGCCGGAAGATTAAGAAGATATACCATAAGAGCAGGTAATGCACTTACTATCCCAGAGTATCTAAGTAACAGATTCGGAGATAAAAAGAAGATACTTATGGCTATATCAGCCATTGTTATTCTTATATTTTTCCTGGTTTATACTGCATCGGCTTTTGCTGCAGGCGGAAAGCTTTTTTCTTCAATTGCCAAGATTGATTATCATACTGCACTTTTTGTAGGTGCTGCTGTTATTCTTGCATATACATTTTTAGGAGGCTTTCTTGCTGTATGTAAGACAGACTTCATACAGGGTATGATGATGCTTATAGGAATTCTTGCAGTGCCTATAGTAGCGGTTATACTTATGGGGACAGGCAATATTATTCCAAATCTTATAGACAGTGGAGTAGAAGATGCCAGTGATTTTCTGAATGTCTTTGTTGAAAACGGAAAGACAATTTCAGCTATGAGTGTTGCCTCACAGCTTGCATGGGGACTGGGATACTGCGGTATGCCTCATATACTTGTAAGATTTATGGC
>ODAI011645544.1_pt1 | contig 10856 bp, 11 predicted proteins | sample 1539321 | NCBI WGS metagenome assembly ODAI01 (sample SAMN02144231, study PRJEB22623) | gut metagenome | biome: sheep rumen | host: Ovis aries | place: New Zealand | reverse complement strand
GTGACCCATGAAATGGCCTTTGCCCGGGACGTGTCCGACTATATCATTTTCATGGACGGAGGCGTCATCGTGGAAGAAGGCAGCCCGGACCAGGTGATCAATCATCCTACTCAGGAGCGGACCAAACTGTTCCTGAGCCGATTCAAGAACGACTAAAAAAGAGGCGTCTCGGTTCGAGACGCCTTTTTGTTTTTTATGTTAGATGGACCAGATGAGATAGATGGTTAAAAGGCAGATGACTGCCACACCGGCGATGGCCAGGAGGGATGGGGCGTGAAAACGCCGGCCTCCGGGGCTCCTGTCGGTGTTTTTGTTCGGTTTCGTTTTTTCGTCGATCCCGGCTTCCCGGTTTTCCAGCGGCTTTACGTAGACCGGTCCCCGATCCGTCTCTGGGGGAAGGTCATCGCTGGTGAGGATCTCCACGTCGCTTTCGTTCAGGACCGTATAACGGATCCCGGATCCTTCTGCAGGGTCCGGAGGATCCTTTTCTGCCTCTGGAGCCGAGGACGGCTCCGCCGGGTGGATCTCCTCCTGGAAGATCGGCGGCCGTTGGGATTTGTATTTCTCGATCAGATCCCGGACCTGCTCTTCGATGGGCCGTTGGAGGTGCTGCTCGGGAACAGGATCCGAAAGCGGAGGAACCTCTTCGGCTTGAAGGCGGGCCTCCGGCTGATCCTTTTCTTCGGGACGGGTCTTCGGAGCCGGTTTCATAAACTGCCGCCGGATCGCCTCCAGGTCGATGCCGGCAGCCGCCGGTTCCACCAGGTGCCGGTAGCGGGCTTCAGTCTCCCGGTGGGCTTCCTTGGTTTCCTTTCCCTCCAGCAGGATCTTTCTCTCGTTGTCTTCTTCGATGATGATATAGGTTTCATCCATGGTGTTCACCTTTTAATCCCGGATCCGGGCATTGATCTCATCCTTCAGCTGCTGTTTTTCCCGTTTCAGAGCTTCCACTTCCTTTTCCAGTTCGGAGGTCTGCTCCAGGATGCCTTCCGCTTCTTCCAGCGCTTTTCCGCCTTCGAGACCCTTTTCCGTTTCCTGAAGAAGGGCCCTTTCTGCGGCAGGCAGGGCAGCCGCGGTCTTCTCCAGCAGCAGCCGGGTCTTTTCCTGCAGTGCGGCCATCTCCGCACGGGAATCCTCGATCTGGGCGCCCAGACGGTCCGTGCTGATCTTCAGGGAATCCAGCCCGGATTCGATGGTTTCCATCCGCTCATCCATGGATCTCACGGAATCGATTATTTCATCGGTTTTTCCGTACCAGTGCCGGAAACTGCGCATCAACAGCAGGATCACTGCGATGGCAGCCCCGATGACCACAGCGGTCAACAGGATCCGGGGGCCGGAACCGGCCAGTAAAGTCGTTGCTTCATTCATCGGAAATCTCCTCTCTACTTTGATAATTATAACCAAAAGAATGCCTTTTATCAAGTTCCCCAAACACTCCCCCTTTTTGTCACAGATTCTCCATATTCCATGGGTATTCTAATTCCAGAAAGATGAGAATCAAGGGGACGGGTCCCCGGAAGGAGTGAATAGATTGTACGACGATTACGATTATGAAAGAGATGAACGAATGAATTCCATTTATGGAGGTTATGGCGGCCGGAGCCGTTCCGGAAAAGGGAAAAAGATCCTGAGAGTGCTGGGACTGCTGGTACTGATGGCACTGGTCTCTGTGGCCAGCTGCGCAGCGTATCTCGCAGCCATCGGGTATTCTCCGGATAAGTCTTCGGCACAGGGATATAAAGTGCCTCAGGTCACAGCGGAGGCACCGGTGACCTCCGTGGCGAACGCCAACGCGGAGGAGCTCACGACTCCTCAGGTGATCCAGACAGTACTTCCTTCCGTGGTAGGCGTGAATGTCTCCACCATGATGGGAGAGGGTTCCGGTTCCGGGATCATCTTCTCCAGTGACGGGTATATCGTCACCAACCAACACGTGATCGACGGAGCGATGGCGATCAAAGTCAAGCTCTCCGATGCTACCGAATACGATGCGACGGTGGTCGGTCAGGATGCCCGGACAGACCTGGCAGTGATCAAGATCGATGCGAAGGATCTGCCGGCGGCCACCATCGGCGACTCCGACCAGCTGGTCCAGGGTGAATCCGTCCTGGTCATCGGCAACCCTCTGGGTGAGACCCTCTCCGGTTCCACCACCCAGGGCATCATCTCTGCACTGGGCAGAGAGATCGAGATCGAAGGAAAGATCATGCACTATATCCAGACCGATGCAGCCATCAACCCGGGCAACTCCGGCGGCGCGCTGGTGAACCAGGCCGGTCAGGTAGTAGGAGTAACTTCTGCGAAGATCAGCGATACTTCAGCAGAAGGGCTGGGCTTTGCGATCCCCATCAATGAAGCGATCCCGGTGATCGAAGACCTGATCAACAACGGTTATGTGACCGGACGGCCCATGATCGGCATTTCCGGTGAAAATGTTTCCCAGCAGGTCTCCATGATTTACGGACTGCCGGTGGGCATCTTCGTCCGCTACGTGGATCCTCAGTCCGGAGCAGGGAAAGCCGGCATCCAACAGGGGGATGTCATCACCGCGCTGAACGATACGGAAGTCGCCACTCTGGCGGAACTCAACAACGTGCGGGATCAGTATAAAGCCGGAGAGACGGTTTCTCTGACTGTTTATCGAAACGGCCAGGAAATGAAGATCGATGTGCAGCTGAGCGAAGCGACGGCCAGCAACTAAAGAACGATGAGAGAAAAGATCAATGTGATGATGGCGAATCCGGCGGGGAACGGAACGATCCTGGTCCTGACTCCGGTGCCCCGGGAACGGTACGCTGAAGTCGCCGGAAAACTTCTGCAGATCGATTTCAGAAAATGTGCAGGGGCTTCCGGCAGCGGCTCGCCCTTTGCGCCGGGGACCTTCACGGAGGAAGTGTACCGAAAGGAGATCAAAGGAGAACAGGTCGGCTTCGTGCTGGAAGACCGGAGAGACCCTGAGAGCGGCAAAATGGTCGCCGGGATCGAGATGTCCGGCATGGAATTCTGCGGGAACGCCTTTCGTGCATTCGCTTATTGGAAGGCCATGGGTGCCCGGCCGCCCCTCAGAGAAGTCATCGGTCGGATGAGCGGGTATGACGGTATCCTGACCGCACAAATCGACCCGGAGAGGGCCGAAGCCAGGGTGTCGATGCCCTTGCCGGTGTCTGTGACCCCTTATGAGAGCCATGAGGCGGAGGGCGTTCTGGTGGATCTGGGCGGGATCGCCCACCTGATCCTGAAGGACCGGGAGCCTTCCGGTGAACTCTTTGGTTCCATCCGGAAGCAGTTTGAACGCTTCCCGGCTTTTGGGGTGATGTTCCTGGATACGAAACGCGAAACCATGACCCCGGTGGTCTACGTCCGGGATACCGGCACCACCTATTTTGAAGGCAGCTGTGCTTCCGGCACCACGGCGGCTGCGGCAGTCCGTGCGCTGGAGAGTCCCGACGGCACCTATCGATATTCATTCCGCCAGCCGGCGGGGACGCTGGAGGCTCAGGTCACGAAGGAGGCCGGAGAGGGCCGGAAGATCTGGCTCAGCGGCAGAGTGGAAGTGTCCGACATCATAGAAGTGGAACTATGACCCGCCCGGGTTCGGCGAAAAAATCATTGACCCCGGCGGGTTTTGTGTTATAATACTAATTGCAGTTGAATGCGGGCGTAGTTCATTGGTAGAACACGAGCTTCCCAAGCTTGAAAGGTGGGTTCGATTCCCATCGCCCGCTCCATTTTTTATTTTTGGGAAAGAGGATGGAAATGGACCAGGATTACAGAAAAATGAACCGCCGGGAACTGGAAGACCGGATCGCGGCGCAGGATAAAGAAATCGAAGAATTGAAGAACGCCTTGGAAGATGCCAATGTTCGGCTGCAGAGCCGGGCCATCGACATCGACAATGTCGGTGATCTGGCGGGAGCCTGTGTAAAGATCAACGGCGTCTTTGAAGCAGCCCAGAATGCGGCGGAGCAGTTCCTGGAGAATATCCGGATGCGGAAGGAAGAGACGGATCGGATCTGCCAGGAAAGGGACAGCGAAAGCCGAGAAAAGGCCATCGAGCTTCTGGAGAGCACGGAAGCCAGGTGCAGGGCGATGGAAGAAGAAACGAAGCAGAAATGCAGCGAAATGGAACTGGCTTCGAAAAAGGAAGCGGAACAGTATTGGCAGGAAGTTTCCGAAAAAATGGAACACTTCTACCGGGAACACGAGGGCCTGCGGGAGATGCTGGACATCCCGGGAAGAAAAATTGGGGAATAAGGGGCCCGGCCCCTCTCCGTCGCCTTCGGCGACACCTCTCCCCAGAGGGGAGAGGCAAGTATGCAAGCTCTCAACTTATTTTAGATTTCCCCTTGCATTCTTGCGGCGGATGTGGTATATTAATGGAGCGTTCAAAAATAGCATATGCGGAAGTGGCTCAGGGGTAGAGCATCGCCTTGCCAAGGCGAGGGTCGCGAGTTCGAATCTCGTCTTCCGCTCCAGTGAAGGTATCCAAATGGGTACCTTCTTTTTTTCGTTCCGGAGTATAAAAAATAAATAAGGAAAAAGAGTGATGAAATCAACCGGATATCAAGAACAGAGGATATCCGGTTTCTTTATGCGATATAAAGAAAAAAGGGTGGTATAGTACGTGGAATGAGGGTATTGATCAAAGGAGGGAACTTCTATGGGAACGACGCAAATCATTGCCATCCTTATTTTTGTTTTGACGATGCTGGCCATCATGACCGAACGGGTCCACCGGATGACGGCGGCCCTGGCGGGGGCGGTCGTTATGATCGTTCTGGGGGTCATGGACATCGAGACCAGCATAAAATACATCGACGCAGACACCATCTGCATCCTGGTCAGCATGATGATCTTCGTGGCTGTGGTGAAAAAATCCGGTCTGTTCGAATATATCGCTGTGAAGGCCGCGAAGCTGTCGGGGGGCAGGCCCTGGGTGATCATGATCTCCTTTATGCTGATCACGGCGGCGCTGTCGGCTTTCCTGGATAATGTGACAACGGTCCTGTTGGTAGGGCCGATGACCTTTGCGGTGACGAAAGCACTAAAATTAGACCCCGTGCCCTTTATCATCACGGAGATCATGGCATCCAATATCGGCGGTACCGGCACCTTGATCGGGGACCCGCCCAACATCATGATCGGCAGCTCCGCCCATTTGTCCTTTGTGGACTTCATTTTGAATGTGGGCCCGCCGGTGCTGGTGGTGCTGGGAGCGACCATCACCTCATTTTACTTCATTTACGGGCGAAAGTACCCGAAAGTGGCAGAGGATTTCCAGGAACTGATGATCATGGACGAGTCGAAGAAGATCCGAGACCGGACCTTGATGATCAAGAGCGTAGTGATGATCGTCCTGCTGATCACGGCGTTTTCCTGTCAGGATCTGTTGGGACTCAGTTCCGCTATCATTGCCCTGTTCTTCGCGGTGGTGATGCTGCTGATCGGGAAGCAGGAGATCGACCGGGTCATCGACGAAGTGGAGTGGCCCTCCATCGTCTTCTTCATCGGCCTTTTCATCGTTGTAGGGGGGCTGCAGGACAGCGGCGTGATCTCCCTGTTGGCGAACCTGATCGTCGATGCCACGGCGGGCCGGCCGGTGATGACGATGATCATCGTTTTGTGGTCTTCGGCACTGCTGTCGTCCTTTCTGGACAACATCCCCTTCGTGGCCACCATGATCCCCCTGATCCTGACCATGGAATCCATGGGCGTGACCATCGAACCCCTGTGGTGGGCACTGTCTCTGGGGGCCTGTCTGGGGGGCAACGGGACCCTGATCGGGGCCTCCGCCAATGTCGTGCTGTCGGGCATTGCCGCCCGCCAGGGCTACCATGTTCGGTTCAGGGAGTACATGAAGGTGGGATTCCCGTTGATGCTGATGTCCGTGGGAATCTGTACTGCATATCTGTGCCTTCGGTTTTCCTGAAGAGTGAAACTGCCAAAGACATCGAAAAAACCCTCTGCCTGAGGTGGCAGAGGGTTTTCATATGGGAAAAACTATTTTGGATTTATTCGATGTCAGCCAGCCGGTAGCCTACGCCCACTTCCGTCAGCAGGTATTTGGGGCTTCCGGGGTTCTCTTCGATCTTTCTGCGGATATTGGCCATGTTCACCCGGAGGAGCTGCTGACTGTTTTTGTCGGAGTCGATCCCCCAGATGTTCCGGATGATGAATTCATAGGTCAGGACCCGGCCCACATACTTGGCCAGGAGGGCCAGCAGTTTGTATTCGATCTGAGTCAGGTGGATATCCTTCCCGGCCACAGAGACCTGACGGGATGGGAAATCGATCTTCAGGTCGCAGGTGGAGAAGGTGGTCTCGCCGCCCATATCCTTGGTGAGGATCTTGTGGCTGTGCCGCAGGGCCGTTCGGATCCGTGCCATCAATTCCGAAGAACCAAAGGGTTTGGTGATATAATCGTCTGCTCCCAGATCCAGCGCTTCCACCTTTTCCCTCTCCCGGGTCCGGGCGGAGATCACGATGATGGGGATGGAGGACCATTCCCGTACTTTTCGGATCACTTCCACGCCGTCGAGATCCGGCAGCCCCAGGTCCAACAGGATCACATCCGGGATGTGGGAAGCGATCATGGTCAATGCTTCCTCCCCGTCCTTGGCGCTGATGGCTTTATAGCCATTGGTGGTCAGAATGGTAGAAATGAAATTTCGGATCGGTTTTTCGTCTTCAATAATCAGGACTTTCGTCTTATTGTTGCTCATTCATTGTTCCTCTCGACGGATCGTCTATTCCATCGGCAGAGAGAAATGGAAGCTGCTTCCCGGCCCCTGGTTGTTTTCTGCCCAGAGACTTCCCTCGTGTGCCATGATGATGGTTTTGCAGGTGGGAAGACCGATGCCGAAACCGCGGTTCGTGTCCACGGTATCCGTTTTATTCTTTGAAACACCATATTCGAAAAGATCCTTCATGTCTTCTTCCGGGATGCCCCGTCCGTCATCCCGTACCGTGAAGATCGCATTGTGATCATCCCGGGTCAGGGAAACTTCAATCTGGCTGCTGTCACCGGAGTGCTTGCAGGCATTATCCAGCAGATTCAACAGTACCTGTTGGATCAGCATGGCGTCCATGGGGACGATGATCAGTTCCTCCGGCACCCGGACGGTGATGGTCTGGGAGATGTTCGAGGAGCTGAAGTGGGATACGGCGGCGGCAATGACTTCCTCCGCGATCTCCGGCACTTTGCTGACCTTCATGGTGTCCTCGCTGATGTGGGTCACGGACAGCAGGTTTTCCACCATCCGGATCAGCCACTCCGATTCATTTCCGATATCATCCAGCAGTTTGTTCCGGGTCTGAGCGTCCAGTTTGTCGCCGCCTTCATAGATCGCAGCGGCGGCGCCTTTGATGCTGGTCAGGGGCGTTCTCAAATCATGAGAGATAGCCCGGAGCAAATGGTTTTTCATCTTTTCTTTTTCAGTGGCCCGTTCGATCTGGATCTGCTTCAGGTAGGATTCCTGGAGTTTTCGGGCCATATCTTCCGCTTCTTCCTTCTGCTGTTTGTACTTTTGGGTCAACGTGCTGATCATGATGGAAGCCGCCAGCATGACGCAGAAGGTGAAGGGGTAGCCTGTCAGGGTGAAGTTGAACTGAAAATACGGCGCGGTGAAAATGAAATTGGCGGAAAGAACGCCAAAGACGGATGCCAGGATCCCCCACATATACCCGTTGGTCATTCGGGAGATCAGGACCACCACCAGCACGTAGGTGACCGAGATCACGTCGGTGGCCTCCCCGATGGATTTTGCATAATAGGCAAATACGGAGGCAATGGCCAGCACGATCGCCGTCTTCAGAAAGTCTTGAACTTTTTCAGGCATAGTCTTCTCCTTGTATTAATTATACCCACAAAGGATATTAATTTGTATAAATTTTTGGTATTTGGTATAATGGTATTCTACCATAGGATTGAAGCAAAAAAGAAAGCGAAGTGAGAAAAAATGAAAAAAATTTATCTGATACTGCTGGCACTGATGATGGTATGGAGCATGGGTACTATGACCGGCTGTTCTTTCGGCGGCGGGTCCGATGCCTCCGGGGAAGAGCAGGCGCCCCCGGAGATCGTCATCGCCGGCGGAGAAAAGGGGACCTCTTACAGCAATTACGCCGCCGCTGTGTATACGGAAATGAGCGACGTGATGGAAGACGTGAAGTTCCTCACCGAGTCCAACAGCAATCTGGTGGAAGGACTGCGGAAGGTGGACAGCAAGACGGCGGATATCACCCTGACCCAGGGGGATCTGCTGTACTATGCGGTCAATGGGCTCTATTATTTCAATGAAAAGAAGCTGGAGAATCTCAAGGCCATGACTTCCTGCTATAAAGTGGGTCTGCAGTTCATCACCATGGGCAGCTTTGCCGGGACATCGCCGGCAGACCTGGTCGGAAAGAAGATCCTGGTGGGAGAAGAGGGCTCCCTGGCAGCCATCAGCTGCGGGGCGATCCTTCAGGCTTACGGCGTGAATGAAGAAAATGCGGAATTCGTTTACGAAGGAGCGGAGGAAGCGGCAGACGTCCTGAAAGATGGAACGGTGGATGCGGTGTTCTGTATGGGCGGAGCGCCGGTGACTTCCTTTATGAAGCTGGCCATCACGGACGGGATCAAGATCCTGCCCATCGAAGGGGAGGCGGCAGATGCCCTGAAGGCAGAGTATCCCTTCTATCTGGATTACACCATCCCGGCCGGCAGCTATCAGGGCCAGGAGGATGATGTGGACACTCTGGGAGTGAAGACGATGCTGGTGGTGAACCAGGATGTGGATGAGGAACTGGTCTACGTGATGACTCGTGTCCTCTTTGAGAACGAGGAGGCGGTGACGGAAGCCAACGCCAAGGGAGCCGAACTCAATCCCCAGAAGGCCGGGGAAGGCGTCGTGATCCCCTTCCACGTGGGCGCGCTCAAGTACCTCAATGAAGTAGGCGTGCCGGTGAGGGAGTAGTCTGGAGTCAGGAGTCTGAAGACTGGAGATTGAAAAACAGGAAAGCAAAAAGAGGATGTTCCAATTTGGGACATCCTCTTCCTTGATTGTTGTGTTTTCAAAATGCTTAAGACTTCAGTCTTTAGTCTTTAGACTCTTATTTCTGATCTTTCAGCAGGTCTCTGATCTCGCTCAGCAGTTTGACGTCTTCGGACGGTTCTTCCGGAGCAGGAGCTTCTTCTTCCTTCGGTCTCTTCGCTTTGTTGATCAGCTTGATCACGACGAAGATGGATAAGGCGATGAGCAGGAAGTCGATAACGTTCTGGATGAATGCACCATAAGCGATGGCATTGTCTTCAGTCATTACGTACTTCAGGTCTGCGAAGTTCACGCCGCCGGTGAAGATGCCCAGGATCGGCATGATCAGGTCATCAACCAGAGAAGTGACGATCTTCCCGAAGGCACCGCCGATGATAACGCCGATGGCCATGTCCATGACATTCCCCTGCATAGCAAACTCTTTGAATTCTTTGACGAATGATTTCATTGTTCCTTCTACCTCCATATTGCTTGTTTTACTTTTGTCGCTTTATTATAACCCTGCGGAAGAGGATTTGTAAAGGGAATTGCGCCACCAAAACCCCGAAAAAAATCAACAGACATCCCAGAAATTCCCGGGGCGTCAGAGATTCATCCAGAAGTATCGCTCCACCCACCACAGCGAACACAGATTCCAGGCTCATCAGCAGCGTGGCGATGGCCGGCGGGGTGTTCTTTTGACCGAGGATCTGGAAGGTAAACCCCAGTCCCACGGACATGATGCCGCTGTAGAGGAGCGGCACGGCGGCCATTTTCAGCAGTTCCAGTGAGAAGGTCTCCAGCAGGAAGGTGAATACGCCGCTGAGCAGGGCCGTCAGAAGGAACTCGATCACTGCCATTTTGATCCCGTCGGTTTTCGGAGAGTAGTGGTCGATGACCAGGATCTGGATGGCCCAGAAAAGGGAGCCGAGAAGACAGATCAGGTCGCCTTTGCCCACCCCCAGTTCCCCGGGCTTCAGGCAGAGGAAGTAGAATCCCACCGCCGCCAGCAGGATCCCTGCCCAGATGTTGGCGGTGATCTTTTTTTTCAGGAACAGCGCCAGCAGCGGCACCACCACGATGTACAGGGCGGTGATGAAGGCGGACCGTCCTGCGGTGGTATACTGCAGGCCGATCTGCTGCAGGTCGGAGCCCAGGAACAGAAAGATCCCCGAGAAGACCCCGGCTTTCAGAAGGGTCTTGTCCGGCCGGCCGTCCCGAAACCAGGGGACCTCCGGCGTTCCTCCTGTCAGGCGCTTCCGCCCGTCCAGTATCAATGAAAAGACCAATACGCAGCCGGCGCCCAGAAAGAACCGGGCCATATTGAAGCCGTGGGGACCCAGGGCTTCCATCCCGCTTTTTTGCGCCACAAAGCCAAACCCCCAGATGATGGCTGTGATGAGCAGCAAGAGGGGGGAGGCGATTTTCCGAATATCCATACACTCACTCCTTGAAATCAATAACGCTACAATTATATGGATTGTGAAGAAAAGTGTCAAGAGTTTATGGAGCTCCCAGCTTCCCGCTCCCGACTCCAACCTTGTCACTTCCCCCTCTTTGTAGTATAATTAAATGTCATCTTTGACGCGAAAAGGAGAAAAAAACATGGGAAAATTCGTTGAAAAGCCCTATCCGATCCGGCATTTGCCGGACATTCGGGACCTGATCCGCTATGACAATGAGCATTTTGCCGATCAGGTCGCTTACGAGGACCGGCATGTTCCGGGGAATCCGGAGCGGCGGAAAATCACCTATGGCGAACTATATAAGGATGTCAATGCCCTGGGGACCGCGCTGATCCACCGGGGACTCAAGGATAAAAAGATCGCCGTCATGAGC
>ODAI011297121.1_pt1 | contig 10856 bp, 8 predicted proteins | sample 1539321 | NCBI WGS metagenome assembly ODAI01 (sample SAMN02144231, study PRJEB22623) | gut metagenome | biome: sheep rumen | host: Ovis aries | place: New Zealand | reverse complement strand
CGGTTTCATATGACGGACAGGCCGGCGACGGACGTAAAAAGACTTTACGAACTGGCGGATGTGGCAAGAGAAAAGCTGAGATTTGTATACCTCGGCAATGTATAAATTTATTGAAGGTTAAGGGCGCTGCATGTTAAAATTACCACGTATTGTGTATGAAATATATCACGCAAAACAGAGGGGGTTAAAATATGTCTACCGATAACGGCTCAAATCAGACATTATCTCAGATCTACGACATCTGCAGCAGTCTTTACAAGACTATGTCAGAAGGTTCTTCAAGGGACCATTCAGAGGTTTTCAGCTATCTGACGGAGCTTGGCAAGGTGCTTGCCGGGGCGGACAGGGCAAGCTTTTGGAAATGGGACAAAAGGCATCACGAGCTTTGGACTGTCTCTGCAACCGGGACCGATAAGATAGTGATTCCCGACCAGTCGGGACTTGTTGGGAAGGCGCTTCGCAACAAGAGTGTGCTTGTGACCAACGATCCCTACAGTGATCCGGACTTCAATCCTTCTGTTGATAAAAAGACAGGATATACCACAAAATCGGTTCTTGTAATGCCTGTCACAAACATAAACGGGGAATATATAGGGGCTTTTCAGATAATCAATAAGCTTGATGGCGGTTTTGATGAAGAGCGCGATGTGAGGGCCCTTTCGCTCGCAGCTCTTATCTGCGGAATAGCTCTTGAGTCAGAGACTTTCCGAGACGAGTCAATGCATGACAAGCTCACCGGTCTGAAGAACCGTATGGGCTTTTATCAGGATTTTTCAAATAAGTACGGAAAAGTACTTTCAGGAGAGAGAAAACTTTCTCTTTTCATCTGCGATATAGATAAGTTCAAGCGTGTCAACGATACATACGGACATAATGCGGGAGACAGGGTCCTTGAATTCGCTTCGGCTTTGGTTGAGAGCTTTGCCGGCGAAAATGAAGGTGTATACCGCTGGGGCGGAGAGGAATTCATCATGCTCATGCCGGATACGGATCTTGAGGGATGCGTTGCAAAGGCGGAGACGATCCGCGAGAAGCTCCAGAATTCGCCCTGCAATGCCGAGGGAAATATCATCGATCTTACCATGAGCTTCGGATGTGCCGTATTTGATCCGTCCAAGACCATAGAAGAGAACGTAAGCGTTGCGGACGGACATCTGTATACCGCAAAAGAGACCGGAAGAAACAGGGTGATCTACGAATGAAGCTAACTGTTCTCGGCGTCAGAGGTTCAATCCCCGTAAGCGGAAAAGAATATAATGAATTCGGAGGAGCTACTTCCTGCATTCTCGTAGAGACTGCGGGACAGGCTGTTTTTCTTGATGCCGGCAGCGGAATGCTGAAGGCTCCCCGGACAGAAGACAAAAAAGTATCTGTTCTTCTTACCCATACACATGCGGACCATATTATAGGTCTCGGACTTTCTCCTGTTTTATTATCACGCCATGATGTGGATATATATGCCAAAACCAGGGATGGATTAAATCCCTATGAGCAGATAAAAAGATTCATGTCCCCGCCTCTTTGGCCGGCTCCCGTGGAGGTTTATCCGGCTAATGTCAATTTCCACGAATTCGGAGATTCGCTTGAACTCGGAGATTTTGAGATCACCACAATGGAATCCAATCATCCCGGCGGTTCACTTGTTATAAAACTGAAATGTGAAGGAAAGACCATCGTGTATGCCACCGACTATGAGCATACGGATGAAAAAAATGACGAACTTGCCGCTTTTTCAAAAGATGCCGACCTTCTTTTTTATGACGGACAGTATACCGATGATGAGTATGAGAAGATGAAGGGGTTCGGACACTCAACTGTCAGAGAAGGGATGAAGGTGTTTCAAAAAAGCAGGGCACGCCGCCTTCTTTTTGTCCATCATGATCCGAGACATGATGATGAGAAACTGCGTGAAATGGAAAAAAACTGTGGGGACAAAAATGCATCCTTTGCCCGTGAAAGAATGTTGATAGAAGTATAATACCAAGTGAATATGCTTAAGAATGTGAATAAAAAAATGATTATTGCCATAGCAGCAGCTCTTGTGGTAATCGGGGCTGCCACTGCTATTTTTGTCATGAAAAATAAAAATAAGATAACTGCAACAACCATGCGCCTTATGGAGATGCAGGGAACCGTTACTCTTGAATCCGGCGGAAAGATAAAAGAGATAATTGATAATCTTAAGCTTAACAGCGGAGATGTGTTGTCAACTGCAGTCGACAGTTTTGTATCCATCAGCCTCGACGATTATAAGATGGTCAAGATCCACGAAAAGAGCCGTGCGGAGTTTATTCAAAGCGGCAAGGAACTTGCTCTGAATCTTGTAGAAGGTTCACTTTTCTTTGATGTCAGCAAAAAACTCGAAGCCGATGAGACATTCCAGATAAGCACATCCACAATGGTTGTGGGTATCAGGGGAACCTCAGGATACGTATTTGTTGAACAGGGCGGTGCTGACGGGATACTGATAACGGACGGAACTGTTGAGATAACGGGGATCAATCCCAGCACCGGCGAAGAGATAAAGACAACGGCGCATGCGGGGCAGATCGTTCACGTTTACATACTTGATGATGATGAAAAGAGCGTAACTTTCAGCCTTGAAAATGCAATGGAGAAAGATCTTCCGCCCGAAGTAGTGGATTTTCTGGTTGAACATCCCGTACTTATGGACAGAGTATGTCAGGCAACCGGGTGGGATAAGGATAAAATAAAAGAAATATATGAAAATCTTCACACCCCCAAAGAAGAGGAAGAAGTAAAGGAAGAAGAAAAAGAAGAAGTTAAAGAAACAGAAGAGGAAGACAATAAGGAAGAAAAAAAGGAGGATGAGAAGGATACTCCGAAGCAGCAGGATCCGCCAAAGCAGCAGGACCCTCCGACAGTTATTCCTGATGAGCAGGCGGATGTGATACCGGTTATTCCTCCGGCAGAGCCTCCTTTGGAAAATACCGACGATCAGACAAATGATGATGACGACGATGACGATGATGACGACGATGATTCCACCGTCCTTATCTCGCAGCTGGAGATGGTCATGGAAGCTTCGGTTGATGTAGGCGACACAATCACTTTATCATGCGGTGTATTCCCTTCGAATGCCACAAACAAAGCTTTAAGCTGGTCTACCAGCGCTCCGGGGGTTGCCACGGTAAATTCATCCGGTGTTGTCACAGGTGTTTCGGCAGGTTCTGCCACCATTACCGCAACTGCCCGTGACGGAAGCGGTAAGAGCGCGTCATGTGATGTGTCGGTTTCAGAGGTGGTAGTAAACCAGATTACAGCGGAAAGTCAAGTGAATGTTTCGGTGGGCGGAACGGTTCAGGTTTATTATGCTCTTAGTCCGGATAATGCTGCGAATAAATCAATGATATGGGAAATTTATGATTCCAGTGTTGATCCTACTGATGTTGCAACTGTTGACAATAACGGAAGAGTTACCGGGCTTAGAGCCGGTCATACCAGGATTCATGGGTATTCGGTTGCAAGTCCCAGCGTAGGAGCTCTTGTTCACGTATATGTTAATTCATTCGGTATTTCTGTTTCTCCTTCTCCTCTTACGCTGGAAGATGATGGATATGCTGAGATGACGATAACTGCCAGCGGAATGACTGCAGAGCAACTTGGCCAGTATCAATGGTATGCATCCTGTAGCGGTGAATTGGAACTTGACCAGACTGTCGGTACATTCAGTAACTCATCAGGAAACGGGGTGGGCGTATTTAATGTCAGAAAGAAAAGTACAGCACAATCCGAGGATATTTTGAATGTTAATGTGATTGTAAAAAAGATATCTGATTCCTCGGTTGTTGCTGAAAAGGATATTACGGTTTATATAGAGTGATGAAAAGTATTAAAAAAACCTCCATATATAAAACCATATACTCACTTGCACTCGCAGTTGCTTTTGTCATCTTGGTCCGCCTGGGGATCCTTGACTGGCTTGACCAGTGGCTCCAGGATAATCTGTATCAAAAACCCCAGTATGTGAACGGAGATGTCATTTTGTTCGGCATAGATGAACAGACTCTGACGACCATAGGCCCATATAATACGTGGGACAGAAATATCATGGCACAGGCGCTTGAGAATCTGGCCTCGGATCCTGAGAAAAGACCTGCCGCTGTTGCGATAGATACGCTTTATTCGGGGGAGACCGATCCTGAAGCAGATGAAAGGCTTGCAAAGGCTGCCGATGAACTTGGCTGCGTTGTAACTGCCACAGCCGCATCATTTTCATCCGGATGGTTTAAGTCGGATGACGGATCAGCGGAGTGGGATGATTACCGCATCGTTCTTTACGAAGAACCCTATGATGCTTTAAAAGAAGTAACAAGCCAGGGACATATCAATGCCATGTACGATACGGACGGAATCATGCGACACGGCATCATGTACATCGATCCGGGTGAGAGAGTTTATTCCATGCCGTATAAGGCGGTGGAACTATACTGCAGGAAGCTTGGCAAGCCTTTTGTTCCTCCCGAGACCAATGAACGCGGACAATTCTACGTTACATTTACCGGAAAATCAGGCGACTATTATGACCAGTCCTTCCTTGATCTTTACGAGGGTAATATTCCTCCTGACTACTATGAGGATAAGATCGTATTTATCGGACCCTATGCAGCGGGACTCCAGGATGCTTACTTTACACCCATTGACCGTTCAAATGCCATGTACGGCGTTGAATTCCAGGCAAATGAGACCCAGCAGTTCTTAAACTCCAATTACCGCAGGGAGATACCGAACAATCTGCAGTACATGGTAATGCTTGCGGTACTCTTTCTGTTATACATTTTTTTCTTTTCGAAAAAGATACTGCCGTCAATGGTGCTGGGCAGTGCTTCGATAGTGATCTGGCTGTTTTGCGCGGTAAAGATATATGACAAAGGCATCATTGTTCATCCGCTTTGGATTCCCGTCGGAATATTTGCAGGTTACGTTGTCTCGGTTGTATTTCATTATCTTAGTGCCGCAAAGGCGAGGCGTCAGATAACAAGTACCTTTGAAAGATATGTTGCTCCGGAGATCGTGCAGGAGATCCTTAAGGAAGGAACAGGGGCTCTGTCACTTGGAGGAAAGCTTTGCGACATTGCGGTGCTTTTCGTTGATGTCAGAGGATTTACCACCATGTCTGAAAGGCTCGATCCCGAAAAGGTGGTATTTATCCTTAACCGTTATTTGACAATGGCCAGCGGATGCGTTGAGGACAATAAAGGAACTCTGGACAAATTCGTCGGAGATGCAATGATGGCGTTCTGGGGAGCACCCCTTCCACAGGAGGATGCGGTCTTTAATGCCGTGAAAACCGCGCAGGGGATCGTAGAGGGAGCTGCCAGAGTTTCCGATGAACTAAAGGAAGAGATCGGTGAGGAATTAAGAGTCGGAGTCGGAGTGCATTTCGGTCCCGCAGTCGTAGGCAATATGGGAGCAGAGAGACATATGGACTATACTGCCATAGGCGATACCGTCAACACGGCAGCCCGCCTTGAAGCCAATGCGCCCGGCGGATGTGTATATATAAGCAGGGTCGTTGCGGATGCTCTTGAAGGCAGGATCCGCTGTACGTCTCTTGGAGGAACAGTAAAACTCAAGGGTAAGGCCGAGGGCTTTGAAGTTCTTAAGCTTGAGGAGATACTTGATAAATGATTTTTGACAGTCAGTTAAGGAGTCTGTGATATGGCAATAGAAGCGGCTTTTATGGTTCCACACCCTCCGATGATCGTTCCTGAGGTGGGAAAGGGAAGTGAAAAGCAGGTACAAAAGACCATAGATTCGTATAAGCGTGTTGCCGAAGAGATAGCAGCGATAAAACCCGAAACCATCATAATATCGAGTCCCCATTCCGTAATGTATTATGACTATTTCCATATCTCGCCGAAAAAAGGCGCAAGAGGGGATTTCGGAAGATTTGGTGCAGCCGGGGTTTCCTTTGATGAGAAATATGATACCGAACTTGTCAGCCTTATAGAAAAGAATGCCGGAAAGGCAGATCTGCAGGCGGGAACAATGGGAGAAAAGGATCCCGGGCTCGATCACGGGACCATGGTTCCTCTCTTTTTTATAAGGCAAAAATACACGGATTTCCGCATAGTAAGGATAGGCCTGTCAGGCCTTGATCTGCCCACCCATTATGAGCTTGGAATGATCATAAAAAAATCCGCGGAAGAACTGGGAAGAAGATGTGTATATATTGCAAGCGGGGATCTGTCACACAAATTGCAGGATTACGGACCTTACGGATTTGCAAAAGAAGGCCCCGAATATGATAAAAAGATAATGGATACGGCATCAAGGGCAGCCTTTGGCGAGATGCTGGAATTCGATGAAGGCTTCTGCGAAAAGGCGGCTGAGTGCGGACACAGGTCTTTTGTAATTATGGCCGGAGCACTTGATGGCTGCAGGGTAAAGGCGAAAGTTTATTCCCATGAGGATGTAACCGGTGTGGGATACGGCATATGCAGCTTCTATCCGGAGACAGGTGATGACGGGAAAGCCCTTGCATACGATGACAGAAGATTTCTTGATATCTATCTTAAAAAAGAAAGTGCAAGGCTGAATACGAATCTTGAAAAAAGCGACGGATATGTGAAGATTGCAAGAAAGACCATAGACCGGTATATAAGAACCGGGAAAAATCCTAAGGCAGATGAGCTTGCCCCGCTTCTTACAAAGGAGGAAATATCCGAACTTACAGAAAAAAGAGCCGGAGTGTTTGTGTCGATTCACGAACACGGAGCGCTTCGCGGCTGTATAGGAACCATATTGCCGACAGCTTCAAGCATCATGGAGGAGATCGTTCAAAATGCGGTAAGTGCGTCGACAAATGATCCGAGGTTTGAACCCATAGACAGGTCCGAACTTCCGTACCTTGAGATAAATGTGGATGTGCTGACGTCTCCTGAACCCATAGATTCGCCGGATGAACTTGATGTAAAAAGATACGGAGTCATAGTGACCTGCGGATCAAGGCGAGGCCTTCTGCTTCCTGACCTTGAAGGCGTAGATACCGTGGAAGAGCAGATATCCATAGCCATGAGCAAGGGCGGGATACAAAGGGGTGAAGATTACCGCCTTGAACGCTTTGAAGTTATAAGACATAAGTGACGGTTTTTAACTGACGTGATGCATGTGTTATAATCAGCCATAAATATAAGCCTGTTACTGAAAGGATAAAAAATGAAACTTACGGAAATCTATAAGTCCAGAGACAGGGTATTGTCATTTGAGATATTTCCGCCCAAAGCCCGGGACGAACTTGATAATATCGATGAGACACTGGAGGTTTTGTGCGATCTGAAGCCTGATTATATCAGCGTTACATTCGGAGCAGGCGGAAGTTCCAATAATAATAAGACCATAGCGATCTGTAATAAGATCCGTGAAAAGTATCACACGGAAGCTGTCGCACATCTTACATGTCTTTGCTATGACAGGCAGGAGATAGATGATTTCTGCAGGCAGCTTGAGGATGCCGGAATAGAGAATATTCTCGCTCTTCGTGGGGATGTTAATCCCAATGCTCCGTCAAAAGGTGTTTTCATGCATGCTTCCGATCTTATCTCATACATAAGGCCCAAGACGGACTTTTGCATTGCGGGAGCGTGTTACCCTGAGAATCATCCCGATTCATCCGACAGGATAAGTGAGATGTTAAATCTCAGAAAAAAAGTCGATGCGGGTGCCGAGGTCCTTTTAAGCCAGCTCTTTTTTGACAATGATGATTTCTTTTCATTCGTGGAAGATGCAAGGATCGCTGGGATAGAGGTTCCCATAACTCCGGGCATCATGCCCTGTCTTTCTGCAAAGACCATTAAGAGAATGGTCACAACCTGCGGAGCCAAGCTACCGGAAAGATTCAGGAAGATAATCGACCGTTACGAGGACAATAAAGATGCTCTTTTTGATGCCGGTCTCTGCTATGCGGTATCACAGATAATCGATCTTATTGCCGGCGGATGCGACGGCGTTCACATATATACCATGAACAATCCGTCTGCAGCCAAAAGGATCTGCGACGGTATCAAGAACATAATATAAATGATCGTGTCAAGGGGCTTCCCGCCATTAAGGCGGGGAGTCTTTTTTGTTTTTGAAGATTTCGGAATCTTTTTGATTCCTCCACTCATACATATTGCTCCGAAGCACGGTATCGCCCCAGGCGCTGTGCACACTGCCTGCGGGTATATGGGCTTCTTTGTTTTCTTTTGATGATATGGTGGGAATTCGGGTAAGGTCCTGGAGTACACGGTTTTTTTTCAGATATCTGTAGATGAGTATCTCGTTTTTGGCAGCGGGGGTATGGGGAGATACGGCTTTGATATATTTTTTGGCGTATGTAACGGCGTTTTCCCCTTCAAACACAAACATTTCCCCGGGAGCGTTCATAAGTATCACCGGATCTTTTTTTGAGGTCATGGAGATCCTTTTCATCAGATTCGGGTAAAAGAGCGGAGCGCAGCCCACTGTCTGCGAAAAACGCAAGTGATATCTCATACCGTATCTGCTGCAGCTGTCATATGGTATGTTATCTTCGGCGGCTAAGCTAAATTCCTGCGGCTCAAAATTATATGTTCCGTCCCTGTTCCAGTCCATATCGGCAAATTCTCTTTTTTTAAGATCATATACGCTTACAGTGAAAAAATGCGGCGTATTGTCCCTGGCAATATTGAACATATCAGGGACGGGAATATTCCATTTGGATGCTTCCGCAAGGCTTACGGGTATTGCCAGAGCCTTATTGTCCTGTATGGAAAAGGTACATAAAGTCAGGACCATTCCGTAGCTTTTCATGGACACGAAGCTTGATGGGTTTCCGGTATTTACACATGCGCCGTATCTTGCGGTAAAGCAGAGGCTTTTATATATCTCAGGTTTCACGGATTCCTCCTTTACCGGATGTGAGAACCGGAATTTGTGATCAGTTCAATGAGGCTTGTGACGGCTGAGATATCCCTGGGAGTTAAAGTCTGTTCAAGAAGTCTGAGCTGCTCGTAAAGTTTTCCGTCCTTTTCCGGATAAAAACCGAGTAGGCTGTTAAGATCCATGGAGGGCCGGAGCATTTTCAGAAGGAAAAGCTGCTCCACGGAAACCTTTCTGTTACCCAGCTCGATATTGGAGACCTCAGCCTGGGACACACCCCAAAGCATTCCCAGTTCTTCCTGGGACAGTTTCAGTGCTGTCCGCTGGTATCTGACTTTTTTGCCAAGATCCACGTAGTATTCTGCCGACAAGTATCCGCATGATGCGTTTTTCCGGTGTCTGTCCAGCTGTTCGATGATGGATCGTATATTTTTCACGGTATCCATCCTCATGTCTTTGGTTTTTGCATTCCCTGTTTTTTTGGTTTTTTTCTGCATTTTTTTCTCCTCCTTTTTGATGGCTGAAATAGTCAGAAAGGTTGCAGAAACCTTTCTGCGTGGTTAAAATGGTAATGTCGTGAAAATGCATAAACCATACGGATCTGTTATGATTTGGGTGTGGTTATAACTGTTTGTTTTAAATCGTATTTTGGCGGATGAGAGTATTTCGGTTTATGGGGAGAGAAATATGATAAAGAAGTACAATGCGTTTATTTCATACAGACATTCGGAGAAGGATTCCGCGATAGCCTCGGAGATACAGACGCGTCTCGAGAGGTTTAAGATCCCGCGTGATATACAGAAGAAAACGGGAATAAAAAGATTTGAAAGAATATTCAGGGACAAGGAAGAGCTGCCCATAACCAGCGATCTGAATGAGAACATAGAAAAGGCCCTGGAAGAATCCGACCATCTTATCGTCATATGTTCTGAGAGAACTTCGGAATCCATATGGGTTCGCAAAGAGATCGAGACATTCCTTAAATATCACCGGAAGAAAAATATTTTCACGGTGCTTGTGGACGGAGATCCCGGAAAGGTTATCCCGGATATCCTTTTGCATGACACGGTGACAAGAAAGCTTGCAGACGGAAGGGAAGAAACAAGAGAAGAGCTGATAGAGCCCTTAAGCTGTGATTACCGTATAGGTATCAAGAAAGCAAGAAAAGTGGAACTTCCAAGGCTTGCGGCTTCAATGCTTGGCTGTTCTTATGATGAGCTTATCCAGAGGAGAAGACAGTACGTCAGGCGGAGAAACGCCATGATCATATCCTGCGCATCGGTGGTGCTTGCGGGAATTATTGCTTATCTTTGCTGGAGTCTTGTCCAGATCAGAAGTAATTATGATCTTGCCCAGAAAAACTATAAGCTTGCACAGCAGAACTACGACACCGCACAGATCAATCTGATGGAATCCATGTGCAACCAGTCAAGATACCTTGCCGCAGAGTCCGCCGTGCTTTTGAATAATGATGACAGAGTCGGTGCAACACAGCTTGCGCTTGCGGCGCTGCCTTCCGAAGATGATCCAAGGCCTCTGACAACCCAGGCTGTATATGCCCTGCATAACGCGCTTGGAACATACAGTGTTCCCGGTTTTTCGGATATAGCTCCTGTATGGAAATACAGTACCGGAAAAAGGATAGGCAAGTTCATAGTAAGCCCTGATGAGAAGAAGCTTGCAATGCTTGATGAGTACGGATCGGTTAATGTGTGGGATCTTTCCGATCACTTACTTTTAAAGAGCATCGATTCTTCGTCTGTCTTTGTCAATGATATTGTCTTTACGCCGGATTCATGTCTTGTTATAAGCGGATACGATGAGATAGTTGCTTTTAAGCAGGATCTTTCGGAAACAAAGTGGAGCATTGAAATAGTCGGTGACTATGATTACGGTGATATCCTTAAGACCTTTGAAGATACCGGAGAGATCGTATATGCGGGTTATGATGAGATCAGGATAATCGATGCGGAAAGCGGCAGAGAAAAAGT
>ODAI010460263.1_pt1 | contig 10857 bp, 11 predicted proteins | sample 1539321 | NCBI WGS metagenome assembly ODAI01 (sample SAMN02144231, study PRJEB22623) | gut metagenome | biome: sheep rumen | host: Ovis aries | place: New Zealand | reverse complement strand
TCTCTCAAAAGGCCACAATATCTGCCATTCATTCATTCTGAATGCAGTATAGCAGATGGGAAATCAATAAAGTAATCAATTTTCAGGGGGAAACCGGCAAAATCACAAAAAATTGAAGTTCTTCCACAAAAACGCCGGTGCAATTTCAGCATAATCTACATGACTTTTTATCATAGAAGACAGAGTACCGCAACAAGTAAATACATATAATCGCAAATGACAAAGAAACTGTGTGCTTGTTTTGTGATCATTCCTGTGCTATTTTATAACCATAAGGCAGTCAGGAAACCGAACGAACAAGCGGATCACAGCGATCACGTCAATCCAACCGAAGGAGGAAAAAACATGAGCGAAGTAACATTGAACAACGAAGAACTCGAGGGTGTTGCCGGCGGAGCAATGAGCCAGTACGAGATCTACAACCTCAGCAACTATGTCTTCAGAAGGGTCTCCGTGCCTCAGGGCACCCTGCTGGTCATGCAGGACAGCCCCGGCGGGGCCTTCCTTCCGACAAGCTACAAGAACGGCGAGCAGATTCTCGTGAACAGATACTATTCTCTTGCGGGATATCTTGTCGCCTTCAAGGATGGCGTCTACGGCTTTGTAGATGCAAAGTATGTTGTGGGATGAACCAGCAGTGAACTGAACCGCAGGGTATAAAAAAACTGTGATATCTCCCGGAAAGCAGAAGACCGGGAATATCACAGGTTTTTCTATCGAAGGTTTTTATGCCGGCATTTCTGTTATCTGACAGAGCCGGCAGCTTTCTTTTCAGCCGCATTCTCTCGGGAAGCATCCGTTCTTTCTTTTCTGACAGCGGCGCTGAGTCTCCACATCACGACACCAAGCACAGCAGCCGCTGCGAAAAATCCGATCCCCACGTATACGGCCGCATCCGCAAACTGCGGAACAACGATCTGCATCAGCCCGCCGGTCAGGCAAAAGACCAGTGCCGCGGCGACGCAGTTGAGCAGTTTCACCTTTCCTGCCAATGTTTTCATCGTGATCCCTCCTGTGCTTTTCTTGATTACGGACCCATTCTATCACCGCAACCATCACAGAAGCTGCACAGAGAATCAGGCAGGAACAGATGAGAAATCCATCGCGGCCGGGGCTTCCAGATTCTTGATATAATCCACGGCGCAGCGGGTCGCATAGGCGCCAAACGGAATGTTGTAGGTGGCAATGGTGCCGCCCATGGCGACGGAGGTGGTGCCGGCGCCGCGAGCGCAGAAGAGGCCCGGGATCTCGCTCATCAGGTTGTCATCGATGCAGGGCTGGCCGCCGCGTTCGTACTGCTCATCGTGGATGGGGATCATCTCGTTGATGGGGTCGACGCCGAAACGCTTGAACTGCTCGAGATTGAGCTGGGCAAAGTGGCGCAGACGGACACCCTCATCTGAAGCACATGCATCTTGTTTCGATCCCCATCTATTGCGTGATGAGCCGCAAAAATCCGCTCGCCAGGGCAGATTGTATCATGCTGGAGGATCTGCGCGGGCAGACCCTGTTCGGCCTCCCGCCGTCTGTCAATGCGACCGTGTCGGGACTGAGACGGCTCAGTGAATGCATCGGCTCCATAGGAGACGGTTCCATTACAACGATCATTTCCGACGATCACCACTACTGTCTGTCAATGGCAGAAGAGAACTGCGGTATGACATTTGCTCCTGTGTTTCCGTCAACCCTGCGCAATACCGAGACGCTGGTTTATAAACCGTTTCGCGATCCGGAATTGTTACTTGATATCCACATTGTCTGGAAGGCAGATCCTCTAAGTGCCACCGCGCAGAGTCTGGTGGATATTGCGCAGGACTATTTCAGCGGCAGCTGAAGAAACTGCAGCAGCATTTTTATCTTGACGGCGTCTGATGCGTTCTGTATAATAACATATTATATCAATAGGAAAACAGCAAAAATCAGAGAGGTGAAATCCAGATGGCACTCATAAAAGCCGTATGCATCAGCGAAAAGAAAGGTCAGCAAAAGCACCCTGTTGAAGAGATTCGCCTTGTCCCTTCCCTGGGCATCCCCGGAGACGCACATTCCGGCAACTGGCACCGGCAGGTGAGCTTGCTCGGGCAGGAGAGTGTAGACCGTCTGCAGGAGAAGATCAGCATTTCTCTCTTCCCCGGCGCCTTTGCCGAGAACATTCTCTGTGAGGGGATGGAGCTTTATAAGCTCCCGGTGGGAACAAAGCTCCGCGTCGGCACGGCACTGTGCGAGGTCACACAGATCGGCAAAGAATGTCACGCCGACTGCGCTATCCGTCAGCAGGCAGGCGATTGTGTGATGCCGCGGGAGGGTATCTTCGTAAAGGTGCTGGAGGAAGGTGCCGCGAAGCCCGGCGACACTGTGGCGGTCGTGGAATAGAGCCCATTATGAAAGAGACTCCCGGGAGCTTTTGATCCTCCCGAGAGTCTCTGTTCTATTCTGTTCGTCCTCTGTTCTATATGACCTCATTAACGCCGGCAGCAACTTATGAGAGGAGATCCTGCACGGTAAACCCGCTCAGATAATCACTCACAACCCTGTCCAGGCCCTCCCACAGCGGGAGCGTCCGACACCCGGATGCCCGCGGGCAGGGCTTTGCGTCTTCTTCCAGGCACGCTACAGGCACCAGTGTACCCTCCAAGCGACGCAGCACTTCCAGTACACTGATCTCATCCGGACGATGGGCAAGCCGATATCCGCCGCCTTTGCCGCGCACTCCTTCGATGAATTTTCCACGGACAAGATCCCTTACAATGCTTTCCAGATACTTTTCTGAAATCTCCTGCCGATCTGCGATTGTCTGAAGCGTTACATAGCCGTCTCCTTTGTTCTCAGCCAGATCAACCAGAACCCGCAGCGCGTAGCGCCCTCTTGTTGAAACCATCATAGATTCATTCTCCTTCTCTCACGTCTCCCTGTCTTATCATTGTTTTGCAAACCGGATCACATTTTTTTCTTTTATTTATTATTATAATTGCTTCCGGCGTCTCTTTCAAGGAAAAACTGATGAATATTTGTTCTCAACCTGCTGTTTTTTAAGCAATTGTATGCTACAATAACAGCAGCCTGTTTCCGACAAACATTATAAGGAGGTTGCAAAATGATATTCTTGCGTCAGTTGGAGGGTACATAGCCCGGCGATGGCGGCATTGCTTAACAGACTGCTGATCTGCTTAAGTGTAAGCTTACGTGTAATGTCTTGACTCGCAAGGAATTCAATGACGAAAATTGAAATGAAAGGAGAAACAAATGAAAAAGACTGTTTATGCCGCTCTTGCAATCTTATGCGTATTGGCGATCATATTTGGGATCTCTTTCGTCCAGGCACGTGGAAATGTGACCAGGCTGACGGAAGAGATCAAGACTTTGAATGAAACGGTAGTTGTCAAAGATACCGAAATCGAATCCCTCACAACAGAATCGGCAGATAAAGGTTCTGAGATCGAGGCTCTGACTGCCGATGTGGAGAGCAAAGCCGGGGAGATTGAGACACTCACCGCCGATGTTGCGGACAGGGACGCGCAGATTGAATCGCTGACTGCTGACGTTGCAGATCGGGATGCTCAGATCGAGACTTTGACCGCTGATGTGGATAACAAAGCCGGAGAGATTGAGACCCTGACCGCCGACGTCGCCGGCAAAGCGGAGGAGATTGAAACCTTGACCGCCAGCATTGCGGATAAGGACACGCAGATTGAATCGCTGACCGCTGACGTTGCAGACAGAGATGCTCAAATCGAGACTTTGACAACTGATGTTGAAAGTAAGGCCGGAGAGATTGAAACCTTACAGTCCCAGGTTCAGCAGAAGGATACTGAAATTGAAGAACTGTCCGCCGATATTGAAAGATATCAGAAGGCAGGCACAACAGCCCCCGCTGTTCCGGAAGATGTCCCCGGGACCTATACCGCAACAAAATACTTTATCAAAGCCCTGAAAGACCACGATATCAAATACACTTATCATGGTTTGAATCAGAGTGACAACGACCGCATTACCTCAAGGTGGACCATTGCCGGGAGAACTGTCGAACTCACCATTATTATTCCGCCAACCGAAGACATCTTCAACATATATGCATGGAATCTGATCGATTTTGATCCCAGCAACCGGAGCGCAGTTCTGCAGGCTTGCAACGAAGAAAACTTTAATTGGAAATTTACCTGTTTCTATGTAGATGACAACGACAATTCCGTCACCGTCAGTGCCAACATGCCACTTTCCGAATCACAGGATACCGGAACAGCGGGGTACGACCTCTTCGACAGGTTCCTTTCCATTCTTGAGGATGCCCTGCCAAATTTTATCCCTTTTGCCGTGGAATAATCACGGATTCTCCTGATCTTGTGTTTATTGACAGCGGGCATAAGAATTGACTGATCAGATCTGAAAGCAGGAGTGACCAAAAGCCATTCATCTAAAAATATGAAACCAGCTCACGTTGATTCGTGGGCCGGTTTTCTACATTGTGATTATTTCTTTCGCGCAGTCAGCATGCAGAAAGTGTCATGACAAGCTGTCGGATGAGAACCTACTATATCCTATTCCCGGGGCAAAGTCAATCACCGGGCTGAACAGATACTGTCCTGCTGAATCTGACTCGATCAGGGCTCTCTTGTCAGGTTCTGCACCCATTTGTACTTCCGAAGACGGAGCATCACCCAGGGGATCTTCCCGACTTCATCCAGACAGGTGCAGGAATAGACCGCCAGCACCGGCCAGTGGAAGACGAAGGCACCCAGCAGCGCCAGCGGGATTGCGATGCCCCACATGCAGACCGCGAGACTGTACAGGTCGAACACCGTATCTCCGCCTCCGTCCAACACACCGTTGATGGTCACGGTGTTGACACAACGTCCGATCATATAAAAGGCCATGATCACCATCATCCCGGTGAGATGGGAGCGGGCGGTGTCTGAGAGGATCACCATCCGCACAACCAGCGGGGTAATGGCAAGGATCAGCGCGGTGGAGGCGAAGCCGATGACCCAGGAGATGTTCTTCAGCTTCAGGCCATAGGCTCTGCCCAGCTCCAGATTGCCGGCTCCCAGGGCATTGCCGACCATGATGCCCGCCGCGCTGCCGACGCCGTTGCAGGCACAGCAGATGAGGTCGCGGACTACTGAGGCAACCGCATTCCCCGCGGCGGCGTCGGAACCCATATGTCCCATGATCGCCGTGTACGAGGTGAAGCCTACGCCCCAGAGAAGCGACGCGCCCAGCAGAGGGAGGCACTGCTTGCGGAAGTCTCTTCTCAGCTCTCTCCGCGTCCTGAAGAAGCTGTTCCAGTCCGGCCGGACATACCCGTCCTTTGAGCAGAAGAAGATACAGAGACCCACTTCAATCATCCGCGCCAGTGTCGTTGCCATTGCCGCGCCTCTCGCGTTCATGCGCGGAACACCCAGCAGTCCGAAAATGAAGACACTGTTCAGCAGGATATTGGCTATCACCGCGGAAGAGCTGATCCAGGCGCAGGGCTTCACGTGATCCGTCACCTTCATGGCCGTCAGACAGCACTGCGAGATACCGGTCAGCAGATAGGACCAGCCGGCGATACGCAGGTAGCCGCTCCCGATCCGGATCAGCGGGGCGTCATGGGTGAAGGCTCGCATCAGCCAGTCGGGTACGATCTCACACGCCAGGAAAAACAGGAGAGAGATCATCCCACAGAGACGCAGCATCAGGTTGAAGAGCTGCCGGATGGTTCTTCTGTCGCCTTTTCCGTAATACTGCGCACCGAGAATCGCCCCTGCGGCGGTCACAGAGGTCAGGAACATATTCTGGATAAACTGGATCTGCGTTGCCAGGGAGACCGCCGTCATCTCGTCCTGCGCAATCCTGCCCAGCATCAGGGCATCGCTTGCCGCCACCATGGCCAGCATCAGGCTCTGGAAGGCAATGGGCAGCGTCAGATCCCATAGACGCCGGTAAAACAGACGGTTGTTGATGGTTGTCGTCATATTTCTTCTTTCTGCTCTATCGCAGAGGGGATATCCTCTGAGATCAGCCAGGAGCGTAGTTTTTCAGCTCACAGTTTCGATGCGCAGCACATTGGTGTTGCCGCTCTCTCCGCTGGTGTCTCCGCCTGTCATGACAACAGTGTCTCCGGCATCCAGGTGCAGGATCTCTTTTGCCTCACGGAGCGCAAAGTAGTTCAGGACCTCCATGCTGGGGAACTTTTCCGTCAGAATCGGCAGCACACCCCAGGACATCGCAAGCTTGTACCAGGCCTTCCTGCTCGTGGCAAGGCCAAGGATGGTGATCGGGGTCCGGAAGCGGGAGACCATCCTCACCGTCAGCCCGCTCAGAGAAGTCACCACAATCGCCTTGGCATGCAGGTCGATTGCCATGGTGCAGGCAGCGTGGGAGATTGCATCGACACGGTTACGGATGACTAGTGTCCGCTTATGGAACAGATCCGCAAAGTCGATATGCCGCTCCGTTTCCTCCGCGATCTCACCCATCACACGGACCGCATCGACAGGATATTTTCCGGCAGCTGACTCGCCGGAGAGCATGATCGCACTGGAGCCGTCATAGACCGCGTTTGCCACATCGCTGATCTCTGCGCGGGTTGGCCGGGGATTGTAGATCATGCTCTCCAGCATCTCGGTGGCGGTGATGACACGCTTTCCAAGCATCCGGCACTTTTCAATCAGATACTTCTGGATCGATGGCAGCTCTGTAAACGGCACCTCCACGCCAAGGTCGCCGCGGGCAACCATGACGCCTTCACAGGCGCTGCAGATCTCGTCAATGTTCTCCACTCCGGAACGGTTTTCAATCTTTGCGATCACATCGATGTTCCCGCCGCCGTGCTTCTTCAGGAAGTTCTTCAGATCCAGCATGTCCTGCTTGCAGGATACAAAGGACGCCGCCACAAAATCCACATCATTCTGAATGCCGAAGAGCAGATCCGCCTTATCCTGTTCACTGAGAAAGACCTGCCGCAGAACCTTGCCTGGGAAGCTCATGCTCTTACGATTGGAAAGCGTTCCCCCGGCCAGCACTTTACAATGGATCTCCGTCCCCTCAATCGAAGTGACCTCAAAGATCACGAGTCCGTTGTTGACCAGGATCCGGTCGCCGGGCTCCAGATCCTCCGCCAGTCCCTTGTAGCTGACAGAGACCAGGTGCTCATCGCCTTCGACCTCCCGGGTGGTAAAGGTGAAAGCATCCCCGTCCGCGAGGGCCACGCTCCCGTCCCGGAAGGTACCGATCCGGTATTCCGGGCCCTTGGTATCCAGCATGATGGCAATGGGGAGATTCAGTTCCTCGCGCACAGCCTTGATCATATCGATCTTCTTCTGATGCTCCTCATGGGTTCCGTGGGAAAAATTGAGTCTGGCGACATTCAGTCCCTGCAGGCACATTGCCCTGAACACATCCGGATTCTCGCTCGCCGGTCCGATGGTACCGATGATTTTTGTTTTTCTCATTTGATTGCCTCCTTTTCCTCTTTTGTTATTCCGCTTTACAAGGCTCGCCGTTGCCGGCAGGCCGGATGATCCCGCAGCAGGTTCATAACCGGATTGACTACAGCGTCTCCGACTGATTGAAGCCTATGCTGGACGCGCAGTAGTGTCTCTCATACTGATCCCAGTGATTGGCATAGGCCTGTTCCATGTAGCGGAAGAAGAGCCTCAGCAGGCTGGGATCCCCGCACGCATCAGACTCCAGAAGGCCTACCTCCCAGCGGAATCCCTTCAGTACGCTGGTTCTGTCCCAGCTGAATTCCGGGACGTCCGTCTTCAGAATATCAAAGCCCACTGTCTTCGTGTGCTTCATCTGATAGAAAGCATCCAGCGTGTCGGAAACCACTCTGTACGGGAATGAAACATTCTCCGCCTGGCACCTCTCCCACAGGGGAGGCATCGTGACCGCAGGCTCTCCCATGCCGAGGCAGGAAACACCCTGCAGGTCTGCCACCTCCACTTCGCGCTTCCCACCGAATGCTTCCGGATCGGAATGATCCAATGCGACGTCGAACTCCGTGAGAACGTGTATCCTGCAGTTCTTCCTCTCCGCGGGCATCTGCAGCACGAAGCCTGCATCAAGCTGTCCCTCTGTGACTGCACGGATTACATCGTCGTTCATCATCTGCGAGACGCTTAGCTGCACGTCCGGGAACCTGGCGCGGAAGGAGCGAAGATACAGATCGGTATTCGGCAGGATAAACGGATCCAGTGTCGTGGAAAAGCCTATGCTGAGCTTTGACCTGCGGTTGAGAAGCTTCGAAAGACCTCTCTCCATCCTGTCAAAGGCATCTACCGCTTCCTGCCCGGCAATACAAAGATATTCACCGTATTCCGTCAGCGACAGGTGATTCCTTTCTTTGACAAACAGCGGCTTTCCGAGCTCATCCTCCAGCGCGGCGATCGACTGCCTCAGGGACTGTCTGGCAATCAGCAGCTCTTCTGCTGCCCGGGAGTAGTTCAGGAGTTCCGCGGTTTTGATAAAGTATCTCAGTTGCATGATATTCATGATCGTGGTGCCTTCTGAAATGCAGGCTTTCCCTGCGTTTTTGGCATATTATAAATTCTTTTTTCGCCGCTGTAAAGATGCTACAATCAACACATCTGAAAAAAATTGACGGAGGTTTTTTATGTCAGAAAAAGCACTTTCCAGAAGAGATTTTCTGAAGGGCGCAGCGGCGGCCGCCGGCCTGATGGCGACCGGTTCTGTGCTCGGAACCGTGCACGCAGCGGCGGAGGAGATTCCTGCCGCGTACATTCCCGGAACCTACACCGCATCCGCCCCCGGAATGGGCGGAGATGTCACGGTCACAATCACCGTCGACGAGAAGAGCATCCTCGACGTTGTGATCGATGCTGCCGGCGAAACCGAATCCATCGGGCAGGTCGCTGCCGTGGACCTTGCGGATCAGATCCTGGCCAGGCAGAGTTATATGATTGACTCTGTGTCCGGCGCCAGTGTCACATCCGGCGCAGTTCGACAGGCGGTGGAATCCTGTATCGCGCAGGCCAAGGGTATTGATGTCGCCCTGCTTCAGGCAGCCGCGCCCGCGGAAGCGGAAGCTCCCGCTGACTGGCTGGGGGAGGCGCCGGTTATTGACGAGAACGACGTCGTCGACACCATCGACACCGAGGTTCTTGTCATCGGCGCCGGTACAGCAGGTCTCTTCGCTGCCTGTGCGGCGGTCGAAGAGGGCGCCCAGACCATCCTCATTGAGAAAATGGATGAAGAGTTCGGCGGCTCCGGCATCCGTGACACGCTCGGCGCCATCGGGAGCAGGCAGCAGATTGAGGATGGGGACAACCCGGACAAGTACGACGTGATTACGGAACTCTATCGTCAGTCCAACGGGTACGGCGACCAGAGGCTGTATAAGCTCTGGGCAGACAACTCCGGAGAGGCGATTGACTGGTACACGGATCGCGTAACTGAAGGCGGTCTCCGCTTCCGTCACGAGGTGGACGCCCATGATGTGAATGTCAGGTATCCGATCTATGATATCGGTCATTCTCTGCAGATGAGTGATACTGAGGGCGCCCACGGCGCGACGGCAAATATCCTGAAGGACTATGCGAAGAAGCTCGGCCTGCAGATCCATTACAAGACCGCGTTGGTCTCCCTGATCAAAGAAGACAGCGCCGTCACCGGTATTTATGCCTCTACAGAGAAGGGGATCGTCCGCTATAACGCCTCCAAGGGCGTCATTGTCTGCACCGGCGGCTACAGTCTGAACACCGACATGATGAAGGCGCTTCAGCCGGAGACTGTCAAGATCATCAACATCAACTACTCTTACCCCGGCAGTCAGGGCGACGGCATCAAGGCCTGCCTCTGGGCGGGCGCGGCCATGGATGACACTCATGGCGGCATGCTTTTTGACCGGGGCGGCATCATGCCCGATCAGGTTGGCTGCGAAAAGACCGGCGTTCTGTTCTGGATGGGCTCCCAGCCGTTCCTGAAGGTTGATCTGAACGGAAACCGCTTTACAAACGAGTCCGGCTGCTATGACCACATTCTTCATACCGCCAACAATCTGCCCGGCATGACCTATGCCATGGTCTGGGACGCCAATTACATTGAGGATATGATGCGCTTTGATACCCATGGCTGCAGCCGCATGTTTGACCATGTGAACGGCGCGGAATCCGTCTGGCCCCTGGCACTGAATGAGGGCGTCTTCATGCCCATGTACCGTGAACAGGGCTACGTTGTCAAGGCTGACACCATTGAAGAGCTGGCCGAAAAGCTTGGGCTGCCTGTCGACAACTTCAAGGCGACCGTGGAGCGCTACAACGAGCTGTATGACAAGCAGGAGGATGAAGACTTCGGCAAGGAGGCCTACCGGCTCTCCGCTCTCCGCACTGCCCCGTTTGAGGGAATCCGCATGAGCGGCGGCTACTTCATCTGCACCATGGACGGCATCAAGATCGACACCAATCTGAACGCCGTCGATCATGACGGTCACCCCATCGAGGGCCTCTACGTTGCCGGCGACTGCTCCGGAGGGTATTTTGACACCAGCTATCCCAACCTTCTGGCCGGCGCCGCCGCAGGACGCAGCGTGACCTTCGGCCGTCTGGCAGGTAAAAACGCCGCCAGGCGCTGACCCCTTAAGCTACAAATATCCTGTCTACCCATACTGCTGCAGGGTCATTTTGGCCGGAGTCGCGCGGACTCCGGCCGTTTGTGACTGCAAGGATGTGTATGTGTACGGCACAGCTCTGAAGGTCGCAGCATAGGCTCTCGCCGCCTTTACATCGCAGCGGCAAAGAGGCGCTGCCTCTCGATAGCGTTTGCTATTCCGAGGCAGCGCCAGCTGTTTAGATGACGGGATTGTAATCAGTCTTCGTAGATGGAGCCGGTGACCGCATGCAGAGCGGCAAGTCT
>ODAI010145634.1_pt1 | contig 10857 bp, 12 predicted proteins | sample 1539321 | NCBI WGS metagenome assembly ODAI01 (sample SAMN02144231, study PRJEB22623) | gut metagenome | biome: sheep rumen | host: Ovis aries | place: New Zealand | reverse complement strand
GAACTGCATTCTTCACACCACTGCAGATGGCACTTGCCGCCCTGGAATCGGTGAACGCGAAGCAGAAGCATGTGATCTTCCTTACCGATGGCGAGGCCGGAGACACCGGGTTTGAAAGCCTGGTCATGGAGATGGCAGAGAAAGGGATCACCCTGACGTCCGTCGGCGTGGGGGACGGTGTGAATACACCCGTGCTTTCCCAGCTGGCCCGGATCGGCAAGGGCAGGTTCTACGCAGCTGGCCCGTTCGATAATCTTCCGAAGATCTTTGTCAAGGAAACCATGCGTATGACGGAATCCTATGTCCAGAACCGCACATTTACGCCGGCGGTGACAGACCCGGCCATGACCGCGTTTGCAGGTTTCCCCGTGCTAACGGGCTACCTCGGTACCACGGAAAAAGCCATGGCTACAGTATCCCTGGTCAGCGATCGCGATGATCCGATCCTGGCGTCCTGGCAGTATGGTGCGGGTAAGGTGGTCAGCTGGCTCAGTGATGTCGGGGGTGCCTGGAGTGCACCGTTCATCGGCTGGACGGAAGCCGAGCGCTTTTTCCCGGGACTGGTTTCCTATGTGCTCCCGTCTGTGGAGCGCCAGGGCGAGATCCATCTGGCGGATGGTGTACTGACATACCTGGCACCGGAAACTCAGGAAGCGGGTACGGCGCAGGCGGAAATCCTGCTTCCGGATCAGACATGGCAGACTGTGACCATGACGCAGGTGTCGGGCAGACGGTATCAGGCAACCGGGCTTCCGGAAGACGCGGGCAGCTATGTCGTGCATGTGACCGTAACGGACCCGGATGGCAATGTGACAGCCCGTGCCGAAGGCGGGGATGTGATCCGGTACGCGGAGGAATATGACCTCAGGCGGCAGCAGGATACACGTCTGTCCGGACTCAGCGAGACGAGCGGAGGCCGGAATGTGGAGGACCCGGCACAGCTTCTTCAGTTCCCGCAGACGGACAGTATGGCATACCGGTCCATGCAGTCCCTGCTCCTCTGGGCGCTGCTGGCAGTACTGCTGCTGGAAGTGGCTCAGAAGCGTCTGCACTGGGAGAGCCTGCTCCCCGAAACCGGGAAAACGGAAGTGAAGACCGGTCCGAAACCGGTCCGGAAACCGAAGAAGGCCTCGCCGGGCAGGAATCAGCCCAGGGGCGAAATCACTGATACACTCTACGAACAGATGCAGCACAGAAAGCGTCTGTAAGGTACGGTTGAAAGCCGGACCGGTTACGGTATGATCCGTTTCCGGCCCGGCTTTTTTCGGGGTCAGGCGGAAAGAAACAGGGTTTCCCGGCATGAGCATATTCAGCTCAGATGTACGGACCGTGCATTCTGGATCCCGAACAACCCTGTCCGGGGATAGTTTATCCACAATCCACAGCGGGAAAACTGTGTGGAAAGCCTGTATACATCCCGCTTTTCCGGAAACAGACCAGAGTCTGGTGAAAAAGCGGGGAACAGAGTACGATATCCATGGGTTGAATGGGAAAACCACCCTGGTTTTCCGAATTTATCCACAGGCTATCCACAGACTGTGGATAACACTATGGAAAGTTTTGAACAGAATCCACAGGATTTCCACAGATCTCCACAGGGTTGTGATCGAACAATAATACAAAGTCTGATAAAAATGTTCGGAATTAAGGCCGTGAAGGCCTGAAAAAGAGGACAAAAAAAGGCCGCATGTGCGGCCTGAAGCGACTTATTCGTCGGCTTCCTGATCCTCCTGGATCCGTGTGGTGAACAGCTGGAAAAGGGTTTCTTCCAGGGTTTCATCTTCCAGGGTCAGGAACTCTTCCAGTTCTTCTCCTGTCTCATCGGTGATGGGATTGATCTGCATGATCATGCAGCCCACATCCTCACGGGTTTCATCTTCGACGTACTCGCCGACCAGGGCATACTCGGTGCCGTTGTAGAACATGGTGTCCAGCACCTCATACAGTTCCGTATTGCCTTCCTCGTCTGTCAGTTCAATCAGATCTTTTTCCATATCCTGATCCATTTCGTTTCCGACTCCTTTCGTGCAAGTCGGCGATATTATACATGATGGGCCCGGGATGAGCAACTGTTTTCCAAAGTTCTGTTCACTGCGGATTCTGTTTTTTCAGAGGCTCCAGGGTACCGTCCGGGCGTTTGAGGACCACACCGTCCAGCATGGCCTCCATGCCTTTGCGGAACTCGGCCAGGTACTGCTGACGAAGTGCCTTCTGCTCTTCCGCTTCAGCGGCAGTCAGACCGATCGTTTTGCTCTTCTTTGCCAGTTCATTGATACGGAGTATTTTTTCGTGTTCCATCTTGATCTCCTCATGTCGACAGGCGTCGGAATGTAGTATGGGCGATGTATGCAATACCAGCCAGGCTGAGCAGCATGACTGAGTAGGCAAGGGCTCTGGAACCCCAGCGGTCGACACCGAACTCACTGGCAACGCAGAGCCCGGCCAGCAGGATGGTCAGTACGCTGCAGATCAGGGCACGGCGATGATTCCCGCTCTGATAAAGCCTTCGCAGTCCGGACAGCACGATGATCACGGCAGTGGCAAAGTACAGTACCTGCTGGATGCGGACGAAATGGACAACCATGTGTCCGTCATTGCGCAGCGATTCCAGATAACTCTGCACAAGGCCGAAGACAATCAGGAAGACCGGAGTCAGGGCAAAGCCGGCCGGACGCCGGGCGAGCAGGAACAGAATGAAGACCAGGATTCCCAGAGCCGCAATGGCTTCAGCAAGCCAGACCGGCTGCGGTGTGCTGGCAGGGATGAAACCGAACCAGTCGTATTCACGGCCTTCACCCAGACCGGTCCCGGATTCCAGCAGGCGTTCAACGCACAGCGCGACCGGAATCCCCAGGGTGATGGCATTGAAGACCTGGACCCGGGGTACCCGGCTGAAACGGACATACAGACCGCCGGCAAGATAGGCACCCAGCATGGCACCGGATACCGAATACCCGCCTTCCCAGAAATACAGGGCAGGGAGCAGACTGGACAGTGTGACCAGGTAATATGTGCAGTTGGCGGCAAGGAACAGCAGCCGGGAAAACACAAAGACCATGGGAATGACAATCAGGTTCAGCGGGAGCACGGACTGCATGGGGATTCCGCTGCGTTTCAGGTACAGGTCTGCAGCGATCAGGCCCAGAAGCAGGGCCGCGGCGGCACCCAGTCCGAAGGACGTGAAGGAAAACATGACTTATTCCTCCCCGCTTTCCGCCGGAGATTCCACGGCGGTGGCAAAATAAATGATATCGCTGACGGAACGCTCTGCCTTGAATGACTTGGTGGAATAATTCTCACCACCGAAATACATCAGTGCACTGCCACCGCCGTCCAGGTTGTATGCTTCCAGACAGCCGAGATCGGCCATGACCCGGGCAAGGGTTTCCACACTGCATCCCTTGGAGTCACCGGCACCACGGCCGTCAGCGACGACCATGACATAGGACAGGGGGCCGGTCTGGCCGATGGCACACCGCGGTTCCCGGCCCTTGATGTTGTACTGGTATTTCTCCGGCATGGCCTGAAGCTCACCACCGCAGACCAGTGCGGGACCGAAATTGAATACATTGACGATCGGGATATCGCTTTCCACCAGGGCGCGGAGCTGTTCACTGTCGGAGTGGATCAGGATATGGAAGTCACCGTTGCCGTCAATGACCAGCATATCCCGGCTCTTCAGAGGCTTTTTCCGGCCGGTTTCACCCATGCGGACCACGTATCCGCCTTCCTCATTGCCATAGTAATCGCCGCCGGTGGCCACAATGGCATTGTGGTCCCGTGCAATGGTGGATACACGGTTCGTTTTGTTTTTCCCGAACGGCGCCGCGAGCGCTGTGCGCAGCTGGGAAGCATCCGCAATGGTCACATGCGCGACATGAAACTGGCACTCGTCTACCCAGATCCGCTCCATGTGCACACTGATGGATTCATCCTCATAACTGTCCTCGGTGAACCGGCTTGCATCCGGCACAGGCCCGGGTGAGAAATCAATGGGCAGCGGGTCCACAGCCAGTGCGGTGCCGGCCAGGCACATAAGGCATGCAGCCAGGGCCAGGATTCGCTTACAGGAAATCATACTCATGATCGGAACTATCCTCCACATAGCGCATCTGCGCATCTTCCAGAATCGGACCGGACGGAACGGCCCTGGCAAACAGTACCAGCAGCAGCAGGCACAGAAGTGCCATCAGCCAGCATCGGGTACGGTTCATGTTTCCACCTCCTGAAAAACCCAGCTCCGCTGTAACCGGTAGGAGACAATGGAGAGGAGTGTGTCGCAGAGCAGTTTGGCAAACCAGCGCGCTGCACCCAGTGCAGTGAGCAGGGATACGCCGGCATTGGACAGGCAGATGATCAGAATGCACAGCAGCGCATACTTCACGGCAGCCCTGCCGGTATGCTGCTTGAGAGAGAAGACCAGCTGCTTGTTGATGTAGAAATTACAGCATGCAGAGATCAGTCTTGCGGCAAAGCCGGACACCCACAGAATGGTGGTCCGGTCCGTCATACCCAGCAGTGGCAGAAGCCATTCCGCAAGAAGTGCGGCAGCAGCCTGATCAATGAGGACACACACAAGGGACGACGCGATGAACCGGATAAAATTCCCGAGGATCACCTTATAGATCCGGTAGGAGTCACGGATCGGATGAAAGTGCGTCCCTTCATTGTTGTTTTCATAAATCGTTTCAATGGTAACCGGGATCATGGGCAGCTTTTTCCGGCTGCAGGCAATGAGTACATTCATTTCATACTCATACCGCTCACCGGCGGTTTCGATCATCATGGGCAGATGGGAAGCCGAAAATACCCGCAGACCGGTCTGTGTATCCGGGAGCCATGTGCCATAGAGCAGCTTGAATACGGCGCTTGTACAGCGGTTCCCGAACCGGGACTTGGGCGGGATGAAGTCCAGCGAAAAGTCACGGCTGCCAAGATACAGCGCATCCTGTCCGGCAAACGCGGCTTCACATACCTTAAGGCAGTCAGCGGCTGTATGCTGACCGTCACTGTCGGCTGTGAGTACCCACTGAATTCCCGGTGCATGCTCCATCAGATCCCGGTACCCGGTCTTCAGTGCAGCACCCTTGCCGCGGTTCACATCATGATGCAGGACCCGGCAGGTGGCACGTTTTTCAATGGCATCAAAGATCGGCTGACGATCGGCGTGGGAGCCGTCGTCAATGATCAGCATATGGCAGAACCCCGCTTCTTCCAGCGCGTCCAGGTACTGGGGAAGCTTTTCGTCCGGATCCAGTGCAGGGATCAGGACTGCCACTTTTGTAATATCTGTATGCATGGTTATCCTTTCCATGGTTCATTCGTGTCCGGCTCCTGGTCTTCACGGGTCAGGTCAGCCACGGTAGCCTGCGTGATCCGGATCAGGTCTTCCCGGCCGAGAATCACCTGACAGCCGCGTACACCGGCACTGACAGACAGTGTGGCCTGTTCCAGTGCATGCTGGTCAAGGTATGTCGGGAAATGCTTCTTCATTCCGACAGGACTGCATCCGCCGCGGATATACCCGGTCAGGGGCAGCAGTTCCTTCATGGGCAGCATGGAAACACTTTTATCTCCGGAAGCCCGGGCTACTTTCTTCAGGTCCAGTTCACTTTCCACCGGAACAATGCATGTCAGATGCCCGTTCCGGTCATCACAGAGGACAAGGGTTTTATAGATCATGGCCGGATCCAGTCCGGTCTTGTCAATCACGCTTTTCCCGTCAAACGGTTCATCCGTGACCTCATAGGTCCGGGTTTCGTACGGGATGTGTTCCGCATCCAGATGGCGCAGAACGTTGGTTTTGACAGGCTTGGCCATAGTGCATGTTCCTTTCGGAAAAAAATCGGGAACAGAATGCATTATACTTGATCCTTCCGAGCGGAACAACAATGTGTCAGAGAAGTTTGCATGAACAATCGGTGAAATTGACAGTCCATGCTCTGCGATGTACAATGCACAGCGTCTGAAGAAACGGAGGCATGAACATGGCTGGTAATGATCGGAATCTGGAGTCCCAGCGCAGGGAACTCAACGGTGTGGAATACTATGACCGCGGCACGCTGGAAAGCCGCAATGGAAGAAAATACGACCGGTATGCAATCCATACGCATTTTGTGGAGGTCGGGGAAAGTCAGGCAGAGCTGGTGCGCAGGTATGTACTGCCGATCTATCAGAAGGGCGATGTGCTGGCTTTTGGTGCAAAGGTGATGGCCATGTGCACCGGCAATGTCCGGACCAAGGAACAGGTGCATCCCGGGTTCTGGGCCAAACTGCTGGCACCGTTTGCCGCGGAGAACTCGACCGGTGTGGGCATGCATGAACCCTATAAAATGCAGCTGACGATCGATATCTGCGGTGCACCGCGCGTGGTCTTTGCAGCCTTTGTGTCTGCTGTGACACGGCCGTTCGGTGTGCACGGACTGTTTTATAAGATCTGCGGTAAGGGTGTGGCCGGGATTGACGGCTTCTATTATCGCTCTTCCTTTGAACGGTATAAGGACCTGGCCCTGATCAATAATGACAATCCTGTGGAGCTGTGTGATCAGCTGGAGAAGGACACAGGCGTGCCTGTGGTGCTCATGGATGCCAATGATATTGATCAGAACCAGCTGGGCAAGTGCAGTGACTTCCCGCTGACGGATGATGAGATTCAGGACGCAATGAAGGACAATCCTTCCGGCCAGGGTGGCGAGCTCACCCCCCTGATCCTGATCCGTCCCCTGAAATAATCCCGGTTTCTGAGCGTCAGTTGCGCGGCAGCTGGCGCTTTTCAAGTGCTGTGCAGAGCAGTGGAATGCGTTCCGGAAACGGAAAGAAAGGCGGGCAGGCATGGAATACTATGTGGAATGGCGGTTGCGGGGTGATCGCTACAGTGATGCGTTCGGCAATGGTCTTACACTGGCCTCGGGTGAGTCCACCCGGGATATGACGAAAATCTCGGAGGACGCGGATGTCACGGTTTTTCAGGGGAAAAAGGGACAGATACTGCGCGTTTACCATGAAAAACAGGGCGATGCTGTACTGTGCTGGACCGTGTTTGAAAACCCGACGGATGAGCCGGTCACCCTGGAACTGATTTCCAGCTTTGCCATCCGCGGAGTGAAGGCGGATCGTATGCACCGGGCTCCTTCCTACTGGTCTGCCGAGGGTAAGCTGCTGTCGCAGGAACTGACAGGCCTGAATATGGAACCGTCCTGGTCCAATCATGGAGTCCGTCTGGAGAAGTTCGGTCAGATCGGTTCCATGCCGGTCAGAAAATGGTTTCCTTTCGTGGCAATGGAAGATACGGAGACGGGACACTTTGTGGGTGTACAGCTCGGGTGTGCTTCCAGCTGGCAGATGGAAGTATGGAGAAAAAGCCCTGAGATCTGCATCCAGGGCGGACTGGCGGACCGTGATTTCGGGTCCTGGTGGAAAACCATAGGGCCCGGCGAAACCTTTGAGACACCCAGGGCGGTGGTTGCGGAAGGGAAAAGCCTTGCGCAGGTATGTGACCGGCTTGTGAAGGCACAGAAGCCGCGGATTGCAGAAGTGGACCGGGATATGCCGGTCATATTCAACGAATGGTGCACGACCTGGGGCAATCCGACCATGGAGAACCTGGACAGGATCGGAAAACGTCTGGAAGGGTCCGGTGTCAGGTACCTGGTTATTGACTGCGGCTGGTATAAGTCACCCAGGCATGACAACTGGTTTAATGCAGCGGGCGACTGGACACCCAGCCGGGAACTGTTCCCGGAGGGAAGGATCGGTGCAGCAGCGGGCCTGATCCGGTCCCATGGCCTGATCCCGGGGATCTGGTTCGAGTTTGAGAATGTGGGCACAGAATCGGAAGCATACCAGGATACAGAGCTGCTGCTTTCACGTGACGGATACCCGGTCAGTGTGGGTGCGAGAAGGTTCCGGGACATGCGCCTTGCGGAAAACTGGAGACTGCTGGATGAACGCATGATCCGGCTGCTGAAGGAGAACGGGTTCGGATACCTGAAGGTGGACTACAATGAATGCATTGGTGCCGGAGTGGACGGAGCAGAGAGCTACGGCGAAGGCCTGCGGCAGACGATCTGTGAAACACAGCGGTATTTCCGGCATATTGCGCAGGAGCTCCCGGAACTGGTCATTGAGAATTGTTCTTCCGGGGGACACCGGCTGGAGCCGTCCATGATGCAGCTGGTATCCCAAGCAAGCTTTTCGGATGCGCATGAAGCGCTGTCCATACCGCTGATTGCAGCCAACCTGCATCGCCTGATCAGGCCGGAGCAGTCGCAGATCTGGGCAGTACTGCGCGCGGACGCGGATGAACACCGGATCTGGTTTGTTCTCACCGCCGGCTTTCTTGGCAGACTCTGTCTGTCCGGTGATATCTTCAGTCTTGCGCAGGCGCGCTGGCAGCAGGCCCTGGATGCAGTCGGGTTCTATGCACAGGTCAGGCATATCATCCGGGACGGGTATACCGATGTCCTGGAAAGCACGGTCCGTGATTATTCCAGACCGGAGGGGTATCAGATCGTACGCAGGGTGCTCGGTGAGGAAGCACTGCTGGTGGTGCATACCTTTGAGAAGGGGGCCAACCCGCCGGTTGCGCCGCTTCTGAGCGGGTTTGAGGTGGTCCGGAGACTTGGCTCAGGTACGGATGCCGACTTCCGTGGACAGGTGATCCTGGCAAGAAAATGCCGGACGTGTTCCGATGCATGAGATCAGATAACCGGGCCAAAACATGGAAAAATCGGACAAAGTCAGGGAAAAGGGTTGCCTGTGCTGGAAAATTTGTATATTATAATACAGAATGACCGGCTTCCGGAAAAACATGAACAGGAGAGAAAAGAATGAAAAATTGATCAGTGCTCTTTTGGTGCTGGCTCTGCTTGTATCCTCCGCGAGTATTGTATTTGCCGAGGAGAGTGCGCAACTGACATCCGAGCGCGTGATGGAGCGCCTGGCAGCGGGTGATGATGCAGCTGCAGATGTGTTTGGACAGATCAGCAATGCGGCGCTTCGTCTGGCTGAAATGACGGCTGCAGTAGCGAGCGTCAAGGTGGACAATCAGGATGATGTGGATCATCTCAACAGGATCCTGGATGCCGTCTCTGAAGCGGATGCGCAGAATCCGGACACGGACGAAAAACTCTCCATCGGTGTGATCAAGACGCTTGAAGGGCTTGTCATTTTCGAGCAGCAGGTGGATGAGGAAGGTAAACATCTTGACGATGTCAGGCAGGTTATCCAAAACTTCACGACCATCCATCAGAGCACAGAGAGTGTGAACGCACAGACTGTGAATGCACTGTATCAGTCCATACAGCTGACGGCACTGCTTGTCGCGGAGCATGCCACGAGCCAGGAAATGCTCGAACAGGTGAGCGGAGCTCTGACGGCATTCAGCGCGGATGACCAGGCGACTGAGACAGTACAGGATCAGCTGGAGACGGGTGCTCGCTGGCTGTGCAAGATGCTGACCGCTCTGGCCAAACTGCGTGATCCGGACGGCAGTTTCCTGAACGAGATCAATGAAATGGCAGCACAGACCCAGGCAGATGTCGATGCTCAGGAAGGACAGAATCAGAGACTGGCAACCTGGCTTATTGGCTGCGTAAAAGCGATGGACGTGGTCGCAAGAGAAATGGGCAACTGAGAGGATTATGAGTACATAGGGAAAACGGGTCGTCGCGCTGACAACCCGTTTTTCTTATGCGATTTTTTCAGACATGATTATTCTTTCAGGTCAGACAGTTTCAGGTTCCTGATCTGCCGGAAAGTATGCCCGTGAATGACCCAGGAGATCACACCGGTGATCAGCGCAGAAAAGACGAAAGATGCCCAGTAAGGTTCCCCGACATACTGTATGGTGGTCTGCTCCATGACACGGGAGGCATAGGTACCCAGCAGGTGCCCGATGATCAGCCCCAGGACAATGCCACAGAGCGTGGTCAGATAGCTTTCCATGGAGGCATAGCGGATGGTTTCACGGGTGGTGAACCCATTGATCCGCATAATGGTCAGCTTGGTTTTCTTGCTCTGCATATAGCTGCTGACCAGGTTCAGCAGAATAAACCAGGCGATCAGGACAGCCATGCCGCCCAGAATCAGAATCACCACGTTCAGAAGACCGGTCCCCGGAACAGGGCCTGAATGCTTGTGGGTCTTCAGTCTCTGTTCCAGCCGACCGGTTGAGCATGGAATCTTTTATTCGGCTTTCTGCACAGCAGGGCTTTTTTTCTGGCAGCCAAGGAAGAAGTAGACTCCGTCCAGTACAGCGGTAACCAGAAGAACAATCCCTGTAATGACCCATACACTGCCTTCATTGAATACCTGGAGGAACAGCAGTGTGGCCAGTACTACCGAGACGACGAAACTGACGGCCATCAGGTACCAGAAAGGACGTTTTCCGCGCAGTGCATCCACAGCAATCTGCAGTTTCATGAAGGATCCTGCCAGTGCGAGCCCGCCATACAGGGTGGTCAGTGTACTCAGCAGAGCGAGCAGCCAGCGTTGGCTCGCAATGGCGCAGATTCCGATGACCAGGAGCCCGGCACCGCTTGCCAGCTTCCATGTTTTGGCAGCTTCTTCCCGGGACAGGCGGATATACCTGTAAAGATGAAACCCTCCCAGAACAGCCAGAAGTGCACCAATGACTGCAATGACAATACTGGTGAATTCAACGGGCTTGATGAGCAACAGCAGGCCGAGTATCAGCTCAGCGCCTGCCAGAAGCAGGGAAACACTGATTTTTTTGAGCCATTCTTTCATGGGCTATTCCTCCAAGTGAGTCATAGGTCTGTATTTCCGCAGGGCACTCCCTGCACTGCACGGTATACAGGATACATGTGCCAGCGTATGCTCAGGGATTGGCAAGCG
>ODAI010562601.1_pt1 | contig 10858 bp, 11 predicted proteins | sample 1539321 | NCBI WGS metagenome assembly ODAI01 (sample SAMN02144231, study PRJEB22623) | gut metagenome | biome: sheep rumen | host: Ovis aries | place: New Zealand | reverse complement strand
GGGGGGTGGAACATTTTTTCGTTGGTTTATGAAAGATCGGGTGGGAAAGGAACTTCTTGGGTTTGGGGGCCGGGGACTTTTCCCCAGCCGATATTGGCTTTTGGAGAATCGGCTGGTAAGGGGAATTTCCTTGGGTGTTGAGATTGGGGAAGCTTTACCAGCCGATATTGGCTTTTGGAGAATCGGCTGGTAAGGGGAATTTCCTTGGGTTCTTGAGACCGGGAATTATTACCAGCCGATATCGGATTATGGCAAATCGGCTGGTAAGGGGAATTTCCTTGGGGTCTGGAGACCGGGAAACTTTACCAGCCAATTCTCGCTTTCGATGAATCGGCTGGTAAAAATAATTCCCTGGGGTCTTAAGCCCCATGAAGCCATTACCAGCCAATATCAGCATTTGGCAAATCGGCTGGTAAAGAAAGCTTCAAGGGGGCCCAAGCCCTGGGAAGCCTGTACCAGCCAATATCAGCTTTCGATGAATCGGCTGGTAAAGCAAGCTTCAATGGGGCACTAGCCCTGGGAAGCCCTCCCAGCCAATCAAGACTAAAGCCAAATCGGCTGGGAATATTTTCATTAGCTCTTTACAAGTAACTGCATCAGTGGTATATTCTTACTACGACAGATATACTACGACAGACGTTGTAACGACAGACGATGCAACGTCAGCCGAAGGATAGGCCGACCAAGGCAACAGAGGCCGCAAGGAGCAACAAGGGCCACCCCAGGTTGCCAAGGGCAACAGAGGCCGACCAAGCCCCACAGGCCCGCCAGGGCATACAAGAATTGCAAGGATGGAAAGGAGGAAGGCAATTTGAACACGATCAGCAGCGATGTCATTCGCGGATATAATGATACGATCATTTTGTATCTGCTTTTGGACAAGCCTTCCTATGGTTATGAGATCTCCAGGATGATCCGTACGATTTCGGATGAGAAGTATGTGATCAAGGAGACTACGCTTTATTCGGCATTTACGCGGATGGAAAAGAACGGGTATATCGCTTCTTTTACGCAGAGTGCGGAGAACGGAAAGCGCAGGACGTATTACAGCATAACCGATGCGGGAAGAGAGTACTACAGGGAAAAGTGCGAGGAGTGGAATCTGACAAAAGAAGTCATTGAGCACTTCATTTCTCCAAGAGGCGTGCGTGCACTGCCCGTGCGTCAGTGACAGATAGAAAGGAGAGTCATGGAAACAATCAGAAATTATCTGAATACGATGTTTGCAGGTCTTCCCGATACGCCGGAGGTGCGCAAGGCTTTTGAGGAGCTTTCTGCGATGATGGAAGACAAATACTCGGAACTGATCGAGGAGGGCCGCAGCGAAAACGAGGCCGTGGGGACCGTGATCTCGGAGTTCGGAAATCTCGAGGAGCTGGCCCAGACCCTCGGCATTGAAAACTGGCTGGACAACAGGGGAAGCCGCAGTGCGGCAGCGTCTGAGAATCCGGCCGGCGCTCCCGAGTCAAGATATAGCCAGCCGGGCACTGCCCAGTCAAAAGAGAGCCAGCCCGCAGGCGCCCAGGCCAACGCGGAGCACGCCGGCTATACTCAGGCCAACGCGGAGCAGGCCGGCTATACTCAGGCCGACGCGGAGCACGCCGGCTATACTCAGGCCGACGCGGCGCACGCCAACGACGCTTACTACGAGCCGGAGCGCCGCCGGCTGATCTCAGATGAAGAGGTCTGCGACTACATCAGCGTGGCGGGATTTGCGCAGATGCTGAAGGCTTTTGGCGTGTTCCTGTGCGTGACGGCTCCGGTGGGCGCTATTTTGTTCGGGGATATCGGGTTTGGATGGTTTGGAAACTTCCTGTCCAACTTCGGAGCGGCGCTGTTGTTCGTGTTCGTCGCGGCGGCGGTGGCGTGCTTCCTGATCTCCGGCTCCTACATGAAGCCCTGGGCCTTCCTCAAATCGGAGGCCTGCACGTTTGACGCGGCGGCGGAGGAGATCATCGACGAGCAGGAGCGCATCACGGAGAACGAGGGGCAGCGCATGAAGATCGTCGGCATCGTGCTTTGTATAGTCAGCGTGGCGCCGTGCATCCTGTTCCAAAACAACTTCGGCGCGGCTCTGATGTTCGTGTTCGTCGGCGCCGGCGTCTTTCTGCTGGTGCTGCGGAGCGGGAAAAAGTCCATTTTCAAGCGGCTCCGCAAGGCAGCGCTGCGGCAGAGCGCGGCCGGCAGGCGCAGATATGTCCGCCGGGAGAAAGAGGAGAAATACTATTACGCAGACAGGAACCTTCGGTCCGTTATGTCGATTTACTGGCCGCTGGTGACTTGCGTGTACCTGGGATTCACTTTTTTGACCGGGACCTGGCCGATCTCCTGGATCATCTGGATCATCGCCGGCGCCGTCAAAAAAGTGATCGAAAGCAGGTATGGCCGGCCCGTTAGAGAGTGAGGTAGTCATGGATAAGATTGCAGTTTTATTTCCCGGGATCGGGTATACATGCGACAAGCCGCTCCTGTATTACAGCGCCAAACTGGCGGCGGAGAAGGGGTATGAAGTCGTGCGCGTGCCCTACGGGAATTTTCCGCCCAATGTCAAAGGGGACGCAGCCAGGATGTATCAGTGTTTTGTCAGCGCGAGGGAACAGTCGGAGGAAATCCTGAAGGGAGTGGAATGGAGCCGATTTGATGATATAATATTCTTTTCCAAGAGTGTTGGAACGGTTGTGGCGCTTTCGTACGCGGCGGAGCACGGAATCGACGCGCGGCAGGTGCTCTATACGCCGCTGGCGGAGACCTTCCGGTTCCCGGTGCCGGGCGAAGGCCCGGCGGCAGGCGATGGTGCGAGTCAAGGTCCGATGTTAGGCGAAGGCGCAAGTGAAAGCCCGGCGGCAGGCGATGGCTCGGCAGGCGCTTCGGCGCCCCGCGCGATCGCGTTTCACGGGACGGCCGACCCGTGGGCCGAGACGCCGCAGATCGTCCGGATCTGTGAAGAGAAGCGGATCCCGCTGCATTTGACGGAGGACGCCAACCACTCGCTGGAGTGCGGCAAGGCGATGAAGGACCTGAAGACCATCCGGAAAGTGATGAAAATCGTCAAGAAATTCATATAGAATGCGCAGCGCGACAAGTCCCGAATGCCCGGCATTGGGGACTTTGCGGCGGTTGACGGATTCATATGAGGCAAAATATACCAAACAGAAAGGCAGCAGAATGAAAATTACCGATACGATCCTTAGAAAATATGCGGAGCTCATCGTCCGCACTGGCGCCAATGTACAGCCCGGGCAGATCGTGCAGCTCACTATTTCGGTGGAGCAGCATGCTTTTGCCGCGCTGGTGATGGAGGAGTGCTACAAAGCAGGTGCCAAAAAAGTGAACATCGACTGGACCTGCGACATGCAGAGCAAACTGAACTATTTGTATGCGGAGGAGGATGTCCTCAGCACGGTGCTCCCGTGGGAGGAGGCCAAGCTGAAACAGATGGTGGAGGATCTGCCTTGCAGGATCTATATTTTGTCAGAGGATCCGGATGCCATGAACGGGGTCGACCCGCAGAAGCTCTCTTCGGTGATGCAGAAGCGCGCGACGGTCGTCAAGCCCTACCGCAGGGCGATCGACGGCAAGCACCAGTGGGTGATCGCGGCGTATCCGTCTGTCAAGTGGGCCAAAAAATGCTTCCCCGCAAGTTCTGACGAGGAGGCGGTAGAGAAGCTGTGGGATGCTATTTTGACGACGGTGAGAGTGCAGGAGGAGAATGATCCCGTGGCCGAGTGGAAGGCGCACACGGAGTTCATCGAGCGGAAAGCGGCCTGGCTCAATGAGCAGGGATTCTCGTCGCTGCGGTACAAGAGCGCGAACGGGACGGATTTCACGGTGGAGCTGATCCCGGGCGCGAAGTGGGAAGGCGCGGGTGTGAGAAATCCGATGAACGGCGCGTTCTATATTCCGAACATGCCGACGGAGGAGATCTTTACGTCGCCGATCGCCGGCCGGTGCGAGGGCAAGCTGGTGGCGGTGAAGCCGTTATCGTGGAACAGTCAGATCATTGACGGATTTTCGATTACGTTCGAGAACGGGCGGGCGGTGGCCTGCCAGGCGGAGCAGGGCCAGGAACTCCTCGAAAAAATGCTGCACATGGACGAGGGAGCAAGCATGCTCGGCGAGGTCGCCCTGGTGCCCAAGGAGAGCCCGGTCAATCAGTGCGGTTTCCTGTTCTACGAGACGCTGTTCGACGAGAACGCGTGCTGCCACTGCGCGGTGGGCATGGGCTTCAAAGAAGTCCTCCCCGGCGGCGACGACATGACGACGGAGCAGGCCAAAGAACATGGCATCAACGACTCGATCATCCACGTGGACTTCATGGTCGGCGCGGACGACCTGTCGATCGACGGCGTGCGGCCGGACGGAAGCACGGCCGCGGTGTTCCGGAACGGGACGTGGGCGTGAAATTCACCCTCACACCTCCAATGCACTACATTCACTCTTCCGGCGCAGTCGGATATTTGACCGGATCGGGGGTCTCCGACCACATGCGCTGCATATGATCGAGCGCGGCTTCGTCGGCGGGCACATTCTTGTAGTAGGTGCCTCGATCTTTTTCGGTGATCTTGCGGATCACTCTGCAGGGATTGCCGGCCGCAACGCTCCAGGCGGGAATATCCCTGGTCACAACGCTGCCCGCGCCGATCACCACGTTGTCACCGATGGTCACGCCGGGACAGATGACGACGTTGCCGCCGATCCAGACATTGTTGCCGATGGTGACGTCAATGCCGTACTCGTACAGGGTGTTGCGCGTCGCGGGATGCACCGGGTGCCCGGCCGTGTAGATCGAGACGTTGGGAGCGACCTGGCAGTAATCTCCTATTTTGACTTTGCCCGTGTCCAGAATGGTGAGATTGTAATTGCCGAAAAAGTTCTTGCCGACCTCGATGTTTTTGCCGTAATCGCAGTAGAAGGGCGGGTTGATCCACGCGTTGTCGGACTTGCCCAGCAGCTCCTTCACGACGGCCTGCAGGCCCTTGTAATCCGAGCGGTCCATGGTGTTGAGCTTTTGACACAGCTTGCGAGCCACCGCCTGCTCTTCCATGATCGCGTCGTCCGTGATATATAAAATCCCTTTTTCCCGTCTCTCTTTATTGGTCATTGAATACCTCCTGTCAAAATATTGGACTCCTTATAGTATACAGTCCCCGCCGTCAAAATAAAGGCATTTGTGTTATATTATAGTGGAAAGAAACGGGCAAAATCTATACACTCTGAAAGGCTTTGCACTGGCAGCGGAAGATATGGAAAAGAATCATCTGAATTATTTAGTCCTGGTCAACAAGACTTACAACGAACAGGAAATTCGCGCGCATTACCGCGCGCTGACGCAATATCTCATTGAGAACAAGCTCACGATCACGACAATGGAGAGCGCCACCTCAGGACAGATCGCATCGCTGATCACGGACACAGAGGGAGCCTCGGCAGTATTGAAAGGGGCTTTCATCACTTACAGCAACATGGCCAAAATACAGCAGGGCGTGCCGGAAGAGACCATCTTGAAATACTCGGTCTACTCAAGGGAAACGGCGGAAGCAATGGCGAGAGCCTGCATGAAGGCCTACGACGCGGACATCGGAATCGGCATCACGGGGACCATGGGCAATGTGGACCCTGCAAATCCGGACGATTCAGTGCCCGGGCAGCTGTATTTTGCGATCGGTATGCAGGATAACGTGACTTCCTACCACATTGAACTCTCACCGCAGCCGTCCAGGCTCATGTACAAGCTGGCAGCAGCGGAAGAAGTGTACAAAGTCCTGATCGGGAAATTGATGGAAGAAAACGGATAACTCCAACTCGCATGAGGTGGAGTTTTTTTCATGTTTGGAGAAATGGATTCATTCCTGGTCTGGAGTGCTCCAGAAAATTTCCGTTACCAGCTGATTCGTCGAAAGCCGGAATCGGCTGGTAAAGTTTCCCGGGGCTGAACTCCGACTTAACGAAAACGGCCCTAATAACTACAAAAATTTCGTGTGTAGAAAAGTGCATTGCGAAAATGTTTCGTATATACTAGAATCAAGTATATTTAACGGAGCTTTAATGAATACAGAACAGGCATCAGAGGAACAAAACTAATGAGTAACGGTCACCATGCACAACTACATTTATTAATTAGGCTGACATATTGGGAGAGGATCAGTTCTAATGCGTATATTTGGATATATAAGGGTAAGTGCAAAGGATCAGAATGAAGACAGGCAGCTGAGAGCAATACAGGATACGGGGGTCAAGAAAAAGAATATATACATTGACAAGCAGTCCGGGAAGGATTTTGAGAGGCCGATGTATAAGAAGATGGTCAGGAGGCTGCGGAAGGGGGATCTGATCTATATCAAGAGTATCGACAGGCTCGGTCGGAATTACAATGAGATTTTGGAGCAGTGGCAGTACCTGACGCACACCTTGGACATCGACCTCGTTGTGCTGGACATGCCGCTTCTGGACACGAGAAGAGGAAAGGATCTGATGGGCTCCTTCCTGAGCGACATAGTGCTGCAGGTTCTATCTTTTGCCGCGGAGAATGAGCGAACGAACATCAGGACCCGGCAGAGGGAGGGCATCGAGGCCGCCAGAGCCAGAGGCGTCCGGTTCGGCCGGCCGCCGCTTCCCCTCCCGGAGAATTTTGAGCAGATCTGCCAGGACTGGAGAAACGGGAGGATCACTTCGACCCGGGCCGCGGACCTGTGCGGATTCTCGAGGTCGACCTTTTACGCCAGAATAAATAAGATGGACAACGAGGAGCTTAAATAAGCCAAAATATAGCGCGCCGTCTCTCATTCGAAGAAACAGCGCGCTGTCTTTTTTGGCAGTATTACTTTTCTGCGGGAACTTCCTCGACCGCAGCATCTTGCTCCGCGGGAACTTCCTCGACCGCGGCATCTTCCGCCGCTGCAGCTTCCTGCTGCGTCCCGAAAGGAAGATCAATGGTGTAACCAAAGATATAAAGCTTGTTATCGCCGGACTGCACCCGGTACATAATTCCGTACAGAAGAAACAGGATTACCAGGCCGACCAGGATTATGTTGCTGCGCCGGAGTTTGTTATTGCCACCCATAATGAAACTACCCCCAATATTATTTTGGCCCGAGGCGGGCCGAAAATTTGTTACCCTTATATGATATAGCTTTTGACGGTTTTTCACAACCGGTCGCGCGCAATCGCGCGCCCGCCGTTTTACGCTGGCCGCGCAGCGCGGCGCGCCCTCAATCGCGCACCGCCGCGTTTCCCCGGCCCCGCGCCTCACGCGCCTTCGCCCGACTGCAGAGTCTCCCGGTTCAGGAGCTGAAGCCGGTCAGCCTCCAGAATCAGCTCCAGCTGCAGCAGCGCCTGGTTGACGGGATAGATGATGAACCCCATCAGGATGTCGCCTGCCAGCACGATGGTCAGCGCCTGTGCGGGGATGTTCAGCTTACTGAACATTACTGTATAGGTCAAAATACTGATGCCCGCAGTGGGCGGACCCGCCGCCGCCAGTGTCACCGACAGGAAGAGGGCCATGATCAGCCACACGGTAGACACCGGGACCTTATAGCACTCCGCCGAGTAGAAGGTCAGGACCGTGGTCGCGACCGAGCTGGCGGGCATGAAGCAGATGATGCCCATGGGAAGGCCGTAGGAGACCAGCGCCCTGCCGATGCCCAGGCTCCTCTCGCAGCACCGGACGTTGGCCGGGTAGGAGGAATCGACCGAAAAGGTTTTCATGGAAAGCAGGAAGGACTCCTGCATTTTCGCCCAGAGATTCCGCAGGGAGACGTTAAAGCGCAGGCGGATGCGCAGCATTTTGAGTGCGAGGGCCGCAAGAGACAGCGCGATGATGAGGAGGGCCGGCTTCCAGACGCCCAGGAGCATGTGGATCGTGCTGTCCTGAATGCCAAGAATGATAAGGACGGCCACGAAGCCCGGCGACAGGCTGCCGATCCACTCCGCGATCACGAGGCCGGCCGTGTTGGCCTCCTCGACGATCGTGACCAGGGTCTGTACTTTGGCACCTGCGATGACCAGCGCGTTGCCGACGACCAGCGCGATCAGGATGAGCTGGGCCGAGTCTCCGGCGATGATCGGCGACATCACGTCGCCCGGGAAAATATCGAGTAAGAAATCCAGCACACCGGCGACTTCTCTCTGCGAGAGCCTGTTGACGCCTACAGACAGGTCAAAAAACTGCCAGCACACAGGCATGGCAGCCGCCGTGATAGCGGTGCTGTAAAGCAGGAACCGCCTGATCATGCGCATGCCATTCCTGCCAGAGAGAGACATGCTGCCGACCGCAAAAGTCGTGGTCAGCACGGACAAAAACATGACCGGCGCTGAGACCGCGTTGAGCGTGCGGATGAAAGCTTTTTGCAGCGGCGTCAGGACGGTGTGGGTGAAGGCCAGCTTGATGTCGGCGGGAAACAGCAAATCGACGATAGCGCCCAGAATCGCACCGGCCAGCGTCCAGAAGAGCAGGTTAACACCCGGATTGTTATTGGGGCGCTTTAAAGGAATCTGCACGATATTGCAGCCGCTGATATATCGGAAGACCGGCATCAGGCCGATGGTGCCCAGAAGCTCGCTGGCCCAGAGTCCGATGTCGCTGTCGGTGCGGGTCAGAGGGTCGAACTCAGCCCCCCAGAGCCGCAGCACAATGAACGGCCGTTTCCAGTGCGCGCCCATCTCCAGATGAAACTCCATCTCCCCGTCAAAATGCTCCTCCCAGCGCAGAAGGACCTCCTCCACGGAGAGCCGGATCCGGATAATGGTCTCCCTCTGAGCCCCGATGGAGGTCAAAAAACTGCTGACCTGCTCGGACACCTCGTCGATCGAGGAGTTGCTGAGGCTGTAACTTGTATCGGTTGTCTCTATTTTGACGCGTCTGTGAAACATTTCTACCGCCTTTTCGCAAAATGACTTCCAAGTGCACAACCAGTATATCAAAATTAAACCTTTCCGAGTTAATTATGTGATAAGATTATGTTGTGGCCGCCGCCAAAATAGCGGCGCACGGCCACACTGCGAGTCGGCAGGCGAAAGAGCAGCGGCCGGCCCGCGACAGCCCCGATCAACGAACCCGCCAAGGAAATGCAAATGTATTACCTGATCAAAGAGACGCTCACCCCCTGCAGCGAAGAGATAATCACCAACAGAAAGCCGGGCGACCCGCCCTACGTCGTCGTCATGGACCCCGAGACCTGGTCTGCCAAAAAAGACCAGTACGACATGGTCATTGATATGGACATGGACCCCTCGGACGTGCTGGAGACCAAGGCCATCGTCAACTTTGACTCGCTGACGGGCAGCTTCTACGTGCCGCGCCGCTCGGAGATGGGCGGAAAGCCGCATCGCTGCGCCTTTGCGCTGGACGAAAAGGGCATCGTCTTCATCGAGAACGGCCAGTACGCGGCCAATATCGTGGAGAAGATCAGCTGGAAAAAAAGATGGCGTATGCCGTCTCTGGAGCGCTTTCTCTATGATTTCCTGGAAACGCTGATCGCCAGGGACCTGCGGATCCTCGTGGAGACGGAGCAGGAGCTGGGCCTGATCGAGGACGAGATCCTCAAGGGCGACCTGGACCAGTATCCGGACAGGCTCAACGAGATCCGCAAATTCCTCATGGACATGCGGATCCACTACGAACAGATGATGGATTTCGGCCAGGAGCTGGAAGAGAACGAGAACGGCTTCTTCAAAGAGGAGAACCTGAGATACTTCCGCCTGTTCACGGAGCGCGTCATGCGCCTGATGGACCAGGTCAAATCCCTACGGGACTACACGGTGCAGCTTCGCGAGCTGTTTTCGACGCAGCTGGATATCCGCATGAACCGGATCATGACCGTCCTGACGGTCGTCACAGTCATCTTCATGCCGCTGACGCTGATCGTCGGCTGGTACGGGATGAACTTCGTATACATGCCGGAACTCAAGTGGAAATACGGATACCTGGCGGTCATCCTCGTGAGCATCACGATCTCGGTCGGCGGCATCCTGTGGTTCCGGAAAAAGAAGTGGCTGTAGCCGGCGAAGGCGGGCACAGCGTATGCTGTGCCGCGAACCGGGCACAGCGCGAAACGAGGAGATCGCGCCGGGCGCGGCGCTTAGATGGAAAGGAGCAGAATATGAACGTTAAAGATGCGATCATGGGAAGAAGGTCCGTCCGCAAGTACAAGACCGATCCAATCAGCGAGCAGGACATCAGGGAGATTATCGAGGCGGGACTGATGGCTCCGTCGGCGTCCAACCTGCAGCCGTGGTATTTTGTCGCAGTCTCCAAAAGAGAGAAGCTGGACCAGATCATCGAGACCATGCAGAAGGTCTCGGCAGCAGTCATGCCTTCTCTGGAGGACCGCTTCAAGAACTACCCCAAAGTAGTGGCAGAGACAAGGCATTTCATCGGCATGCTGGGCGATGCTCCGCTGTGCGTCCTGGTCTTCCTCTACAAGGACGACGAGGTCTACACCCGCAAGGAGAAGGAGCTCATGCAGAGCACGGCCGCCGCGATCGAAAACATGCTTCTGACAGCCTACGACAAGGGGATCGGATCCTGCTGGATGACTTCCCCTCTCGAAGCGGGGCTGGACGAGGCGCTCAGAGAGCAGTTCGCGCCGGACAAGGGAAAGATGGTCGCTCTTTTGACATTCGGGTATCCGGACCAGGAGCCCAAGATGCCCAAGAGGAGAGAGGGCCGATACGAGATCATCATTTAAACCGCACAATCAGCCCCCCGCCTCTGCGCCGCAGAGGCGTAGGCGGGGGTCCGAAGGTTGATTTTTTTCCGCAGGGGGTTTAAAACCCCCTCCGTAGAAAGCCGAAGGAGGGGGGGGGCGTTCGGACAGCAGGAAAAGAGATGAGTAGAGGAGCGCGTTTACTACCATTC
>ODAI010528398.1_pt1 | contig 10858 bp, 5 predicted proteins | sample 1539321 | NCBI WGS metagenome assembly ODAI01 (sample SAMN02144231, study PRJEB22623) | gut metagenome | biome: sheep rumen | host: Ovis aries | place: New Zealand | reverse complement strand
CTCCACGGCCTGCGCCAGGCTGCACAGGTCTGAGCCAAGGGCGGCCTCATTGAGCACCAGTTGGCAGTTGCTGCGGAACCATCCGCCGCTCCTGTCCTTACGACTGACGATGATGCCTGCTGCCACCACGTCGCCGCCACGACCCAGCACGAAGTTGAAGTGGTCGGTGTCAAACTCAAACGTCGAGAAGTTCAGGTGGTTCTTCCAGTTCGAACAGGGGAACTCGCCCGCGCTGTTCACAATCTCCGTGGTCATAGGAGCACCAGAGCCGTCGGCATTGCGAGGGTTCAGCAGGATGCGGGCCGAAGCCACCTCATACCTGCCATCCAACTTCTGCACGGTCACAAACGTCACCTGGTCGCCACGCTGCAGGCCCCATGTGTTCACAAAGTCAGCGTATGTACGGCTGGGTGCATTGACATACGCCTTGTGTCCGCCTTCGGCATCAATGCCTACCGACACGCTGGGCAGATGGCCCTGCGAGATGATGCCGGCAAAGGGTGTCCACTTGTCGCTCTGCAGCGGCATGAACTGGTAGAACTGGTACAGGCTCTGTCCCGAACTCTGCAGTGTTGCCGCACGCTCGCGAAGGTACTTCAGGTTCACCTTGCGAAACTTGTTCATGCACTGGAAGCCATTGCTCACACCCTCGAAGGAGTGGTTGCAGATGAACTTCAACATGGCGTAGAGCATGCCTACAGCCTTCACCAAGACGCGCTGAAGAGTCTGCGCGTTGGTCTTGGGGTTCTTCACACGACGGTTGGAGGAACCGTCAACCATTACATAATTCTTTTTCATTGTTGTAACGTATTAAGAACTACTGTTAATCCTACCCTTGGAGACTGCGGTCAATGAGCGTCCGATATGAGTTGAATATGACTTCAATTAGAGTTTTATATGACTCCGATATGACTTCAATATGACTCCATTATGAGAACGACTTGAACTCTCACAGACTTTGACCTGGTTTCACCAATTCGTGATGTTCGGTGCAAATATATGAAGATTTTCTCCTCGCTGTATCCAAATGGAAAAAACGAAGCAGGCGTGTGGAAAGAAAAGTGAGGCCCTTCGTCGGAGCCTCACTGTATGTTGTCTGTGCGGAAATGCCCATCTACAGGGCTTAAATCATAAATCCCTTCATGTTGTCGCGCATCTCCCTCAGACGTGTAAAATACTTGGAATTGTGGAAAAAATAGCCGATTTCGTGGAAAGCGTCCTGTAGCGGCTTGCCGCTTGGCTCTGCATGAACATTGAAGTTGATTTTCAGCTTACCCGAATCAGTGAAGTCCTGTATCGCGTCCTTGTGGTCCTGAGCATATTTGGTGAACGTTCTGGAGGTAAACTGCATTTCCTCCTTCAGCACATGCTTCAGCAAGTATTCGCAGAACGGTGTACGCGTAGTATTCTTCATAATGTGCATCCGTATGAAATAGTCGTGCATCAGCAGACAGAAAGCAACGGGTTTGTATTCCTTGCCTACAATCTTGCAAGTGTCCTTCTCGCCAAAGAAGTGGGTTATCGCCTTCTTGATGCAGTCCGTCATGCTGCCGTCGTCAATAGGCGAATAGAACAGGCCGCTGTCTGGTTCTGGCGGGTCTGTCCGCTGGTTGCGGCTGAGCACAAGGGTCTTATCGTAAAACCTGTCAGCAGTCTCAGTTATCTGTTTTGCTATACTAATTAACGTGTTGTGCAACTTTGTCCCGTCATCATCCACCTTGACTGTGACTGACGGGGCACGCACGAACCCTGTCGCGCCACCACCTGTACGCAATATGTCCTTCGCCCGATACGAAAGGCGTGGCGGCTTAATACCCTTTCCTCCACGGCCAGGCCCTGCCATTCCCATCCTTGTCGGTACCTCTATCAGCGCCACCGAGAACCTATCCCTGGGAATAGCGTTTATCTGTCCCATCGTCAGCTTCTGCATCACGAATGGCACATCATCGTTAGGCAGAAACGCCGTTCGTCCTGCCAGCGTCACCTTGGTTCCTTGCATGCGAGACAATGCGCGGCCTCCAACTGGGCCCATACCGATACCTTTCATACTCTTCTCAGCTTTTCTTTGGCAAAAGTACACAGAAAAACGGATATTGCCATACGTTTGAGCGAATTTATAGATAATATTTGTAATATATTTGTAAAAAGTGCTTGTGCATGGCAATTTTGTTGGGTTTTGATGCTGTAATGTGAGGTTTTTTGTTTAATTTTGCACCCAAATAGCAGTATAGGGTGGAAGATTAAACAATAGCTCATCAGACACGGTTTAGAATATGGATTACACTCAGCTAAAATTAAGTTTAAGTGAGCAAATATGGGATAGGTACGTTGAGGTTACGACGTGCATATTCTATTCGTCTGTATATTGTGAAGAGAGAAGAGAAAAACAATATGGAGTCTACTTCTGGGTAGTATATATATGCTTTGCTGTGCCACCAATACTCGCTTCGCTCCAAAAACTTGGAATATTGAATACTCCTTCTCAAATAATTGCCATCTCCCTTATATGTTTATTGGTACCTATCATACTCCGCTATAAAGACAAGTACCTCGTTTATGCACTTTTTGGTTTCTTGAATCAAAATATTCAATCATTACTGATACTAAACAAACGTTTAGAACAGTATCGAGATTGTTTGCGAATCCTCTATTTCCATTCAGTAGCAATTAATGCAAACGAACAGGAAACTAAGGATATAGAGATGAAATTCCAAAATCTTTCCCTTCAATACCAAGATGACATGTATAAACATGATGATTTGACAGGCAGGATTGATGAAAGGATACAGACCATTGCACAGAAGAAAACAAAAGAATACATAGAAACAATGTCAGCTTATGAAAAGGAATACTAACAATCAATCAGGTAAAGTTATACCTGCAAAAGTACCACAACCAGTTTCACCTCCAAAGAAAAACTCTCAACATGGTTGTTCTACCTCATAGCCCGATTTGGGGTATTCTATTAAAGCCTATTGTTAGCTTTTTAACTGCCCCAAAAGATGTCTTTGCTTATTACTGACAACCGCCCTCTCCGCCCTGTCCTGTATCGCCTGGTTGGGAATTGCTTTCAAAATAGAGGTCTTTGCTTATTACTGACAACGCGCAGCTGTCCGTCGGCACGCTTGATGGGTTGGGAATTGCTTTCAAAAAGAGGCCTTTGCTTATTACTGACAACCGTCATATCACCGTACCCTTTCAGGTAGTCGTTGGGAATTGCTTTCAAAAAGAGGTCTTTGCTTATTACTGACAACGCCGCCGCTGCTACCCGCATCCGCGAGTAGTTGGGAATTGCTTTCAAAAAGAGGTCTTTGCTTATTACTGACAACTCAATCTTCGCGCACGCCCGTTGCGACAGGTTGGGAATTGCTTTCAAAAAGAGGTCTTTGCTTATTACTGACAACAGAATGTTTCCATTGTTCTGTCTATCAGCCTCTTGTATAGCAATTAGACAATTATTTCAGTAATAAATAATTGGGAGAAAGAGCTAACAGACGCTTTTTCTCCCTTTTAATTCGATTTGCGTTATAATATTGGTTTATAAGTCACAAACTTCACTTTGTACAGACTCATTTTTAAAGCAGGCATTGTTATCCTGTCATTGAAAATATCACACGACCTGAAATCTTTATCTTCTACTTTCGCCACAGAGTGCTTGACAAGTTTTACCCTTGTACTAGCTTTTTCAAAACTTGCAATACGGTATAGACGTTTGCTTTTTTCCCTATTGTCTAAAGCATTTAGTTCCTCTGGCGATTCATTATAGAGCAACACCATTTCTCCTGCTTTGATTACTCGTGTAAGATGGAGCAACTCCTTTTTCCCTGCTATGGTTTGTGGAATATCCTCTTTGCCTTCTTTTCGATGTCGAGTAATATCCGATATTCTATAAAGCTCATATTTCACTTCTTTCTCTCCTTTGTATTCACAGGCATACGATAAATCGCCTCTGCCTGCATATACCCATTGTCTATATGGTTTTTGATTTGGTGTAATATGCTGTTTTACTTGGACGTGTCCTTGATTGCTTGTCACATAACAACGGACGTGGCGGATGCGGTTCAGAACTATTGCTTCATTCACTTTTCTCTGAACGTAGAAGCCGTCTGTACATGCTTGACCAAAGGATGTGCCTTCTTGATGCATGTCTTTCAAAACGCGATATAACCGTTTGTCGACAATACGTTTTTCCAAGTCGCCCCAATCTTTAAACCCGTTCATTCCCTCCCCTTTTTTCAAAGGAATTCGTACTACATATTTGATACGAGACTCATCAACAATCGGTTGATTGTTTTCATTTTTGATTAACTCTTTCTGTTCATTAACCATCCATTGAGTGATGGCCCCAAAGAAATGCTCGCCGTGAATTTTACCTCTAATACAATTTCCTGTATGGACAACATTTATGGAAACTCCCTTTTTCTTTATTCTCCCATTCTTTTTCGCAGGTGTGAGTGTCTGGTCTCTGTTAGCGTGATTTACCAGCACAGTTTCTTCTAAGTGTTGAGCTAAGGATGCCAAAGATATATTTTGTTTATTTCTCGGTTGATAGCCATACAGACACAAGTTCTTTTCATATTCGAGCTGGATTCTGAGACCTTCTGCATCTGATGTTTGACCAGCTTTTATTGCTTCGTCAATTTGAAAGAAAAGCCTCATCATCTTGTCACGTTGCACTGTAGTCGGAATGAATGATAGCATCATGGCATCGATAGCGTGGTGTATGTGACGGCTACGGTCTTTCTTGGGCAATCCGAAAATATCGCGGAAGATGGCAGTTGTACATCCATACTGCATATCAACTCGATTGAAGAAACTTTTAAGATAGTAGAATACATACTTGGATATAACACGTGTGTCAGACAATTGCTTACTTACAAAGTCAGCCTTCACTTCCCTAATGGTGAACAATTCCAGTTTAGAACTCCAATAGTCAAGTTCCATTTGCCATACATGATTCTGAACGATGCAATAATCCTTCCACTCTGGGTCTGATGCACGTTTTCTTTCTTTGACCCAAAAGCTCACTCTTTCTTCCAAACGCTTTACCCGCTCTTGCCAAGGTTGTAAATTGGGCAGAATATCTTCTTTATAATTAGATAGTTGAGTTGGGAGCAATCTGCCTTTCACCCTTCTGTTGAAATAGGCTTCAGTAATGGTTTTGTTTTCAAGACCATTATTAAGAACCATGCTGCGTGGAACTGTATGTTCTATATCGTATCTATTATCATCAAATAACCCAGAGAAGGGAATCTCTCGTCCAGAATAAAGGTCTATACACCTATCTCTTAACCATATCTTGTAATATCTGGCTGCATATTCTATCTTCTCGTTGTAAGCGTTAGGATGTTTTTTTACGTCTTGGAACTCTTCGTTGAAATCAGCTTCAACATATTCTGGGCACTGCTCAATCAACAGGCGAACCTTCTGGAGCTGGTCTTCACTAACTTCTTGTGATTCTCCTATCAAGTACTTAAATAGAGCGTTCTCCTTTTCTCGTCTTCTATCATACATGTCGATGGCCCTTCTCCTATTGGCATCGTTCATTTCTCGCGGAAGCTCAACTACGACACGAGTGTTTTCTTGGGTAATCCCCAAACTTTTATCTTTCAACAAGGAATTAATACGTTTTCGGAGTAAGTACAAGATACGCATAGCAGCAGGGTTTCGATTCGCCCCCTTAACAGGTGAACACAACTGATACCCCTCATCTGTTCTCTCTGCCGGTGGGTAGTATTTGCTATCGTATGGCGTATATAGTTTATTTCGTTTCAAATTGCAATTTGCTCCCCATTGCTCTATCAGATAATCTCTGAAGCATTCTGCATCAATGGGAGATTTCAAATATGTTCGAGCCTGGCTATTAAAAAAATGTTGATAAAGTGTGGCTATACGAGATTTCCAATATTTTTGTTCTTCGCTGGACATTAATTCCCAATACCTTTTACCAAGAACATCTTTTATTTTCTCAACAATATCCTCACGGTCACTATTGTTTAATTCGTACTTGTAATTGTGGGCTTTACCCTGCGCACTCTTTTCATCTTCATCTAATGAGAGATAATCAGCTATGAGCCTGTTGGTAATATTGATATACCTTTTCTGTTCACGATTCTTGGAAATAATATCCACAAGATGAGATTCGATTTCTTTCCCATGTAATTGCCATTCTTCCTCTCCTATGATGGTTGGCACATTCGCCAGCAATGTGGCCTCATAGTTGTTGAAGCCACGAGTGAGGAATCTGTTTATCTTCTGCAGAGCGCATACCGACAAATTAGAATACTCATCGGAGGCATTCTTGTGAAGCCTTACTAATTCTTTTATTTGCTGCTCGCTGAAGTGCTGATTGCTGGAATTAATTTTATTTGCTACAAACTCTTTGACAAATGTTTCCGATTCAGCATCAGTACAAATTTGCCAAAGGTTGTAGGCATTGTATGTAATCTTGTGAGAAGTTACAGAATTGCTTGTCCGTTTACGCTCTTTTTCGATAGTCAATGTCCAATTATTCCAATCTTCACCAAGTATTTTCTTTAGACGCCCAATACTGGGACACCCACTGACAGAGTAGTCGTCTTTATAGTTGATGGTCTTGTTTTCCCATGAAAGGGTATTTTCACAAAGACCATACTTTTTCTCAATAAACCTACGAATAGAAATGAAATCATGGGACTTAGATACTTTTTCAGAAATCTTATCATATAAGGCTGCCCTTATTTCTAAAGGTAAAAGATGGAACTCTGACTCTTCTGGAAGTCGGACACGAATATTGTTGATGAAGCTCCAAGCGCGATATTTCTCAAATTCAGGGTGACTGACTTTACACCGTTTTCTTAACTGTTCATGGGTACATTTCCCTACATTCCCTTTTTGAGACTTTAGAGGACGCTGGTAGAAGATAGTTCCTTTGCCTTTCTTTTCACTTACGAGATGCTTATACAAGTAGGAATCAGTGGATAGTTGTTCTTGGAAGTCGAAGATTGCGTCAATTTCTTTTCTCAGGTCTTTGCGGATTACCTGATATTCGCTATCGCGCAATCTTACACCTTCTCTCTCTAAAGCCGCCAATGCACATCCAATGGTCTTATAGCCGTTGGCATCCATATAATCATGAAGAAACTTCGATTTCTTCTTCTCAGAATATTCCAAAGCGTTGTCGCTTTCTTCGGCTGAGAGTTCTTCCAATGCTGACAATTCTTCATTGTCGGCAGAATCACCCTTGCTGCTCCTGAATCCTCGTCTTTGTGCCATGTGGTATAAAGCACGACCGAGTTTGTAACAGTCTTCTTTCTTGGAGAAATCAAACTGACGTATCATCAATTCCTCACGAAGTTGATATGGGCTAAGATACTTTTCGCCATTCATATTCATGTCAGCCTTCCCATCGTTATTGAAATCTTGCATGAGCCAATGAGTGAATTCTGTGGCATGGATGGGATATTCACGGAAGAATCCTTTCTCCTTGTCATAGCGTATCCATTTTTCCAATTCCTCTTTGGACAAAGGACATAGTGGATGCTTGATTTTATCGTTTAATATTGCACCATCAAGTAATAGTTTGAGAGTAGCCTGTTTCCTGCTTCTGCGATGCCTATATCTGGCACGATTGTTTCTAAACTCTCTTCGTTCAGCGGCAAACGAAGTATACTTATTCAATCCTTTCTCAATCACGCCAGAACGAATAATGTCATCAGATGTGTATTTCAACTGATTAAAGAGGTGGTATTCTGTAGTATCTCGTAGGTTGATGCTCAGAGAACCAGTTCCTGGGTCTATCCCTATAACGTAATTTTTGTCCATGTGGTGAATTTTTGCTATTTTGTTTGCTCAAATCAATAATTATTTGTACTTTTGCAGCGCAAAGACCTCTTGGAGAAAGACTTTTCTCAATAAGGCTATAAGCCGAAGATGTCTTGCTGCCGCGTTTCGCGGACCAGCGGGACCAGCTTCTTTTTGAGGCTGGTTTTTCTATTGTCATACATTATGTCGTAAGTTGCTTGCTGGAGGAGAAAAAATGACCCTAACAGTACAATCGTTCACATTCTCTTCGATGTCCATGAAAACCTCAGGCTTACACAAAGCCAATAGAGGGTTATAAATGAAAAAGATGATTTCATTAAAGAGCCCAGATTTAACATACTGCTCTTTGTCTTCAATGAGTTGCTTTCTAAGTTTATTTGCAGTGAGGTCTTTTGAGGCATATTTTACTTCGATCCCAATTCTTTCTTCTTTTAGAAAAAAATCAATTCGAGATGCCTTACCACAATAAGGGGGGAGTGGATACTCATTATCTACCTTATCGAAATGCAAACGCAATATGGCGTGAACGAAATCCTGCACAGAGTACTCATCGTCAATTTCTATGGCTTTTGCATTGTTTTGCCTTTCTTTTAATTGATGAGCAAATCGATCGAAGTTCTGAAATATATCTGTTAGAATATCCATTTTATTTTTGACATGTGATAATTTGACATTATTGTTCTCGTCCTCTATTATAGAGATAACATTTTCCATAATAGATTCTACCCCTTTCAATTCTTGTGGTCTAAGATATTGCCTGCGGAATGCAGGTGCTGCATTTTGCCCCTCTGATAAAAGTTTGTCAAGCCTTAGAAAAATAGGATTATTTTCCTCATTATTTAATGCGGCAAGGATATAGAATGCGACAGACTCCTTCCAATAAGAAAACACTTCTTCGTTAGTTTTCGGATGCAATTGTTTTAGCCGAGGAATTTCGGCTAACAATTCGCGTAATTTTACTATAATTTCTTTCTGTTCCATAACTGTTATCTGTTATCCAAAAGTATATATCATTTTATTCCTAAACATTGCCAATTCTGCCGTATCGCCTCTGTCCTCTCTGAGATTGGCAACTAAATCAGCTGAGAATTCTATCATGTTAGGATCGTCCTTTACCGAGTGTGCATAAATCTTTCCTACCATTATCTTTTCACGGAACAAACAATCAGACAGTGGAGGTTGACATTCTGCTTCGAAAAATTTAATGCCTTCATCTGTATAGAAACAGATGGAGTTGTATTCTGCACCTGTTTTAGCATAGAAGAAAGCTTCATGAGGCCGTTCTTTTTTGACAAGCATTTGAAACCATGCTTGAACAGGTTCGCTCATGTCACTGAATGCATATAAGAAACGAATACCATAGAACCAAGTGACAGGAGCTTTGATAACTTTTTTTTCCATGTCATTATTGTTGTTTTGATTACGACGCATAGCATCAAGTTCAGATTGAGTATTTAGATATTGGGCTTTCAATTTCTGCATTTCCATAAGATATTCTTCTGCCAAATTATGCTTATATGGCTTTGATAACAGTGGCATACCCAGACGACTATCAAGTACACCTGAATCTGTCTCTAGATTGGGGTCAACTATGAATTCAAAAAAATTCAGCGTGAAAGCGTTGCAGAAATTTAGTAAGCGCGTGACAGGGAGGCGATGTACTGCTAGCAGTGATTCTTTAACTCGATTAGGATGAACACCTACGGACGTAGCGGCATCTTTATACGAAGATACAACTCCTGATTTGACAACTTTTTGAATGGCTTCTCCGTTATAATAACATTCTTTAAAATTGTCACATACAATATAATCCTCGCGTTTACCTATCTCATCAGAGTATTCAGATGAAAAGAATCGACTTACTGGAATATGCAGGCCATTGGCCAGATCAATTAGTTGATGTACTGATATTTTGGATGGAGTCTGGACTATTCTATACCATGTTGATATAGCAATGTTAGACTTCTCCGATATAGCCCCATTCGTCATATTCAATATGCGAGGAAGATCTTTCAGTAGTTTCTCGTTAAGTTGCATCATATTTTTGCTGTTGCTATTATGGGTGCAAAGATAAACAATAGTTTTCAATCGAGCAAATATTTTCGCAAAAAAGTTTATTAAATAACCCACAATCATTGATTTTGATACAAAAATGACACTATTTTTGTAGTTTATGAATACTAAAAATCTCCCACGCTCTATCTTAATGGCACAAAGCGAGGGAGATTGGTTAGCCAGTCTTTTCAATTATGTAAAAGAATGATTTTGTCTAGAATTATCAAAATCATTTTGTTAGAATTATTTAATCTGAAATAAAGGAATTAAGTAAAGGTTGCTGCTAAATATTCATCGTTTTTTACTTTTCACACATACTGTATATAATGTTCTAGGAGATGAAGTAAGACAACCACTATTACCATAATCAAAGGACAAACGGAATAATAGAGTTTCATCAGGTGAGACTGCTTCAAATTCAGCACTTAGCGTATCATGTCCCGAAAATTCTTTTTTAACAGGCTGTTGCGTTACAGTTATTTTATACCCCAATTTCTTGAAAACACTCATCCACTCGTCATATGACAAATCCCATGAAAAGCCTTTTGATTTCCATGAGGGATAAAAATCATTATGGCAAAAGAGTGTGGTAAAGACGCCAATCCCTTCGAAGTCATAAAAACTACAATCACCGATATGAGTAATCCTACATGGCCCCTCTTTCCATATCTTAACTTCGTGTCCCAACTTTTCTGCTTGTTCCCATGTTGTTTCTCCAAGGGTAATCCCCCCAATAGGGAAGAAATCATCAAATGCTGTTGATAAGTTTGTATTAAATTTCGTTGGTGTAATCGACACCTTAGAATCTTGCTCTATTGTAAGCCTAGGTATACTACGAGACACCCTGATGGTAAACCATGCGTCTCCATCATCATCGTATTCGTAATTAGTAATATAACCAAACACTCCCTTATTCTTCTTGGCCAAATCTATGATTTCTCCGTCAACAATCATTGCGACATCTTCTCCATCAAGGGTTGTACATGTGCCTACGCCATAT
>ODAI014112872.1_pt1 | contig 10859 bp, 14 predicted proteins | sample 1539321 | NCBI WGS metagenome assembly ODAI01 (sample SAMN02144231, study PRJEB22623) | gut metagenome | biome: sheep rumen | host: Ovis aries | place: New Zealand | reverse complement strand
TACAATATAGTACTTGCCGAGTGTCCTCAGATATTCTTTGCCCTTTACATCAAATCTTTTTATTTCATAGAATACATACGACTCTAAAAGCGCTCCAACATATGCCTGAACAGTAGCGACAGCCGGTTTTGTTTTTCTTCCGCCATCGAGCAAGCCCTCATTTACAAGTGTATTGCCGATAGATGTGACAGAAGTATTGTTGCCGATATTATCTGCGAGAAACATTATAATTTTACGCAGCAAATCTGCATCTGTAATCTGCCTTTGTCCGCGTCTTTTTTTACGTTCAATAATATCACGCACTACAATCGTAGAATAAATTCCATCCAACAAAGTCAAAACCTTATCCTGTTCAAGTCCTACATCTGCTATTCCGGGCATGCCCCCGAATTTCATATACGCGTCAAATACTTCCTCACTTTGATAGCTTTCCCCATCAGAATCATAAATGCGTTTCTTCAATTCGCCCGACGGATTTTTGTGGTCCTTTAACACATAATCGTTAAAATCAATAAATTCTTTAAATGAAAGCGGCAGCATTTTAATTTCTATATACCTACCCGCAAGATATGTTGAAAATTCTGACGATAACAGATATGCGTTCGATCCGGTGATATAAATATCACAGTCAAAATCGACGCGGAAAGAATTTATTGCATCCTGCCAATCAGGCACCCTTTGAACCTCATCAAAAAACATATACACGGTTTTGCCTTTTACTATCTGATTTTTGACATACTCGTAAAGCCGTCTTGAGTCCATATCACGGTATTCCATTGACTCAAAATTTATACTTATAATCTGCTCTTCACTAACACCATCACGCTTTAAATAATCAATCATAAGCCTTAGCAGACTTGATTTTCCACAGCGTCTTATCCCCGTTATGACCTTAACAGGCTCAGTATCACGAAAAGCAATCAGTTTATTTAAATATAAATCTCTGTTTTTCAACGATTTCATAGTAATCACCTCGTCAACAAGTATATCACAAACTTTATTTTTTTTCAAGTTTTTCTACATTAATGTTGAAAAACTTTTTATTTTCTGTCATCCGACAAGCAAAGCTTCAGTAAATTGATTCCATCCGACAGTGCAGAATGTACCGGAATAGGCATAGGTGACATGTGCAGATCCTTGAAATGGTGTTCAAGCCACTTCACCTCTCCCCTGTCCATATCGCGCAGCACAGTTTTAATATCGCGTCTTGTTGCTGCTTCCTCCGCAATATATACCATTCTTCTTTTTATCTCGCTTTGCTTATTACTTTCTTCGACTATCTTTTTTATAGCGCTAAGTCTGTAAAAATCGCCATCCAGACTCAGCTTAGCCAGGTTATGCCTGAAAACATACTCGCCTATCTCTGCTGCCTTTGCAAAAAACTCCGTAACACTTCTATTCGCAAGCCCATACTTTTTGCAGAGCGACTTTATGTAATCCCGAAAGCATCTGACTTCGCATCGGAGTATGTCTGAGCAGTTGTTGTGCGGCAGATTTTCTGATTTTAATTGCTCCTTTTTGTCGTAAATACTAACCTCCATATCTCTCTTGCGTGTAAAGGTTGCCTCAAGCGTTGGATATTCAAGCCTTCCATAATTATGCTTCATATGCTGATAATATCCTCTGTTACAAACGCTTCTGTTTATTAGTTTAATCGCATCGGCTACAAGCTGATGATCCGGCATCTCAATATTTGTGCAGAAGTCAAACCGATGCAACTTGCAATGCTCTAACTTTGGCAGGCTATCAGATACGGACTTTAGCAAAGAATTGACCACCTCTATTATGTCCGGCAATCTATCAACATCAAATAATCCAACATAGTTCCCATGATCAAATATCCTCGTGGGATTGATCTCATATAATAATGTAAACCTTAATCCATACCCACCTGCGAAGGTAACAGCATTCGGAATTTCTGTACCGAAAATACGTATTGAAATGCCCAGTTCACTTAAACCTGAGAACAGTTTCATATGCGAATTATATGTATGATATTTATTAGCAAACCTCGATTTTTTTATTTCTTTATCAATGAGTGAGTATTCCATACCGCTCAGCTCATATGAAGTTTCGACCGTATGTGCTAACATATTCAATCACCTTTCCTTAGCAGAATGTTATCCTCGCTAATTGAATGTGTCGTTCGGTAATTTCCTGTTGTGAGGATAATTTCTGCTCTTTTATTTTTTCGTTTTTCCCCTATTTATAGACAACGATAATCTCAACAGGGCATAAACGGTTCCATTAATCTAGTGTTTAACGGAATTTATTTTTAATTATGATGTCACAACAGTATGATAAAAAAAACAGAAAGAAGTGATTACGATGTTTGAAAACGAAGATGGACTATACCCGATTTTGACAGTAGAGGAAGCGAGAGATTATTTGAACATCGGAAGGAATACAATACTAAAACTACTCCATCACGGAGCACTGAAAGGGTTTAAAGTTGGCAGACAATGGCGCATACGGCGCGAGGAGCTGATTGAATTTACAAAAACAATGAATACCGATATATATTGACTATTCGTTACGAATATGATAATATTTTTAAAGGAATGCGCCCTATATCGAATACCCTGACGGGAGGCGCGAATATGCAAAAGAAGCCTGAAATTATTGTTTTTGCCGGACCGAACGGCAGCGGAAAAACAGCCGTCCAGGATTTTTAAGAAGCGCAAGACGGAATACTTTTATTGGGAAAATGAGTTTTGGGATAAAAATAAAATAATGGATTTAGTGAAAACAACAGCCCTTGCATAATGCTTGGGCTGTTTTGTGCTATATACTATACCGTTGGTATCATTCTTAACCCATGACATCAAATAACATCAGACAAAATATCTCTTGATAAATTAGCGTAATTATGCTAAAATATAATTATAAATGATTGAGGAGGGATTTTCTATGAAGTCAATAAGACCCGTTTCCGACCTTCGTAACAGCTTTGCTGACATTTCAAAAACTGTACATGAAACACAGCAGCCTGTTTTTTTAACAAAGAATGGTTTTGGTGATATGGTAGTTATGAGTATGGAAGCGTACGAGAATCTCCAATTTGAGAGCGAGGTATATTTTAAGCTCAAAGAAGCGGAATTTGAAGCCGAGATGTCAAACAAAAGGTATTCCTCAAAGGATGTATTGAAAAGTATGCGCGAAGCAATCGGAGCTGAGGCTGATGTATAAATTAGAGTATCAGCCATTGGCGCAGCAAGACATGGTAAATATTGTAGGTTATATAAGCAAGACGCTTCACAACCCTGCAGCAGCAGAACGATTGGCAAAAGCTTTTATTGACGAAGCGGAAGCAATAAGAGAGTTTCCTTATTCTATGCCTGTTTACCATCCTATAAGACCCATCAAGTATGAATACAGAAAACTGATTGTCAAGAATTACGTTATGTTTTACCGCGTCGATGAGGCAGAAAAGCTCATAACTATTGCGAGAGTTGTATATGAAAAAGTAATTACGGAAAGAAACTAATCTGACAAGCTGATTTTTAAAATAAATAACAAGGGCGGAGAAATATGAGTGAGAGAGAAATAGCGATTACGGAAATCGGTGCAATATCAATAGGTCAAACGGAAAATGCGGAAGGCGGTACGGGCTGCACTGTGTTTATCAGCAAGGACGGTATGTGTGCAGGACTTGATGTACGCGGCGGCGGACCTGCATCGCGAGAAACGGAGCTTTTAAATCCCCTTGCGGCGGCGCAGAGTATTCACGCTATTGTGCTTGCCGGAGGAAGCGCATACGGTCTTGGCGCGGCGGACGGCGTTATGCGGTATTTAGAGGAGCATAACATCGGATTTGATACCGGCATTGCAAAAGTGCCGCTCGTGGTTCAGTCGGATTTGTATGACCTTGCTGTGGGTGACAAATCTGCGCGTCCCGATGCTGAAATGGGTTATGAGGCGGCGCGTCTTGCACTTGAAGCGCCCAATTACAGGGATGGTAATTTTGGCGCGGGCTGCGGCGCAACTGTCGGCAAGATTGCAGGTATGGACACCTGCATGAAAACAGGTATAGGCAGCTATGCGGTGGAAATCGGGAAGTTAAAAATCGGCGCAGTCGTAGCGGTCAATGCGCTCGGAGATATTTATGATTGGAAAACCGGCGAGAAAATTGCCGGTTTACTGACCAAGGATAAAGCCGCTTTTCGTGATACTTCGGAGTATATGAAACAGAGTATCGCGGTGAAGGATAATAAGTTTACCGATAATACGACAATCGGCGTTGTGATAACAAATGCGTCCTTCTCCAAGCCGCAGCTGTGTAAAATTGCAGGTATGGCGCACGACGGTTACGCGCGTTCTATCCGACCTGTACACACAACCGCAGACGGCGACAGTATTTATGCTGTGTCTGTCGGTGATGTTGCGGCAGATCAGGATCTCGTGGGTTTGCTCGCCGCCGAAGTGATGAGCGAGGCAATCAAACGCGCTGTGATGAGCGCCGAAAGCGCGTACGGGTTTATCGCGGCAAGGGATATGCTTGAACTGTAAGATGATCCGCAGTCATAACCCGGTTTTCTGATGACATCAGCTTACCCGGCGGAGGTTTTTTTGTGATTATTGATTTCGCACTTATTGTATGGATCTTGACAATAAAAATGACAAATGATATAATTATGGTAACAAAAAAACAACGTTTGGAGGGGAAAGCAATGAATAAAACTATTACAAAGTCAATTTGTGCAGTAATGATCTTTATTACTTTTTTGACCGGATGCGCGGCACGCCCTGCATCAAATACCGCCTCAACCACACAGCAGGAGGCAGAAGCACAGCTTGAAAAAGAACTCGGCGCATTTGAAATTACTGCGCACCAGCGCGAGCTTGCAGCAGACAACGAGGCCGGCTACCGTGTTCTTGATGCCGGAAGAGGCAATCCGAACTGGATAAATACGCAGTCAAGATATGCTTTCACTCGATTTATGGAGTTTGCGTTAGGAGAAAGTGAGCGCGTAATGAAGGACGAGAGTATGGCGGGTCACGCAGTGAAGGACGGCATAGGACATCGTTTTGACGAAGCAATGAACCCTGCCCAAAGCGCTGACAGCTTTTTAATAAAGGCAGTCGATTACTGTGTGAGCAATATGGGAATAAATAAAGATGACCTGATCAAGGAAATGGTTGACGGCATAATCGGCGACTACTATCCTTCGCCAAGCCGCTGTCTCAGAAATACCGAAAAGATACTGAACGCATATCTGGAGTCAACACTTTATCATGGTGAAAATCTTGCCGGATCAACAACGGTTTTCCCGACCGAAGGCGGAACAGCGTCTATGGTATATATATTTGACGCTTTAAGCCACAACCGCCTTTTAAACCCCGGCGATAAAATCGCGATCGCAACACCGATATTTACACCGTACCTGCAAATACCTTCCGTCAAGGATTACGGAATGGTATCAGTTGACGTGACGAGCAGCGCGGAGAATAACTGGGATATTTCGGACGATGAACTCAAAAAATTGGAGGATAAATCTGTAAAAGCTTTCTTTCTTGTAAATCCCTCAAACCCTGCCTCACACGCACTGTCGGAAAATACGATCAGCAAGTTAAAGACGGTAATCGAAAAGAACCCGGATCTGATTATTCTGACTGATGATGTATACGGAACATTTGTAGACGATTTTCAAACGGTGTACAGCGCAATTCCGCATAACACCATACTTGTTTACTCCTTCTCAAAGCTCTACGGCGTTACCGGATGGAGGCTCGGTCTTATAGCAATGAACAAGGATAATGTTATGGACGACTTGCTGAAAAAACAGCCGGAAGATGTTAAGAATTACCTGCGCGGCGAATATAGCATTGTTACAGACGATCCCGACAATATGCCGTTTGCGGAGCGTGTTGTGGCTGACAGCCGTTCAATAGGCTTGTACCACACAAGCGGACTAAGCACGCCGAGCCAGATATATATGGATTTACTTGCGCTTACACATTTGGTATATGAGAATGACGATCCTTATATCAAACTCGCAAACAATCTTGTCAGCGAGCGTTATAAGGCTCTTATGGAAACGCTGGGACTGCCGGGAGATGATAATGATGCTAACGCCAAATACTACACCGTAGTAGATGTACACTCGCTTTGCGAAAAGCATTACGGTAAAGATTTTGCTGATTGGCTGTATAAAAATGTAACGGAAATTGATTTTCTGAACGCGCTCGCCCAAAAGAAAGGTGTTGTACTGATGTACGGTCCCGGCTTCAATGCGCCCGACGGAACTGTCAGGATTTCGCTCGCAAACCTCAACAAGGAGGACTATATTGAGCTTGCAAAGCGTATGTTTGAGCTGCTTGATGAATACTATAACGAATTTGGCGGAAAAGGTGTCTCATCTCCTGCCGCATAAAAATTTTACCTGATTTCGCAAGGTTCGATAGTGAAAAATGCTCAAAACAACATGATATGAGAATGGTATATATCCTAAAGAACAGCTTGAACACTATGTTTCAGGCTGTTCTTTTGTTAAGGTCTGCTTATACACTGCTGTGTATAGGCAGATCATGTATGTGCAATGTCTAAAAGCGGATTGGTTGCTCAAGTCATTAAATTTAAAGTATTTTTCGTATAAAGTATTGATTTTTTCGTGCAAATGACATATAATATAAGTGAAAGGGGATGTTTAAAATGGCTAATACAACAAATATCAGCATTCGCATGGATACGGATTTAAAAGCTAAAGCGGATGCACTTTTTAATGAGCTTGGAATGAACATATCCACAGCCTTCAATATATTTGTCCGTCAATCACTTCGTGAGGGAAGAATACCGTTTGATATTTCATTAAATCAGCCTAATGCCGAAACAGTTCAGGCTATGCTTGAGGCGGAAAGGATCGCGGGCGATTCGTCGGTCAAGGGATATACTAACCTTGATAAGATGTTTGCTGATTTGGAAAAATGAATAAGACAAAATATACGGTTAAACCCACATCTCAATTCAAAAAGGACTATAAGCAGGCAATTAAGCAGAATTTGGATATGGACAAGCTAAAGACTGTTATTGAAAAACTTGCGAACGGCGAAAAACTTCCTGACAGCAATTATGACCATTCTTTATCCGGTAGATGGTCAAAGCACAGGGAATGTCATATTGAACCAGATTGGCTGCTTATATATAAGTTTGAAAAAAATGTTCTGGTTTTGACACTTTCTCGAACCGGAACACACAGTGAATTATTTGGTCGTTAGGATAAAGAACAGCTTGAACACTATGTTTCAGGCTGTTCTTATAGTTGTGCTTGATTATAAAATTTTTATGTGATATACTAATATAAAAGGACGGTGATAGAAATGTGTGACAAGCCATTATTGGATGTACTTTTAAAGCAGGTTGCAGACTATGCAAAAGAAGTATTCGGCAACAAACTTAAAAGCGTCATATTGTACGGTTCTTATGCGCGCGGAGATTATAATGATGAATCCGATATTGATGTGATGATAATGGTCGATTTACCGCCGGAGGAACTGAGTAGATACCGTTGGGGATTTAGCTGTTTTTGCGCAGATTTGAATGTGGATAACGGTGTTTTCATAACTCCTAAGCTCCAAAGCCTGCCGTTGTTTGAGCAATGGAAAGGCACACTCCCCTTCTATCAAAATGTCGAAAGAGAGGGGATTGCTGTTTATGGATGATTATTCTTTAGATTTGGCAAAATTTAGGATTGATAAAGCACTGCAGTGTCTTAATGATGCCAAGCTAATATTAAATAGCGGAAGTTTAACAGCTGCGGCAAACAGATCCTACTATGCTATATTCCACAGCGCACGGGCGATTTTAGCATTGGATAACATTGACAGAAAACGTCACTCCGGAGTAATTTCGTATTTTCAAGAGCATTATGTAAAAACCAAAATATTTGATAAGATGTACTCACACATCATTCAAAGCGCATTTGAAATAAGACAAGAAGCAGACTACGAGGATTTCTTTGTAATTGCCCGCGAAGATGTTGTAAGACAAATTGAAAATGCCGAGAAATTCTATAACGAAGTTAAACGGTATATAACACAAAGAACAGCTTGAACACTATGTTTCAGGCTGTTCTTTCACAATGGTCTATATGGGGTAGGTGCGGTTGCGGATACACATTCTTTAGTTGGTATACAGAAGTCATAAGCCGGGACAAGGAGTTGGACGCGGCGTTCGAGCTTTATGATTGAGAACACACCAAGGGAAACGTATACATTCTTCGTTTCACCGCCGGGGATAAAGCTCTCATCGAACACCCTGCAAACCGCATCAGGGATTGACGCGATATCAAAATCATCATCACAGCAGCAGGATTGTCTGTCGCGCACATCAACAACCTTTGCGCCAAGCGCTATCGGATCAACAACCTCCACCGCGGAATGCAAAAGGGAAGGTACTAAAATAACGGCTCGGATTATGTCTGAGCCGTTATTTTAAGCTACTAATTTCTCACAAAACGCCTTTAAATCAGGTATGTCATACAACGCTGTTTCCCAAAGAATGTCAATGTCGATCTCTCCATAGTTATGTGCCGCTATATTTCTCATAGCCTTAATTTCATGCCAAGGCATACCAGTGTTTACAGCTTTAAACTCGTCTGTAAGATTTGCCACAAGCTCACCTATTTGCAGAATACACATCGCGATAGCGTTCTTTACGACAAAATCCTCAGCAAATTTATCACGGTCAAGAGTAAATCGTTCTATTGTAGCTTGTATTTCATTGGAATACTCTATTATCTTTTTCAAGATGAGGTTGTCACGGCTGTTCATACAATACCACCTCATTCCCTATGGTATCTTTTATAAGCGAATTATTAAGTGACGCATAGGTTATGACATCAACATTCTTGCCCAATCTTGTCTGAAGTGAATTTATATAAGAATTGAACATAATAAGCCCACGGATTTTGCCCTTGTCAATCAGCAAATCAATATCGCTCTGCTCAGTGGGATTGCCGTTAGAGTAGGAACCGAACAAAGCGGCTTTTTTTACGCCGTACTGCTTTGATACATCACTGACTATTTCTTTTATTTCATCAATATTGTAAATGTTCTGCATATGCGTCACCTTCTTTCTGTAAATATATTATCACATATAATGCGTAAAGTCAAACTATCCACTGTAATTCTATCGGCACATTATTTAAATTTAATAATAATTATTGAAAATGTGCCGATAATATGATAGAATAGTATTGAGGATGTGATTGTATGAAATATATATCGGTAGCGGATGCCGCAAAAAAATGGAACATGTCCGAGCGCGGAGTCAGAAACTACTGCGCTAAGGGGAAAATACCAAATGCTTTTCTTAAAGGCAAAACGTGGCAAATTCCGGAGGATGCCGAGAAGCCGGAAAGAAGAAAGAAAACGCTGCTTGAAGTTATCAGAGCTGAAAAATCAAGCCGTTTATCCGGAGGAATATATCACAAAATTCAGATAGATCTGACATATAACTCAAACCATATAGAGGGCAGCAAGCTAACCCACGACCAAACCAGATATATCTATGAGACAAACACTATCGGCATAGAAAATGAAGCGCTGAACGTTGACGATATAGTGGAAACGGTAAACCATTTCAGATGTATAGACTTGGTAATAGATAATGCAGATAAAAAGCTTACGGAGAGCTTTATTAAAAAGCTGCATCTGACCTTGAAAGGCGGAACGAGCGACAGCAAAAAAGACTGGTTTGCAGTCGGTGATTACAAAAAACTGCCGAACGAAGTGGGTGGAAATGAGACTACAGCTCCGGAAAAGGTATCTGCTGAAGTTAAAAAGCTTCTGTCTGTCTACAATGAGAATGACGATAAAACCCTTGAGGATATACTGGATTTTCATTATCGCTTTGAAAAAATCCACCCATTTCAGGACGGCAACGGACGCGTCGGCAGACTGATTATGTTTAAGGAATGTTTGAAACACAACATCGTTCCGTTTATTATTGACGACAGCTTAAAGCTGTTTTACTATCGCGGACTTAATGAGTGGCAAAACGAGCGCGGCTTTTTAACAGACACCTGCCTGACCGCGCAGGACAGGTTTAAGCAGTACCTTGATTATTTTAAAATTGGATATTGAATTTAAAAACGAGCTGCCTATGCCGGACAACTCGTTTTTTATATATTATGGGTATATTGCTCCTATAAGAAGACCACTCTGACACAAGAACGGAAGAGAACCTACACGAATATGAATAGCTATTCAGCGCTACCGTGTGCAGTGAGGGCGTCTATTATTCCCTGTCCACATACGGTCAATATAGAATATACAAATATACAAAATTTTTGTAATTTTATTTAATAATTACTCGTTTATTTATATCCATTGTATTTTTCAGCCAATACATACCTCTCATACATGTGTGCGGTGTATGCGTGGAAAATAAGCGGTATATAGAAATTTATAGCAGATGTAACTTTTATGTAAGCTCCTGAACGCCGGTCTGAATGGCATCGGCGCGAACAACATAATAATTACGTGCGCGGGAATTAACCGTTTTTTGAAAAACAAATCGCGGTTGATTTGGGTTGTTTGTATTCTTAATGAGAGTATCGCGCTCCGCAAGTTCATTTAAAAGTTGTCTGAATGGAGTGTTTGTCTTAGCATCCGCCAATTTTCTAAACAGCTTGCTGTCAACTTCGTATGCTGCGCAAGATTTTCCTCGCGAAATACGGAAAGTTGTCTTACGAACAATATCCGACTGCGGCTTGTCAAGATGTTTATATATTATTTCGGTGAGAGCTTTTAGGAATCTGTTAATATCCTTCTCCATCGCTGTCTGTTCTTTCTTTGATACAGCGTTTGGCAAAGGTTGTTTATGTAAAAGTTTGTCAAGTGTCTTATAACCTTCTGTC
>ODAI014751155.1_pt1 | contig 10860 bp, 8 predicted proteins | sample 1539321 | NCBI WGS metagenome assembly ODAI01 (sample SAMN02144231, study PRJEB22623) | gut metagenome | biome: sheep rumen | host: Ovis aries | place: New Zealand | reverse complement strand
TTGCATAAAAATATAGCACCCCAGCTAAATTAGCAGAGGTGCTATAGGGTATTATCTTGTTACTGTTGTGTTACGCCATTTTTTAAAAAGTGCGTAATATTGGGATAAAATGAGCTTAGTTCTTATTCCCACTCCACCGTTCCCGGCGGTTTGCTGGTGATGTCATATGCTACCCTGTTTACGTGCTCCACTTCATTGCACAGGCGGTTCGATATCCTCGCCAGCACATCATACGGTATCTTCGCCCAGTCTGCGGTCATAAAGTCGTCCGTAGTGACCGCTCTTATCGCGATAAGATGATCGTACGTCCTGTGGTCGCCCATTACGCCTACTGTTCGCACGTCCGGAAGAACTGCGAAAAACTGGCTGAGCTCCTGCTCAATGCCGCTGTTTCTGATCTCATCACGGAAAACTGCGTCAGCTTCCTGGAGTATCTTTATCTTCTCCTCTGTGATCTCTCCGATGATACGCACTCCGAGCCCCGGACCAGGGAAGGGCTGGCGCCATACAAGCTCTTTAGGTATGCCGAGCTTTTCACCTACTCGCCTTACCTCGTCCTTGAACAGGTCTCCCAGAGGCTCGATCACTCCGTCAAACTTTATATCCTCGGGCATCTTCACCTGATTGTGGTGAGTTTTTATCGTTGCGGCGTCACCTTTGCCGCTCTCTATACGGTCGGGGTAGATAGTGCCCTGCGCGAAGAAACCGTCTCCGGCTTCCTCTCTTATCCTGTCCCAGAAGACCTTGTAAAACTCCGTGCCTATGATCTTTCTCTTCTGCTCGGGATCTGTCACGCCCTTCAGCTTTGACACAAACTCCTTTTGGCAGTTCACTCTTACAAATCTCATATCAAAAAGAGACGTAAATGTCTTCTCGACAAAGTCGCCCTCGTCCTTACGCATAAGCCCCTGATCCACAAACACACAGGTGAGCTGGTTTCCTACGGCGCGGCTGAGAAGGCCTGCTGCCACGGACGAATCAACTCCGCCGGAAAGGCCGAGCACTACCTTCTTGTCACCTATCTGCTCTCTCAGCTTTGCAACGGTCGTCTCGATGAAATTATCCATCACCCAGTCACCCTTGCAGCCGCAGATCTCATACAGGAAGTTTTTAAGTATCACCTTGCCGTACTCACTGTGCGTGACCTCGGGGTGGAACTGCACCGCATAAAGCCCCTCTGACTCATTCTCCATAGCTGCACACGGGCAGTCGGCAGACGCTGCCGTTATTTTAAACCCTTCGGGAGCGCGGCTTATGTAATCAGTGTGGCTCATCCAAACTATATTTTTTTCAGGCACACCTTTGAACAGCTTGCTCTCAGCCTTAACTTCTATCTCTATCTTTCCGTACTCGCTCTTCTCGCAGGAGGACACCTCTCCCTTTCTCATCCAGGCCATAAGCTGGCAGCCGTAGCATATACCCAGCACAGGCACACCAATGCTCAGTATCTCAGGGTCATAATGCGGTGAGCTCTCATCGTAAACAGAGTTCGGCCCTCCCGTAAAGATGATACCTTTGTAGCCCTCAGCTCTTATTTGCTCAAGCGGGGTGTCATAGCTTTTTATCTCGGCATAAACCGAGTGATCTCTCACGCGTCTGGCGATCAGCTGATTGTACTGGCCTCCGAAGTCGAGCACCAGAATTTTCTCATGCGGCATAGGCTCCCGTCCTTTCCAAAAAACAATGAAGCGCAGACCCTTTGTCTGTGCTTCATTTATTATAGCATAAGCTATACATTATTTCAAGTGCAATTTATGAACGATGCCGCAGCGATCATAATTTGCCTGAACGCTTGACATTTTAGCTAAAATCGATTATAATAAAATTAGCTAAAAAGCAGAAGGAGGAATAATTATGCTGACAGTTAACGCAACAGATATACAGAACAATTTCGGTCATTATTTGCAGGCAGTTCAGGCAGGTGATGAGATCATCGTGCTGAAAAACGGCAAGGAGGTCGCGAGAATGATCTCTCATAAGTCAAGTATAAATTTCCTTTCCGATTCTTTGCGCGGAGTCCTTAAAAACGACTACGATGAAAAGGCGGTCAGAGAAGAAAGGATAAAGGCACATGAAGGTACTGATAGATACTAATGTGATACTGGACGTTCTGTGCGACCGTGCCGAGTTTGTTGATGCTTCCCTGAAGGTGTGGAAGCTTTGCGAGGTCGGGCAGCTTGAAGGATATATTTCCGCACTTTCTATCCCGAACATCGTATATATCCTGAGAAAAGAGCTCACGCCCGAAAAAACTCAGCAGCTCATACAGCAGATCACTATGATCTTTACAGTCGTTGACCTGCGTTCTTCTGACATTTCATCGGCCGCCCAGATGTACACATCTGATTATGATGACGCCATTCAGATGTGTCAGGCTGCCAGAATAAAGGCCGATCACATCATAACAAGAAATATCAGAGATTTCAAAGGCAGCAAAGCCGTGGCACTTACGCCATCTGAGCTGCTGAACAGGCTCTGAGCAGACCTGCTTTGATTTTTATCCAAACTGTAATCAAACCGAAACCAAATTTACCCGATTGTAATTGACAACCGGAGAAAACAGTGCTATAATGCAGGCAGAAAGATAAAGAGCATTGCCCTGAAAGGAGTATTAAATTATGAAAAGATCAATTGCTGTTATTGCTGCTCTGGCGCTTGCGGCTGCGTTTACAGCCTGCGGCAGCGTAGATGAAAGCAGCATTACCGAAAAGAAAAGCCCGATAGCTTCTCAGTCCGCTGAGGAGGAAAAAAGCGGTTCTGATGCATCGGTCACGGCAGATGAAGCTGAAAAGCTTGCCGAAAGTGCCGCTGATGTTTCAGAGGCTGCCGTTGATGAGAGCAGCGATCAGGGAGTAGAGACACACATTGTTGAGACCGATACTGATATGCCTGACTATTCTCTGGCAAATGACGCACAGTTCAACGGCCCTGACGGCACGGTCTATACCTACGGAGAGCTCAGGAACTACGGATATGCAAATTACAGTGACGGCTATTTCTACTGTATCGTTCCCGAGGGCGGCGGAGCTGGCAGCGTATTCTACAGCCTGCACTATTCTGCTGACGGAACGAACTGGGAGACCGGCGGCGACTTTTTGCAGATGCTCAACGGGGAGGCCGATTACTTCGGAATGGATAACGGCACTATCGTGAAGTTTGAATACAAGACCGCTGAGAATAACATTCTGCCGAATGTGATAAACTATACTTTTGACCCCGCGACCTATACTCTCAGCTCTGAAACCTATACCGGCTTGTTTGACGGTCTCTTCACTCTGGCTGACGGCAGCCCTGTCACCGAGGATTCTGACCTCAGGTACGATATAGACTACGGCGGCGGCCGTACCTTTGGCTGCACCATCATCGACAATACCACCGGTGACACCCTTTACGACGGACAGATCACTCTTCCGGAAGAGTGATTTAATATATCACACGCTGCGTCAACTGACGCGGCGTGATTTTTTTGCCTGTTTTTGTTTCTTTTGCTGTTGACAACAGCCGTAAAAAGGAGTATAATTACTTTGTTTGTTGCGGCTATGCTGCGCCTTTATTGTGCAGATATTTTTCACTTTGTGAAAGGAAATGATATATGGAAAAGCTAAAGAAGAATTATTCGCTGCTTTCATCACCCCTCATAGTGATCACGGTGATCCTTGCAGTGTTTTACAAGGGCGGCCTTTATCCCTTCGGCAACAAGTCTGCCGCCTGGTGCGATATGTACCAGCAGGTGATACCTCTGCTGACCGACCTTAAAGACATTCTGTCGGGTAAGCAGAGCATCTTTTTCAACCTCAATAATGCGGGCGGAATGAACTTCTGGGGCGTTTTCTTTTTCTTCATAGCGAGCCCCTTCTCTCTGCTGGTAGTGTTTTTCAAAAAGACAGACATTGTGCTGATGGTGAACCTGCTCATCGTGCTCAAGCTGGGCTTGTCGGCGTTCACCTCAACGGTGTATATGAGAAGGCATTTCCGCGGCAGGCTGAGCCAGATGATGATAGTGCTCCTCTCCGTGAGCTACGGTCTGTGCGGCTACGGTATGCTTTATTTCCAGAACAATATCTGGCTGGATGAGATGTATCTTCTGCCGCTGCTGCTGCTCGGCTTTGACATACTCATCGAAAAGCGCAATATCGTTCCTTTCACGGCAGTTCTTGCCGCAACTGTGATAGTAAACTACTATATCAGCTATATGGTGATACTGTTCCTGCTGCTGTTTATGGGAGTTTTCACCTACAGATACAGAAAAGACGAAAAGTATACGTATGCAGCAACTGACCTGATCCTCTCGTGCATATTGGCGGCTATGGCCTCTGCCATAGTGTGGATACCCTGCTTCACTCAGTATCTTTCAAGCGGAAGGACCACCTCCCTTGTGCATGAGCTTGCGAGCTGCAACTTCTTAGGCAGCTACCAGACCACTCTCAGCACGATCTTCCCGTCAACACTGGCTATACTGATAGTGCTCGTCTGCGCGTTCGATTCAAAGCAGAGGACAAAGGAGCTGAATACCTACCTTATAATGCTGTTTCTGACCTTTGTGCCGCTGATAGTTGAACCTATCAACAAGATGTGGCACACCGGCAGCTATATGTCCTTCCCTTCCAGGTACGGCTTTATAACCATTTATATGTTTATTATCTGTGCCGCAGGCTTTCTGTCAGACGACACACACTTCATCACCAAGCCGAAGGAGAAAACGGACAAGCCGATCATGTTCGTCATATGCGGAGTCGTGATCTACTGCTTCTATATGTTCTTTAACGGCTTTGTTACTAACAATTACGATAATCTCTCCCAGTTCACAAAGAGCCTTTGGCAGAGCTCAGATTCGTTCATGCTCCTGTTTGAGCTGTTCTTCGTTTCCATTATCCTTCAGGGGATCATCTTCTTCCTCTACAAAAAGGGCTGGATCTCAAAGAACGTATTCCCTGTGTTTGTGGCTGTGTGCCTTGTGATAGAGGGCTACGCAAATACTGATATCTATATGCTCTCACCCTCTCACAGAGACGAGGAGTGGGCAACTAAAGAGCAGACTATAATGGAGCTTTCTGACAGACTGTTCGATGACGAGAGCTTCTACCGTGTGAATTTGAGCAAAAAGCTGTTCGATGTCAACCTCGTGGGCGCTATGGGCTATAACTCGCTCGGGCACTATACCTCTCTCACCGATGAGGATTATATGTTCATGATGAAGGAGATGGGCTACTCCTCTTACTGGATGGAGGTAGGCCCCTACGGCGGCACCGAGCTTACAGACGCTCTGATGAACGTAAAATACCGCATAGAGTACCTTGACCCGTCAGAAGATAAAGAGCTGATGTATAACAACAGCAAATACCAGATAGTTAAAAATGACTATTACCTGCCGCTTGGTATTCTGACCACGTCAGACCTCTCGGATACTGACCTTACCAAAAACACCAGAGCCGAAAACCAGCAGCTGCTGTTCGAGAAGCTCTTCAACACTGATGAGCAGCTCATTCATGAGTATAACTACATCAGCAGAACAAAGGTAGTAGACGCCGATGATCCAAAGCACGCCTACGCCTTCCGCAGGCTCGAAAACACCGAGGACACCGCAATTGATTATATCCTCGATATCAAAAACGAGCAGACCCTTTACTTTGACTGCTTCAACGAGCTTTCTAACGCCCTCTCAGAGCCTATAAACAACAGCTTTGAGATCAGGGTCAACGGCTATACCATTCAGGGAGACTACCCCTCAAAGGGCTTTAACGGCCTGCTGAAGCTCGGCACCTTCAAGGACGAGACAGTTACCGTAAAGCTTATAATCAAGCATGATATCGATGTTAAGAGCTTCGGCGTGTTCGGCCTTGACAAGACCCTTCTTGACAGCAAGCTTTCAGAGGCAAGGACCGCGAACATCAAGGAGGACGGCTCAAAGCTCAAAGGCAGCGTTCAGGCATCTGAGAGCGAAAGGTGCGTGCTGAGTATCCCCTACAATGACGGGCTTACGATAAAAGTAAACGGCAAGAGCGTTGAATACGACCGCCCGTTTGCGGATCTGATCTCGTTTGAGCTCAGTGAAGGAAACAATGACATTGAGATAAGCTACACCGTCAAGGGCATCATACCCGGTATCCTGATCTCTGTCATCGGCATAGCGCTTATCGTGCTCTACGCTGTGAAGATCAAAAAGCTTGAAGCAGGCAAGGAGCTTACAAAGGTCTCCACGGTACTGCTGCAGCTGGCAGGCCTGTTAACGCTCATAGCTGTGTATGCTGTACCCTGCCTTATCAATATGTATGTTGAAGAATGATCCCACTGTATATCCCTGCAATTGACGTAGGGATATACGATTTTGTACGGTTTTTCAAATATTTACAAATAGGTAATACATACTCTTTTGTAATGTGATATGATATGAAGAATGAATGGCCGCAAAGCGGCAAATAAATTATGGAGACAGAGAAAAATGGAGAAGAAAAGAAATTCGTTTTCGAGCTCGCTCGGCTTTGTGCTGGCAGCAGCAGGAAGTGCCGTAGGCCTCGGAAACATCTGGAGATTCCCTTACCTTGCTGCAAAGGACGGAGGCGGACTGTTTCTGCTCACGTATCTTGTGCTGGCGATCACATTCGGCTTTACCCTTATAGTATCTGAGATAGCTATAGGAAGAAAGACAAAGCAAAGCTGCCTGACAGCCTACTCAAAGCTGCATAAGCCCTCAGGCTGGATAGGTATATTCGCAAGCTTAGTGCCTTTTCTTATATTGCCGTATTACTGCATAATAGGCGGCTGGGTGCTCAAGTATGCGGTGGTGTTCCTCACAGGGCACGGCACTGACGCTGCCAAGGACGGCTATTTCGGCGGATTTATAACGAGCTACGTCTCGCCGATAGTTTTTGACGTGATCTTCCTTGCGGCTTCCGCCTTTATCATCTACCTCGGCGTAAACAAGGGTATTGAGCTGATATCGAAGATCCTTATGCCGGTACTGCTGCTGGTAGTCATAGGTATAGCTATCTTCTCCCTCACCATAACAGGCGAGGACGGCAGAACAGGCATGGACGGCTTAAAGGTGCTGCTGGTGCCTGACTTCACAGGAGTAGGGCTAAAAGACTATTTTATGATAGTAATTGACGCGATGGGACAGCTGTTCTACAGCATAAGCGTCGCAATGGGAATAATGGTCACCTACGGCTCTTATTTCAAAGATGACAACAACCTTATCAAATCTGTCAATCAGATAGAGATCTTCGATACGGTAGTTGCCTTTCTGGCAGGGGTTATGATAATCCCTCCGGTGGTCGCATTTATGGGCACCGAGCAGATGAAAAACACGGCAGGCCCCTCGCTTATGTTTGCAGCGCTGCCCAAGGTGTTTGCTAAAATGGGTGCTGTCGGAAATATTGTGGGCGCGGTGTTCTTTATCATGGTGCTGTTTGCTGCGCTCACAAGCTGCATATCTATCCTTGAGGCCGTGGTTTCAGGCCTTATCGACAAGTTCGGCTGGAGCAGAAAGAAAGCCACCATTATCGAAAGCGCGATCGCTCTCGGGCTGGGCGTGCTGATATGTCTGGGCTATAACGCGCTGTACTTCGAGGTGAAGCTGCCGAATACCGCGAAGGATTCCTCGGCACAGCTGCTCGATATATTTGACTATCTCAGCAACAATATCTTTATGCCGATAGTTGCTATCAGCACCTGTATACTTGTGGGCTGGCTCGTAAAGCCGAAGACCATAATCGACGAAGCCACCAAAAACGGCGAAAAAATGGGCAGACGCGGCCTGTATGTCGTAATGGTAAAGTATGTGGCCCCCGTGCTGCTGTTCGTATTGCTGCTGGGCTCTCTCGGAATTATTAAATAACAGCTTATGCTTCTACCCCCGAAAAAAATTCGGGGGTATTTTATATTTGCTGCAAGGAAATAATGATCTCAAGCGTATTATTAGTGAAAACCAAAATGACAGGTCTCCCCTTGGCCTGTTGTGAAGGGGTGGTTTGATGCCGATCGGCAGCGCAGACTTTGAAAAGGTCTACGAAGAATATTTCAATATGATATACAGGATATGCTTTGTGTATTTCAGCGGAAACTCTCACGATACCGAGGACGCAGTGCAGACGGTGTTTTTAAAGCTTATGACGTCTCAAAGCGCACCAGATGACGCGCAGCATTTAAAGGCGTGGCTGATAGTAACAGCGCAGAACACCTGCAAAAGTATGCTCAGGCGCTCGCTGCGAAAGAACCTGCCGCTTGATGCCGCTGTAGGTGAGCAGGTGCCCTTTGAGTACGGCGACACCCTTAAAGCCGTGATGAGCCTGCCCTATGAGCAGAAAACGGCGGTGCTTCTCTGCTATTATGAGGGCTACACAGCCGGTGAAGCAGCAAAGCTCATGGGCTGCCGCGAGAACACAGTGTATTCCTATATCCACAGAGCTAAGAAAAAACTAACGAAACAGCTGGGAGTGTGAGCATTATGACAGATAAACAGCTCGAAACGAGCCTTAAAGCAGAACTTGATGCGGTCGATCCGTCTCATGAGGTCAAGGCTCGCATTCGCGCAGGATTGACAGGTGATACTATGATAAACAGAGAAAGAGACATTACCCTGACCAAAGCGGAAGATAAAAATGAGACCTATGGACAGAGGGCAAAGATAAGAACAGGCAGCAAAGCGGTCGCAGCGGCAGCCGCAGCAGTAATGCTCATCGGCGGCGGCGCATTCCTCCTTAAAAGCGGCAGCGACATCAGGTCCGCAGACAGCTCATCACCGAGCTCGGCAGCGGCAGTTATACCCGAAAGCGAGCAGGATACAGGCCTTATCACAGAAGAGGTCGCAGACCCGAATTTTGAAGAGCTTTTCTATCCCGATGAGGATTCTGTTCTCAGAAAGTTCGGCAACGGGATAATCTATGGTGCGACCCAGATATTCGACCTCGGCGGCGGAAAATATCTGGTGGAGCAGGCGCTTGACGACAGCTATCAGAATTCCTCTTACCGCATCTATGACGCAAACACCAACACCATAGGCGCAAACACGATAACCGAAAGCAACCCTATAGTTCAGATAAGGGACAATGCCATAATCATTTATTCCATGATAGATAAATCAGGCTCGACCGCAGCGGTCAGCTGGGATATCTATGACTTTGACCTTAACAAAAAGGTACTCACAGATGACTTTGAGAGCACGGTAATGAATGAGAACAACGAGCCGGAGCTGAAAGTCTCCTGCAAAAACGGCACGTATACCGCGACCGTTTCTGAGGACCTCGGCTTCTATATTAGCAAGCTCACCTTTGACAGGACCGCCGACACTGCCGCTCTCGCCTTCTCTGACAGGCAGGGCAACAGCACCCTTGCAGTTATCAGAAAGGATCAGATCATCGTAAGAGGTATGGAGGAACTGTTTGAGCTTGAACCCTATAAGGAAGATGACTGGCAGTCACATACTGCGGCTCCTGTTATTGACGGCTTCCTGCTCAGCGAGGACGGCTCACAGATATTTATGACAGTTCTGGCAGGCGATAAGTGTTACCTCTGCCGTGAGGATATAACCGAGGTCACCGATACTTTCATCTCCGATGACGGCCTGCCCGAAATGTTAACTGTCAGCCGTGATAATGAAAAAGATCATAACTACGTTTTCAGCGAGATCGACTGGGAAGGCGGACATGATATGTTCCTGAGGAACGGCATTCTGTACCTCTTTGAATCAGACTTCCCGACCTATTACACTCTTGACAGCGTAAACGGCGTTGAGGCACACACGCTTCAAAAAACCGACGTTGAAAACAACGATGACAGATACGAGATATACAATATGTCAAAGAGCGGCAAGTATACTATCAGAATGAGCAGCAGTCAGTCAACAAATAAGACCGTTCTTGAAGTTTTCCTGACCGACGGTATGCTGCCTGTGTGGTATGATGAGCTGAGCGAGGTATCTCTCTTCTTCAACTCTGATGATCGCATTCTCTTTGACGAGGACACCGGCGACCTGGAGCTTGCTTTCACGGGCGCTGATGAGGACTACAGCGAGCTTGGAGTTTACCGCAGGAACATCTTCGGCGTTGACCCCACCGAGGAAGAACCTGCCGATGAGCCTGAGCAGAGTGATGAGTCCGCAGCAGACGATATCCCCGAGGGACTGGCAGTGACCACGACGGCCTCAGCCGAGCCCACAGAGGAGCTCCCCGACGAGACCCCTGATGAAGCAGAGCCGGAAGCTCAGGAGGAGGCTGAAACTACCACTACAACAGTTACCGCAACTCTCCCCGATGTCTATTTTGAATAATACAAACCATACCCGACCCATTTATAACCCAAACCGCCCCCTGCCGGTCATCGGCAGAGGACGGTTTTTATAATTCTTTAAAAATATTATATTCTGTACTTTTCTCACCAAAGAAAAAGCGTATACTCTTTTCTTGCTCCGTTAACGAAACAGGCACACATATTCTTTCAAACATTTTATTGATCATGTCATAATCCTTGGCGTAAGCGTTAGCACTAGCCATGATCATTTCATTCTCTGAAACATCTGAAAAATCAATATGAAAACCGCAAACAGCTCCTAAATACTCGATAAACAGTCTTTGGGTTCTTCCGTTACCTTCACGAAACGGATGTAAAACATTGATCTCACTCATATAATATGCCAGTCTTTGAGGTATTTCTATTTTTTCAGTCAGCAGCAAAAACTTTTCGTTCTTTAACCTTGAAAAAATACTGTCTGCATAATCATCAATATATATCGACCTGCAAAACTCATTACCTTTGGCTATATCAACTACTCGTGGTTCTCCAGCCCAATCATATATGTCAGAAAAAATACATCTATGTATACTTTTCAAATGTGAAAAATCCAGTTTTCCTTTAAGAGGTTCTGTT
>ODAI013276045.1_pt1 | contig 10861 bp, 9 predicted proteins | sample 1539321 | NCBI WGS metagenome assembly ODAI01 (sample SAMN02144231, study PRJEB22623) | gut metagenome | biome: sheep rumen | host: Ovis aries | place: New Zealand | reverse complement strand
TCCCATAACGGCCTTTGATTTCAATTACACTTATGCCGTCGTTTTCGACCATGATGAAATCTTTGTTTTCAAACAGTTCCAGATGGGATGGATTGTTTCCTTCCATCGAGGCGTTGTAGTATACCTTGTATTCATTCTCCGCAACGATGTCCGGGATCGTATATTCCGGTATGTGGATCGAGTAGATGGCTTCGCTTTTTGATCCGGTCAAGGTTGATTTCAGGATGATGGTCTCTTCGTCTTTGGCTTCAAAGAAGATCTTTGTGTATTTGCCACTTCCTCCTTCAGCCACATCCAGCGTTACGACGCCTTCCTTGATCGTCCAGCTTCCGCTTAATTCTTCCACATCGCCGATCGTATCGTCGGTTAAGACAAAAGACCCGTCTTTGCCAAACCAGACATGGGAAGGCATCTTCTCGGGATTGCTGGTATCGTAAAAAGTTTTGCCGCCGATCTCGATCTCCGGGACAGGAACTTCTTCCTCTGCTGCTTTTGTACAGCCGGAAAACAATAATAAGAGGCACGACAGGATCAGAACTTGTTTTTTCATAGTGCTCCTTTCATTACTAAAACATATGCACAGCGATTATTATTGTTGTTACCTTAGATAATAAGGCGTGTTTTTATGTATATACGAAGAATTTTTACAGACTTAAAATCAGGAAAATTGGAATCATTAAGAAAATCTCATTCCAGAATTTCTACATCATCACCGGTATACAGATATCGCAAATGATAGCCAGCCGAAAGATCTTTGATATCCGAATAAGCGATGCTTACACCATATTTTTCAGAAACATCAAGAGCCTTATCTCCTATGCCATATGTATAGTGATAGTGAGGATGAGAATCCTCAATGAGCCTTGGCTTTCTGTCTTTGACCCAGGCTTCTTCCTGCATGAAGTAAGCTCTTTCTTCGATGCGCTTCATGGTGCTTCCTGGAGTCATAGCTTCCATAGTCTTCTTTTTCCCTTTGCCTTTTATCCTCTGATCAATCCATGTTCCGTCTTTATATTTTCCGATATAGGTTTCCTTGATCGATTGATCCTTTAAAATCAGAAACCAGTATGTATCATCCTTCCCGCCAATGACCAAGTCTGTCTCATCACGAAAAGCCTGATAAAACTCAAAACCTTTTTCCTGTTCAACAAGTTTCATAAAACGATATTCTTCCATCAGTTTTTCTCCTTTGTAAACTTTGCTGTATGGTTTTTCTGCTCTCAATTAATTTTCAATAAAGATAAGAGTAGTCTGTTCGTCTTATCTGAGAATTGAATTACTTCTTTTTTAAATCATTCAGAAATTATCATTATAAAAAACTTTCAGTGTTTTTGAATCACAAAAACCGATTACATATCTGCTTTTCTTCTATAACACTATTATATATGGAATATTCACGGAAATAGTAAGCCCTGTATCGTCTGAACTTCCCAAATAGTACCATAGAGAAATTCAAAGGCGATATGGCTTATGATATGATGAAATTAAGGATATACAGATATCATTCTATTTTTTGTTTCAGGTTTTTTCAGTAAATCAGGATCGTTTTTTAAAGACGAGAGTCTTTTTGAGAAAGGGGAGGAATATGATCTATTTATTGTTTAATCCGTTAGCGAATAATTCCAAGGGCGAAGCAGACGCGAGAGTCTGGGCAAACGAAAATAATGTGGAATGCCAGTATGTCGATCTGCTGAAGACACAAGACATGAAGACTTTCATCGATGGCTTGAAGAAAGAAGATGAGGTCATCCTGACGGGCGGTGACGGAACACTCAACCGTTTTGCCAACGACGTTTACGGCATGGAGCTTAAAGTGCCGGTCTATTATGTCAAGTGCGGATCGGGAAACGATTTCTTCAGAGATAATGAAAAATATGTCAAGGACGGAAGGATCGATCTGCGGCCGTTTTTGAAGGATCTGCCTTTGATTACCGTCAACGGCATCCAGAGAAGATTTTTGAACGGCATCGGGTATGGCCTTGATGGTGAGACCTGCAAGGCCGGCGATGAACAGAAATTACATTCCGACAAACCGGTCAACTACACCAATATCGCCATCAAGCTGCTATTAGGCGGCTACGAATTAAAGAAGGCGACTGTGACCGTGGATGGCGAGACCAATACCTATGAAAATGTCTGGCTGGCTTCCACGATGAAGGGACGCTACTACGGCGGCGGTCTGATGGTGGCACCGGATCAGGATCGTTTTGCGGACGACCACAAGGTATCGGTTGTTGCCTTATATAAAAAATCACGTCTGATTACCCTGATGCGCTTCCCGTCTTTGAATAAAGGCGAGCACGTCTTAAAGAAGGACTGGGTCACCGTGAAAAGAGGACATAAGGTGAAGGTCTCTTTTGATAAGCCATGCGCCTTGCAGATCGACGGCGATGTCATTGACAACGTGACTTCCTACGTCGTTGAAACGGGATTTGAAGATGGAAAACTATGATGTCATTGTGATTGGTGCCGGCAACGGCGGTTTGGCTGCTGCCTGCAAGGTCTTAAATGCCGGCAAGTCCTGCCTGGTTTTGGAGAAGCACAATATCCCGGGCGGTTTTGCCACAAGCTTTGTCCGCGGTCGTTTTGAATTTGAGGCTTCGCTTCATGAATTCAACGGCATCGGTACACCGGAAGATCCGGGTTCCACCCGCATCCTGTTTGAAGAACTGGGTGTGGCCGACAAGATCGAATGGATCGACTTGAGCCATTGTTATCGGGTGATCAGTGATGAAGAAGGCTATGACTTTACGATGCCGATGGGAGAAGAAGCTTTCATTGCCGCAAATGCCAAATTGTGTGAAAACGGCGATCAGTATGCCAGGGATTTTCTGGCTTTGGCCAAACAGATCAAAGATGCGATGGGCTATCTTTCCGCTTCCAAGGGTAAGCCGGATCCAAAGGTCATGATGGAGAAGTATCCGGATTATCTGGCAGTCGCTTCCTACAGCGTCAATGAGGCCTTTGAGGCCCTTGGCTATCCCAAGATCATCGTCGACAATCTGAACACCTACTGGTGCTATCTGGGCAACAGCGGCGATGATATGACATTCTTACATTATGCCAACATGGTCTATTCCTACTTTGTGAAGGGTGCCAGTATTCCAAAGCACCGCTCTCATGAACTCTCTCTGGCTTTTGAAGAAAGGATCCATGAACTGGGCGGCGATATCTGGTACAACAGCGAAGCGACAAGAATCTATTGCGATGAGACGGGTCATGTCTGCGGGGTTGGCTTAAAAGACGGAAGAGTCATCAAGACCAGACACGTCATTGCCGATATTTCACCGCATGTGGTCTATGGCAAGCTGATGGATCCGAAAGATGTACCTGAAAAGGCTCTTAAACTGACCAATTACCGCAAGCTGGCCGGCAAGGGCTTTACGGTCTATCTCGGTTTGAATAAGACAGCGAAAGAGTTGGGTTTAAATGACCACAACTATTTCATTTACGATACTGCGGATACGGACAGACAGTATAAGGCGATGCAGGATTTAAACAATACAGCAGCGCAAGCGACGGTCTGTTTGAACAACGCCGATCCGGATTGTTCACCTGAGGGTACCTGCATCCTGTACATGACGACTTTGTTTACCAAGGATGTCTGGAGTGATGTGAAGGAAGAAGATTACTTCAAGGTGAAGAATCAGGTCGCAAAGCGGATGATCAGGCGTTTTGAAGAGGCAGTCGGTGTCAAGATCAGCGACTTTATTGAAGAAATCGCCATCGCCACACCGGAGACTTATGCCCGCTATTGCAATCATCCGGCAGGAACGATCTATGGCTATGAATCCCAATATTATGACGGACTCATGAACCGCATTCAGATGGTCGAGGAAGACAAGTGTGTGGAAGGCCTCAGAATCGGCGGCGGCTATGGGGAACGTCTTCTGGGTTATCCGTCAAGCTACAAGTCCGGTGCCAATGAAGGGGCAAGGACTTTGAAAGATATAGAAAAGGAGGGCTGCTAGGATGAGGTTCGAACGAAGCAAAGTCCCGGGTGAAGATATCAAGCGCGGGATGGAGATGGTTCAAAAGCGCCGCGATCTGATTGCTGCTACACCGGCCGATCCAATCGTTTACGATTTCGGCGTCAACGCTTTAGCCAGGTCCTTGCATCCGGGCTATATGAAAGCGGCGATTGTCGATAAGAAAGAAGTGGCAAGAGATTGCGTGAAGATCACTCTTCGTTCATTGAAGAAAGACGGACGCTTTCCATACTTCAGAGCCGGACAGTTCGTCACCTTAGGCAAGCGTGTCGGCACTTCCTATTTGTCCCGTCCGTACTCGCTGGTTTCTTCGCCGAAAGAAGCCCTGGAAGGAAAATATGAAATCATCGTGCAGAAGAAGGGGATTTTTTCTTCCCATCTGGTCGATGATGCGCCGATCAACAGTGAAGTGGAAGTCCTGGAACCGTCCGGTGATTTCTGCTATGACGATTTAAGAGACCGGAAACACATTCTGGCCATTGCGGGGGGCAGTGGCGTGACACCTTTCATTTCGATGATGAAGGCGATCAGAGAGGGAAGTGAAGAGTATAGGCTGACCTTGCTGTATGGTGTCCGTACACTGAAGGATCTCTTCTTTGATCCAAAAGATTATGAAGATGACAAGATTAAAATTGTTATCGTCTTATCCGATGAAGAAGCTGAAGCATATCGTCATGGCTTCATCGATAAAGAACTCATCCTTGAAAATGTGGATGAAGAGACTGACATCTTCATGTGCGGTCCGGATGCCTTGTACCGCCATGTGGAAAAACAGCTGGAAGGTCTGGATAAAGAAATTCGGATACGCAAGGAACGCAATTCGAACGGCGATCGGAAAGTAGATGAAGAAAAGATCTATAAACTGATCGTCCACATGCGCGATGAAGTCTTTGAAATCGAAGCAAAAAATAATGAGACTCTGGTTGCCGCGATGGAACGTGCCGGCATCAAGGCGCCCGTCAAATGCAAGACCGGTGTCTGCGGCTTCTGTCACAGCCGGGTGATCAAGGGAAATTACACGATTGAAGAGGGCAATGATTTCAGAAGGGCGGCGGATAAGATATTCAATTACATCCACCCGTGCTGCACCTATCCGGAATCGGATATGGAGATCGATGTGCCGTACACCAAGGAGGAAGGATAAATGACTCTGTTCGTCGTCGTCTATCTGCTTGCCCTGTGCTGTTACTTTTACACCAGAACAGGCGACAACATCAAGTATCGGGCGATCAATAAGTACATCATGGCGACCATGTATCTGGTCTTTGCGGTCGTGGTCTTCTTTCAGCGTTACCGCTTTGCTTCCTACCAGACCTTATTGATGGCGGCCTTACTGTTTGCCTACTTCGGCGACATCTTTCTGGTCTTTGATTTCGGCAGGGGCGGTGACTTCTTTCTGGCCGGCAACATCTGTTTCATTCTTTACGAACAGATCGTGATGGTCGACCATGGCTTTAGTGTGCGTCATTTCTGGTGGTCGTTCTTACTCGCGGGACTGGTTCTGGGGATGTTCATCTATGCCTGTTCCAAATGGCCGGACAAGATCGTCATGGGCAAGATGCGCTGGCCGATGACCTGGTATCTTTCGACGATCCTGACCCACGGCATGACGGGTCTGGCGATGGCTGTTTTATTGCCCGGGACAAATTTCATGGTGATGGGAATCGGTTCTGTCCTGTTCATGATTTCCGATATGGTTCTGACGGCCTACCGCTTCATCTTCAAAAACAACAAGTGGCTGATTCGGCTGAATTCCCTGACCTACTTTACGGGGCTCTTGCTGATCGTCATCTCCACAGCCTTATAAATGTAACAGGATCGAAAAGATCCTGTTTTGTATAATGGTAGTAAGGGAAGAATGATGAAAAAGATAAGCGGAATAAAGATTCTTGTGTTGGCACTGCTTATATTGTCTCTTTGTGCATGTCAAAAGAAGAAAGAGGAAAGTAATCCCTCCATTGCGGACTACCCGATCGAACATGAGATGGAGTACGGTGGCGTCTACATCAAGATCGCCATCGACGACTTTAACGCCCTGGGTTTTTCCTTTGGTGATTCGATCGATCTGACTTTTGATAACGGCAGGAAGCTGGAGGATATTCCTTATTATAATGGCTACTACGTCGATGCCGGAGAACCCTTACTGATCGGCTATCCGGGCTATGAATACATCAAGGCGACGATCAATTACGGTCAGGACTTATGGGATGAGTTTTCTTTGAAAGTCCCGGCAAACGTCGAAGGTCTATGGAAGAAAGCGGTCCTGGAAGAACACAATACCGCGACGATCACCCTGCATGAAAAAGGCAAGTACCTGCCAATACAGGAGGCTAGTGACATCCACTACTTTGATGAGCGGGAACGATACGATTCCGATGCGATGTTTGCCAACTTCCGAAGTATGAATCTGGGAAAACTGAAAAGGGACGTTATCTATCGTTCCGCATCCCCCTGCGACAATCAGCACAATCGGGCGCCTTATGTCGATGCCCTGATCAGAGAAGCGGGCGTGAAAACCATACTGGATCTGGCGGACAATGAGGTCAAGATCGAGAAGTACATCGCAAGGGATGATTTTGCCTCGCCGTATTTCCTTTCTTTATATGAAAATGATCAGGTGATTCCGATCGCCTTGAATATGAATTATCTCTCGGATGATTTCGGCATGAAGATCGTCCAGGGCTTCAATTTGATGGCTGAAAAGGAAGGACCTTATCTCATCCATTGCACGGAGGGAAAAGACAGGACCGGTTTTGTGGCGATGCTGATCGAGGCACTGGCGAAAGCTTCCTATGAAGAGATCGAAGCCGACTACATGAAGACCTATGCCAATTACTATCGGATCGATAAATCGAATGATAAGGAAAAATATCAGATCATCCTGGAACGAAATCTCGACGGTATGATCGCCTTCATGGTGAATGATGCCGGTATTGATTTTAAAAACTGCGATCTGTCAATTTATGCAGAGAACTACCTGCAAAGATGCGGGATGAGTGAAGAACAGATACAGGCCTTGAAAGGCTGTCTGATGGAGAAATAAAAGATGGCAAAGAAGAAAAAAACAGATTATACGGAAGAACAGATCCACAAAATAGACCGCATCATCTACGCTTTGACCGTGGTGTATGGCCCGATCGATATCATTGATCTGACGGATAAGATCCGCCAGTATTTCCCTAAGCAATGCGACTGCTTTACGAACAAAGATCTTCTCGGCGTCATCGATCTGATGGCGGAAGAGGATGTGCTTTTCATCAATGATGAGGATCTGGTCTCCTTATTCAGCAATGAGGAACTGAAAGAGCTGCTTTCCATAAAAGAGATACGGAATATCTTTTATTCCGATGTGGAAAAGACCTTTGATGATCCAAACGAGATCCTGCAGTACAGCGAGATGTTTGATTTGCCAGACAACGAGAAACAGAATCGTTTGAGAGAATACATTTACAGTCTGAATTTTAAAAAAGAGAAAGACAGAAAAGACGCCTATACCGAAGCGATCGTCGTGATCTATAAAATGTTTGATCCAGAGGAATATATGGATCAGCTGCAGATGCGGGTCAAAGGAAACATCGACAGAGAGAAGCTGGATGATCTGATGACCGACTTTGGCAGCGAGATCCCGCGCGGTTTTCTCAAGGGCTATTCCATGGTCGAAATGGGCAAAATCATGAGGGAGTTTGGTCCGGGCGTACTTCTGAATGCCAACCGTCTCGAGCCGATCCGGGACTACAAGAAATATGGCGCCTATTCCTATCGGGAATGCATGGTCAAAGCCAGAAAGCTTAAGGAAACGGGCATCTTTGAAGACTTCTGTTCCGACAATATCATGGAGTTATATATCAACGGCAAAGAGATCTTTGTTCAGCTTTTAGGCTACTACAACGGTGATCGGAATATCATCGTTTACGGCGATCGGGAAAAGCTTGAATACAATTACCATTTTGTCATGGATGAAGGCCATACTTATCCGGACATCGTCGCCAGAATCAATTACAGTGAAGTGGTGCTGGATGATGCCGGAGGATTTTTAACCGATCAGCTTAAAGAGGAACTGGATGAAAGAAAAACGGATACGCTTCCTTTGATCTTTGATTTTGATCCGGTCCAGGGTCCAAGCTACCCGAGCAAATCTTCGCTATCTCTGATTGGCGCAGTTCTGGATCAGCTTCTGGAAATCTATGACATTATGGGTGAAGAGATCGGCGAACGATGCCAGGAAGGTGACAGCTACAAGATCATTCAGTTTTATCTGGGTGAGGACGGGCTGTCTCTTGGCGAGTACACGTATCTGGAATTAGGGGAAGTGAAAGTGCCGTTTGCGGTGGATGAAGTCGATGAGCCGTTACAGATCAAGGCCAAACGCAATACAGATCTCAGTATTGCCATATATGCCTTCCCGGTCCAAAGCGAGAAGCGTCCATCCTATGTGACGATCCTGTTTGATACGCAGATCGGGATGATCCTCAACATGTTTGTCGATATGGAAGAGGATATGCACGACATCAAGGAGCGCATCATCTCTTTCCTGGAAGAGCGGGATCTTCGTCTGCACAGCCTGCGTTTCAATTCCGAGTTTACCGAAGAGGTCTTGGGGCAGCTCTATGACATCTACAATATTGAATACGATGAAGAGATCGGCGATGAAAATCTCGACGAGATCTTTCAGTATCTTCAGGAGGTGCTGAAGGATCCTGATTTTGAGGGCGGGGAGCTTCCGATCGATAAACTGATCCACTAGGGGGTGCAGGATGATCGTTCACTGCATGGAAAAGAAGGCTTATGAAAAACAGAAAAACGAAAAGTTCATCTGTTACGAAGAATTAGGGAAAGACGGTTTTCTGCACAACAGCGAAGTGCGCCATCTCCATCTGGTTCTGCCCAGGTTTGAAAACAAAAAAGAAGACTATGTTTTGTTGTGTATCGATGAGTCAAAACTGGTCCACGAACTGAAGTATGAATATTCTCCATCTTTACAAAGAGACTTCCCGCACATCTACGGTCCGATCAACACCGATGCCATCATCGAAGTCCTGGATTATCTGAAAGATGAAAACGGAAAGTATCGCAAAAATCCGGAATTTCTGACAGTCGCCGATGAGTGAAAAGAAGGACTGGACACAGGGCTTTCATAATATATAATAAGGACGAGAAAGAAGGAACACATCATGAAAAAAACCAAGATCGTATGTACGATAGGCCCTTCATCGAACAATGAAGAGATGTTAAGAAAAATGATCGCGGCGGGAATGAACGTTGCGCGATTCAATTTTTCTCACGGCAGTCATGAAACGCAGAAGGCCAATCTCGACCTGGTAAAAAAAGTCAGAGAAGAGATGGGCGCTGCCGTTGCCACAATGATGGATACCAAGGGACCGGAGATCCGTTTCCGCGACTTTGAAAACGGAAAGATCAGCCTGGAAAAAGGACAGGACTTCATCCTTTCCACGGATGATTTTGTCGGTGACAGCCACCGCGGATCGATCACCTATGCAGGTTTGCCGGGTGATGTCCATGTCGGCTCGATGATCTTAGTCAATGACGGACTCATACAGTTGCAGGTCACCGATATTGCGCAGAAGGAGATCACCACAAAGGTCATCGTGCCGGGCGACATCCTCAATCATAAAGGACTGAATGCGCCGGGTGCCGAATTAAAGATGCCGTTTATCTCCGAACAGGACCGCAAGGACATCCTGTTTGGCATTGAACAGGATTATGATTACATCGCCTTGTCTTTCGTACGCACGGCAAAGGACGTCGAAGCGGTAAGAGCGATTCTGGATTTCTCGGGTTCCAAGATGAAGATCATCGCCAAGATCGAATCGACCCAGGGCGTGGAAAATCTGGAAGAGATCCTGGCGGCAGCTGATGGACTGATGGTTGCCAGAGGCGATATGGGCGTTGAACTCCCACCGGAGCAGGTACCATACATCCAGAAGAAGATGATCGACATGGCCAACGCGGCCGGCAAGATCACCATCTGTGCGACCCAGATGCTGGAATCCATGACCCACAATCCGCGTCCGACCAGAGCGGAAGTCGGCGATGTCGCCAATGCCGTCTATGACGGTGCGACTGCCGTCATGTTGTCGGGCGAATCGGCAGCCGGTGATTATCCTTTGGAGTCGGTGGAAATGATGTCCAAGATCGCGGAAGAATCCGAAAAGCACTTGCACAACGTCTACCACGCGGTTGATGATTCACAGCGTTCGATCGTCGGCAAGGCAGCCTGTGACCTGGCAGATACCTTAGGCGTTGAAAAGATCATCGTCTATACCGATACCGGTCGTTCTCCTGCCGTCGTCTCGCAGATCAAGCCGAAGACGCCGATCATCGTCATGACCAGAAACGAAAAGGTCTACTATCAGTCGGCACTGCTGTACGGTGTGGAACCGGTCAGGATCGCTGACATCATCGAAGATGAGAACCTGGAGGCCAAGACCAGGGAATACATGGAAAAGGTCAACATTAAATCGGCCATCCTCTTGTTTGGCCATGCGATCGATTCGATCAAGGTCCTCAACCGATAAAAAACAAATAAAAGAAAGAAACAGGATCCTTCGATGGATCCTGTTGCATGAAAAGATAGTTGGAGAAGAAAAATGGTAAGTGAAAAAATGTATGACAAGCTGGCACTGCTGGCAATTAAGAAGGGCGTGAATCTGCAAAAGGGCCAGCCTTTGGTGATACGGGCCAATTTGCGTGATAAGGACTTCATCAAGAAGATCGTGAAGATCGCCTATGAAAACGGGGCAAAGTCTGTCAGCATCGACTGGCGCGACGAAGATCTCAGCCGCTGGAACTACGAATACAAGTCGATCGAGACCTTATCGGAAGTTCCTGACTGGATGCATGACAAGACCAAG
>ODAI012682864.1_pt1 | contig 10861 bp, 12 predicted proteins | sample 1539321 | NCBI WGS metagenome assembly ODAI01 (sample SAMN02144231, study PRJEB22623) | gut metagenome | biome: sheep rumen | host: Ovis aries | place: New Zealand | reverse complement strand
TTTTTTGCAAAAAATCCATGGTTTCAGGGAAGAAATCATTGTTTTCACTATATTGAAGTCATAATTTTGGTGCTTCTTCTTCGAAAGACATAGATTTTTTTGTTTTTATTTATAAAATCTCTATATAATTGTATTTGAAATCATTAAAAAATCAAAAATTGATTGAGATTTTTAAGTTGATATTTATACTTTTTTATTGTTTTATATTCTGCTGTTTTTTCTGATGTCTGTTGAATCTGAACTTATGATTAAAGAATATGAAAAGAATCCCTTATGTAACTATGAGATGAAAGATGCTGATGTTACAAGACATGAAGGAAATTTTATTTGTTGAGATGATGTAACTGTATATTTGAAAATTAAAGATGATAAGATTGTTGAATTTTCTTATGATTGAAATCCAAGTAATATTAGTTTAGCAGCAGCAAGTTTTTTGTCTGAGTTTATTATTTGAGAAAGCTTAGATACTGTTTTGTCTTGGAATTATGATACGTTTTTAGAGAAATGATTTGAAGTTTCTCCAAGAAGAAAAAGAGCAGCAGTTATTGCTTTATTATGAGTAAAAAATGCGATTTATAAATATCGTTGAGAGAATAAAGAAGATGATTTTGAAGATTTGATAGATTAGTTTTTTATTTATTGAGACTTTCTATTTCTTGTAGTTCAAATCTGTATTTCTGTTGGACATTTGGATATTTTTCGTGATCTACTTCACTAAGAAACATTTCAAGAGGTCTAATATAGACCTCGTTATTTCAGTATAATCATCTATATACAACATATTTTTCTTTTGTTTCAGAATGAATTGCTATATCTTCAATGATATAACAATCTCATTTGAAGTGTTTATAGACACCGTGGATTTTGATTTCTCTCATTTTTTTTGAATATTATCAATAAAGAATTATAGGGCTTCTATTGTAATATTTTTAGCAAAATCATACCATGCTGGGTCATTAATTTGGATAACAAATTTCTTATTTCCAAGTTCTTTTAAAATATAGTTTTTTCAAGGAAGTTCTATTCAGTTTTTAGCAGTACAGTCATAAACAACTGTAGCTGGACTTTCTTGAAGTTGTTCTTTGTTCTTATATTGAATAACTTTTACTGCTTTTGAACAACGTACTCCAACTTGATTAAAGTCTTCAGATGATGAATCCGCACTAAATGAGATATTAGATGAAGGGAATATCATAGAATATTCTCATCTTGATTCGTAAGTCATAGGTTTAGAAGGATTAATAGCAAATTGTTTAGTTGCTGGAGTTTCTACAGAAACTGTTTCTTTTGCCGTTTCTTTATTCTCGTTTGTTGCTTCTTCTTTCTTTTCTTCTTTAACTTCTTCTTGTTTTTGTTCTTCTTTTACCTCTTCTTTAGCTTCTTCGGTTTCTGATTTCTCTTCAACTTTAATATCGACGAAGTCGAGTTTTGTAGCAAGTCCAAGATTTAATACTGCTTGACAAGTAAAGAGTTTCTCTCATTCTCATTGCATTGTAATAAGAATATCATTGCCTATTTTTTCAACAGTATGAGATTTGATTGTATTTAAGGCTTTATCTTCTCAGAAACATGTTTTTATACCGTAGCGAGTAACGATATTTTTTATGATTTCATCATTAGGGATGATGATAAAATCTTTTAGCTTTTCTACTTCTGCATCACTTGCATTATTTATGAAATATCCTCGTCGATTATTGTTCTGAAAGTACCAACTTTGAACATCTGGCAATTTATAGAAAGTATCTCAATTAATTGTTGTTATTTTTTTAACTGCGTTTGATTCAAATGTTTTAGTTAATTGTTTACAATTAGTATCTCATGCATCTGTACAAGTGAAATAACTAATAGTTGTTGTTTCATTATTATCTAGATTTTTCACTGTGATATTTCATTTGTTTTGTTCATCTACTAATGCGTAGTTGTCAAAGAATTCAGCTGTTAGTCCAACTCCTGCTTCAGAAACATAAATTCATTGTGGAGTATTGTCTTCAACTGGAGTAGCATCTCATCATTGATCTCATTCTTGTGTCTTATTTGTTACTAATCTAACTTCTACAAGAGGTTTTCAGTTAAGAAGAGATTCAATTGTTCCTTCTATAGCATAGGTTCAAGAAAGATTTGAAATATTATTTAGAGATATTGTTTTACTTTTTAGAAGATAGATTTCTCAATCTGTTGTTGTTAGAGAGTGAGTATAATTTAAGATATCTCAATCAGATGCTAGTTTTCATTCGACTTCAATATCTGTTCCGATTTCATAAATGCTTTCATTTACTACTGGTTCAATTGGTTGATTGAAAATATCATTTTTATAGACTACTGCTAGGATAACTAATATGATTAATAAAAAAATAGTTAGCCAAAGTCCTGTATGGCTACTTTTACTTTTTTGTGGTTGTTGTCTTATTGTACCTCAAGAAAATGTACCTTTGTTTTGTTGTCTACTAAAAAAATCTTGTTTTGCCATTATTTTTAGTATAGAGGATAAAGTACTATTATGATAGAAAAGATATGTTGTTTTTCAAGGTGAGATTTTTAGCTGTGGTGGTGATTAATATCTTGTGAAAAAAGGGTATATTATTCTTTTTTTGATTCCTTATTTTTGAAATATTCTAAAATAACATCAGCATCAATTCCTTCTTCTCAAAAATCAAAAGAGAAGTGTTCTTCAGCATTTGATAAAGAATTTTTTATTCAGTTTTCTGAATGCTTTAATTCCTTGGTTGCTTTTTGACTTAGTTCTTCTTTAATCATTCATTCAATATCCATTAAGAGACTTGGTAAATCTTCTTTAAGATAGTCTTGATTTAGATTGATGATTTCGCAACTAATATGAACTATTTCTCAATTATCTTGGTCGATTTTTCAAGTATCTTGTATTATTAATGGATATTTTTTTCCTCAGTAAGGAATATAAATAATTCATTCTTTCATTGTCATAGCATGGTATTATTCATAAATTTAGTTTAAATATGTATATTGTATTTATACAATCAATAGAAAATTAATAATAGTTAATTTTCCTTGATTTTGGTTTTCTGTTTACTACTCTGAAAGTGTAAATTTTATTTTTCTATGAAATTGATACTATGCCACAATTAGAATGATCTCAAACAGAAAAAAACTTATTAAAGGCTTTTGCTGGGGAATCTCAGGCAAGAATGAGATATGATTATTTTGCTAAACAAGCAAAGAAAGAAGGATTAGAACAAATTGCTGGTTTCTTTGAAGAAACTTCTTTAAATGAAAAAGAACATGCTAAAAGATTCTTCAAGTTTTTAGAAGGAAGAATGGTAGAAATAACAGCAACTTATCCTGCTGGAAAAATTTGAACTACATTAGAAAATTTAAAGGCTGCTGCTGATTGAGAAAAAGAAGAATGGGAAGAAGCTTATCCTGAATTTGCAAGAATAGCTGAAGAAGAATGATTTATTGAAATTGCTTCAGTATTTAGAATGATTGCTGTTGCTGAAAAGGCTCATGAAGCAAGATATAGAAAATTATATGAAAATCTAGAAGCTGGAAAAGTATTTAAAGCTTGAGATAAGATTATTTGGAAATGTAGAAATTGTTGATATATTCATGAAGGAACAACAGCTCCTGAAGTTTGTCCTGCATGTGCTCATCCTCAAGCATATTTTGAAATTGCATCATTCAATTACTAGAATATTGTTATTTAAAATATGAATTAGAAAGTAGGAAATTTTTCCTACTTTTTTGCTATCATTTTGTTATCAGAATTTATTTTTATTTTCTTGAAAATATTGCATAACTTTATAAAGTGAATTTATTAGTATTTATTATTTTAGGTTTTGGATATATGAAGAAATTACTTTATTGATTTATGTTTTTGATTATATGATTCTTTGTTAGCAACTCTGCATTTGCTTATAAAGAACTTTTGATTGAGAATAGAGGAGGAAGACCAATAAGAGTTATTAAAGTTGTTCTTGATTGAGAACATTTTGTTGTTGCTTCTCCTGCAGAAAATTGATGAGCAACTACAGAACAGTTAGCAAAGAATGTTTGATGAGATACTGCTATTAATTGAGCTTTCTTTTGCCCTGCTGATTATTCTACTTGTAGGTTAAATTGAAAAAGGATTACTCATACTGTTTCTGAAAGAGTTTATCTTTGAGAAGGAGCTAAATGGAGTATGTATTGGTGAGATACTTCTATCAGAATGATATTCTGATTTGATAAAGAGTGAACTCCTTTATTTGTTCAAAAGAATTCATGAGAAGCAGATCTTTGATTATGGAGTAATTTGAATAAAGATAAATTAGATGATTTATATTTTTGAATCTGAAATTGGCCAGTTTTATTAATGGAATGAGAAGATGTAGTTCATGCATTTAGTCATTATATTGATAATAAGTTAACATGATTAGCAAATAGAAATTTTATTTGTTCAACTGAAGATAATACTACTATTTATATGTGAGTTGTTTGATCAAGTAGTGTATGGAATTTACCTGCTTATTTGAAAGAACAATTTTGATGTTATAATGCATTATTCTTAGATGCATGAGCAAGTACTGCTATGGTGTATGATGGTCATACTTTAGATAGATGATCAAGAAAAAAAGTAATGGATGCTTTTGTTGTTCTAGATAGAGAACAGTATATTAAGCTAACTTGAATAACACCAGCAGAAAAGTCTATTCCTAAAGTTGAAGGATATCAACCAACAGCATCTGATGAGAAACGTTTGAAGAATGTGAAAGATGTTATTGATTTGATTTATAAAAAATATTGAAAGAGTAAGTATAGATGGCCATTTATTAGAATTATCCGTGGTATGATGAATGATAGTTTGCCAGCTGATAAAAAATGGTTATATAATCAAGTTCTCATCTATCTTTTTACAATTGATAATTTTTAATGGATATTCCTAAATTAGGGCTTTGAACTTGGAAAATAACTTCTGAACAATTAAAGCAGATACTTCCTTTAGCTTATGAGGTAGGGTATCGTCTTTTTGATACTGCTTGGATTTATTGAAATGAAGAATGAGTGTGAGAAGGATTATCTTCTTTAAGGTCTGAAAGGGGGAGCTTCCGAATATCAACAAAAGTTTGGTTTGATTATGTTCCTAATTATCAAAAACATGAATTTGTAGATCAAGATTTTTTGTATACAAAGTTAGATGAAAGATTAAATGCTTCGTTTAAAGCATTAAGAACAGAGTATTTAGATTTAGTTTTTTTGCACTGGCCAACAAGTTCTGACAATGATGCTTATGTTTTTGAAAAACTGTTAAACTATAAAAAAGAATGAAGAATCCGTTATTTATGAGTTTCTAATTTTCCAAAACATGCTTTAGAAAAAATGGTGGAAAGGTTTTGAGATGAAATAGCATATCATCAATACGAGCGTCATGCTTTTTTGGAGCCTGATTTACTAGAGAAGTATATGAGAGAAAAATGAATTCAGTGAATAGCTTATTCTCCATTATGACATCAACATCTCTTAAAAAATAATGAGCTTATTTTAATTTCTAAAGCCTTATGAATTAATGTTTCTCAACTTTGTTTGGCATATCTTTTAAAAAAGGGATTGATTGTTATCCCTAAAGCTTCTAGCAAAGAGCATTTAAAAGAAAATTTTGAGGCTTTAAGTATTGAATTAGAAGATGAAGTGATAGAAAAAATGGATAACTTACCAAAAAATTATCGTTATAATAATCCACCTTTTGCACCTGAATGGGATTAATTCTTTTGATGTTCTTTTACTTTTTCATAACCAAGTTGTCAGCAAGCACCTTTAGCTTCTCTTCACATACTATCACGAACAGTAACGGTTATTCCTCAATCTTCGAGGATTTTTTTGAAATTTTGGATACTGTTAGAAGGACTTTCTTTTAAGTCTATAGCTGGATTTTCGTTGTATGGAATAAGGTTTATATGTGCTAATCTTTTTTGGAGAAGTTTAACAAGTTGATGAGCAAGTTCTGGTTTGTCAGTTAAATCTTTTATCATGATATATTCATAAAAGATTCTATTATCTGTAGCTTTTACATATTTATCGATTGCTGTCATTAAGTCTTCAAGAGGATAAGCTTTTGCAATTGGCATGATTTTATTTCTTAGCTCTTGATTTGGAGCATGAAGAGAAATCGCTAATTTAACATCGATATTATCTTTGATTAATTTTTCGATTCAAGGAACAACTCAACAAGTTGAGATAGTGATATGTCTTTTTCATAGTGATAATCTATCTTGTTGAAGCATTATTTCTAATGATTTTCTTAGGTTCTCATAATTAAGTAAAGGTTCTCCCATTCCCATAAATACGACGTTTCTAATTCAATGATTAGTTCAATCTTCTTTTTTTCAGAATCTTTTTTTGATATAAGTGTTAGCATAAAGAATTTGAGAAATGATTTCTTCTCGAGTAAGATCTCTTTTAAATCATAGTTTTCAAGTTACACAAAAAAGACAGTTCATTGCGCATCCAACTTGAGAAGAGATACATAGTGTAATACGATTTAGTTTTGGTTTATCATCTTTAACATATTTCTCATTTTGTCGGTGATACATTAGAATAGCTTCAATGATATGACCATCTCTTGTTTTGAATGCAAATTTTGTAGTATCTTCAGCCTCTACGGTATCGACTACTTCTATTGAAAGAATATCAAAACTTTCTTTTAGTTCTTCTCTTAAGTCTTTTGAGATGGTTGTAAGGGTATCTCGTTCAGTGTTCTGATTTTTATAGAGTTCAAAAAAGATTTGCTTTAATCTAAAAGGTTGAAGCTTCCTTTCTTTTGCTCGTTTTGTGAGTTCTCATTCATTAAATAGTGCTGGTTTGTAGTCTGTCATTTTGTTTATTATTCGATATGAAATCTATATCTATTTTCTTCTTTTAACATTGGAAATAATTCAATGATATCTTCTTTTTTTAGGGCTTCATATTTTTCTAGAACTTCATCAAGGGTATGAATTTCATTTTTCATGATGTATTGGTTTCATAAGTATCATGCCATTTCATCAGAACTTTCTATTCCCATTTGAATGCCTCATTTAATACAGTTTTTAGCATTAGAAAATTCTTCGTCTGTGAATCATTTATCTAAGAAGTTGTCTATTACTTCATTTATTTTTTTTACTCAGAATTCGAATTTTGTTTTATCTAATCATGCTCTAACTGAGAAAATTCAATATTCATTACATCCTCAATGTCCTGCACTAATATAATAACATATTCAGAGTTTTTCTCTGATTTCTTGGAATAGTCTTGAAGACATATTTCATCAAAGCATAGAACAAAGAAGACTAGCAGCATATCTTCTATCATCAAAATTATTTAATCCTTTCATTGAGATGATAATATGATTTTGTTCAGTATCTTTTTTAAAGAAATCTTTATGATTTTTTGGAAGATTTCGTTTAAATTCTGGCTTTTTTCTTGAACATTTTTCTGGTAAGTCTTTGAAGAGTTTTTCAATATTCTTTTCTAGAGCTGCTTGATCTAGGATTTTTCAAGCGATAGTTATGATGAGATTGTCTTTAGCATAGAAAGTTTTTTTATAATTGAAAAGATCATCACGAGTAAAGTTTCTAATATTCTCTTCAAATCAGATTGTTGGTCTTCAGTATGAATTGTCTCATAAAAAATAAGTTTGCCATTTATTCCATACTACTGAGATTGGACTATCTTCATACATTTTTAGTTCTTGAATAATAACTCCTTTTTCTCTTTGGAATTCTCATTCTGCAAATTGAGCATCCATGAGCATATCTGCAAGAACTTCTAATCAATATTCAGCAAATTGAGGTGCTGATTTTACGAAGTAATTAGTCGTATGTTCTCCTGTTCATGCATTGAAAATAGCTCCTATTTTATCCATAGCAGTAGCAACCTCTTTAGGCGTTTTTCGTTTTTTTCAACCTTTAAAAAACATATGTTCTAAGACATGTGAGATTCAAGCTTCTTCTTTTGTTTCATAAGCTGAACCAGCTTTTACTCAGATATCAATTGTAATAGAATTTCATTCGTTCATTGGAGCAAAGATACAATCGATTCCTGCAATGTTTTTTATTTCGTATTTCATATGCAAAATTTATTATAGCTTAAAAATATTATCGATTTTAGCGATTTTGGGGCTTATTTTTTTGGGATTATATAAAGATTAAAGCTAAATAAAAGCTTTTTTATTTGTTTTCTTCTTTATGGTTATTATAGAAATTCCATGCATCTTCAACAGCTTCAACAATAGTTTTTTTAGGTTCCCATCCTAATACTTGTTTTGCTTTGATTGGATTAGCAACAGATGAGGCAACATCTCAATCTCTTCTTTCTCCGATTTCAAAATTAATTGGTTCTCCTACTACTGTTTCAGCTATACTAAGCATTTCTTTTACTGATTTTCAGTTTCAAGTTCAGATATTGAATACTTCAAAAGAAGGTGTTGTAATTTCTTCTTCTGAGTTTGCTTTAATTTCTTTTTTATGATAAAGATATTCATAACTTTGAAGATGAGCTTGTGCAAGATCTTCAATATGAATGTAATCTCTTATACATGTTCAATCTGGTGTAGGGTAGTCATCTCAGAATACAGTAATTTTTTCGATTTCTTTTTTAGCTACTCTAAGGATGAAAGGAAGGAGATTTGTTGGAATTCCTTTTGGATTCTCTCCTAAAAGTCCAGAATGGTGAGCTCCGATTGGATTAAAATATCTAAGACAGATAACTTCAAAATTTCTATGTTGAGCCATATCTTTAAGTAAGAATTCCATAACAAGTTTTGTTGTTCCGTATGGATTTGTTGTATTTAAGCGATCTGTTTCAGTAAATGGTGGGATATTTTTTTCAGCATCATATACTGTTGCACTTGATGAGAAAATAAGGTTCTTTACGTTGTGCTTATCCATTATTTCTAGAAGTGTGATTGTTCAAGAAATATTATTATCATAGTATAAGAAAGGATCAGAACAACTTTCACCAACAGCTTTTTTTGCTGCAAAATGTATTACTCAATCAAATTGTTCTTTTTCAAAGAGTTGGTCTAGAAAATCATAGTCTCTAACATCTCCTTCAACAAAAGGGATATCTTTGTTGGTTAGGATTTTTAATGAGGATAACACTTCATCTTTATGGGTGTTAGAAAGATTATCTAGAAGAACAATATCGTATCCTGCTTGAGAAAATAGTACTGCAGTATGAGATCCGATATATCATAAACCTCCAGTAATAAGAATTTTTTTGGGTTCCATATTAAATATGAAAAGTAAAGGCCAAACGTGTGAGAATATAATGATATTGGTGAATAAAGTCAAGTTGAGGACGTTTTATTAGGTCTTACTTATGAACTTTTTTTATAGCTTTTAAAAAATTTTTTAATTATTCGCTCTTCAAAGTTAATTATAGGTGTGAAAATTCGTTTATCAATAAGATTATAGCAGAATGGAATTGTAAGAACAATAGGAACAAGTAATCCCATGATTGTTCATGCTAAGATATCTGTTGTTCGATGTACTTTTGTTCAAATTCTACATAATACAGTTATTATAGCTATTAAGAAAAGGAAATATCCTCGTCGCATTAATTTTTTATTTTTATGCTTATGTGCAATTAGCCATGTTCACATTGCTACAGAGAATGTTACAACGGCATGATCTGATGGGAATGAGGTTGATGGAAGAAAATTATGAAGGATCGTTTCATCAAAATCTTGTATTCACAATTCGTATATTGGTCTTTTTTTATCAAAAAATTGTTGAGAAAGAATATTTGCTGCAACAGAGAAAAAACATGAAATAAAGATAAAAATTGCCTCTTTTTTCTGTTCTATTTTCCCTTTTATCATTCAGTAAAGATAGAGAGCAATAAGAAAAACAGGGTATATGAAAACAAATACATCTGCACCTATTGGATAAAAGTTTCATAGTCGAGGATAATCTTCTCATAGTTTTACAAGGTAGAGGAGAAAATCATATCATCGACGAGGTTCAACCATAGTAATTTTAAACATTAGTTATTTGTTCTTTTTGAAATAAAGGCAATTATTTTGAAGTTTACAATTTTCACATTTAGGATTCCTTGCTGTGCAATAATATCTTCAGAAAAGAATCATACAATGATGTGCAATTGTTCTATATTGATTTGGGATTTCTGTTTCAAGTAATTTTGATGTTTGAAGTGCTGTTTTTGTTTTTACAATTCATAGTCTATTACAGATTCTATGAACATGGGTATCTACTGCTATAACTGGTGCTTTATAGAGAACATAGAGGACTACTTTAGCAGTTTTTTCTCCTACTCATGGTAGTTTTATTAATTCTTTTTCTGTATTAGGTATTTTTCATCAATTTTCTACAAGAATTTTAGAAGTTTCATAAATGTGTTTAGCTTTTCATTTATAAAGTCAGATTGATTTTATGGATTCTTCGAATTTTTTATGTCACATTTTAAGAATGTCTTCTGGTTGTTTTATGGTTTTATAGAGTTTATCAGTTACTTTGTTTACTTGTTTATCTGTTGTTTGAGCTGAAAGGATAACAGCTACTAAGAGTTGAAAAGGTGTTTGGAAATGAAGCTCTGTATCTGCGTTAGGAAAGAGTTCTTCTAGATAACTAAAAATGAGTCAATAATCTGGCTTTTTTTTCTTCATAAAGAGATAGGGGAATAAATATTAGCATACTAAGATTTTTATGCTTAAAATCAATATGATGAGGAGAGTGACAATTGATTTTTTTATAATTTCGTTATAATGTACTTAAATTTAAGTATGTTTTGACGAAATATGAAATATTTTGAAATGAGAGAGTAAATGAAAGAGTAAATGAAAGAGTAAATGAAAGAGTAAATGAAAGAGTAAATGAAAGAGTAAATGAAAGAGTAAATGAAAGAGTAAATG
>ODAI011566509.1_pt1 | contig 10861 bp, 11 predicted proteins | sample 1539321 | NCBI WGS metagenome assembly ODAI01 (sample SAMN02144231, study PRJEB22623) | gut metagenome | biome: sheep rumen | host: Ovis aries | place: New Zealand | reverse complement strand
GAAGCTTCGAGCCTGGAAGGCATTCGCAGGATCGCCGCGCGTTACTAGCAAGTACACCACGCGAGCGGGAACTCAACGCGTGCTCATAACCCGCAGACATTGACAACGGAATAACCCTTAAATTGCGGGGTGGAGCAGTCTGGTAGCTCGTCGGGCTCATAACCCGAAGGTCGTCGGTTCGAATCCGGCCCCCGCGACCAAAACACCAGGTCAGACATATAGTCTGGCCTTTTTTATTATTTCGGCTCATGGGCAAATCGTGGGCAAACAGAGCCTTCCGAAGGATATTTCGGGAGGCTTTTTTGATGCCTCCGTAATTCCGCGAAAACCTCGCCCTATGGGCAAATTATGGGCAAAAATGCATGGAACTATCGGTGAACGGCTGCTAATTAATGGCTCTAGATGGACTGCTTGCCCACGTTTTGCCCATGAATAATCGGTGCTTCTCTGCACCAAACATAACCCACTCCAATATGGATAATGCATGTACGATTACGCTTGCGGACGCTTGCGGATGCTTAACGCGATGTGCTGATTTGCTTCCCCGCCCCTCATCAATCTATAAACGGCCTCACAAGCCGTTGACGACGGCTGCCACTGCCTGAAAACCGATGAGAAGGAAGGAAGAAGGCATGCATACAGAGACATACCTGTCCGGGGATCCGACGTTCCATCTCCCTTTGGCAGCCAAGCCGCACTCCGTTCGCCATGGAACAGAGCGCGACCGAATCGAAGAGGCAGATTTGGGGAGCGTCTGGCTCGACATGAAGACACTGAGCGAGTACCTGCACGTATCGAGGAGCACCCTCTACAAGATGGTCCGCGAGGGGACGCTTCCCGTCGTCAGGGTTGGCAGGCAGCTCAGGATAAAGCGCGACATGGTCGACGAGATGCTGAGTGCAGGCGAGCTCGATCTCTAGCGACCAAACGCAAGGCCATGAAGATCTGCGCAAACGACACCCGCGCGGGGGCCTACGGTCCTTCCGGCGAAAACGAAATGCCCGGCAGATACGTCCTGTGGAAGGGGCGCACTCATGGCCGAGGCTAACAGATCAAGAACAACCGAGATCAAGGACATCTACACGGCGGAAGAGGTGGCGACGATGTTGCGGATGAACGAATCGTCAATCTACGCTCCCGCGAAACGCGATAGCGGCCCGCTGCCGCTGCGCAGGTTCGAATGGAAGAAGAGAGGGGCGTTCCTCCTCCGGGAGGAGTTCATGGAATGGATCGTAAGGAATGCTCCGCTCATTGCCGAAGCAGTACGAAGATGACGGTAGAGAACCATGCAATCCCTTCGTGGGGAGAGATTCCTCAAGGTGTACGAGTTCATGACGCGAGACCTCGGCCTGCAAGGCGTACAGCTGCTCCTCTATGCGAGGATCTTCGGGTTCAGCGACTCCGACGACGGCGAAGGCTCGTTCTACGAGAGCAGGAGAAGCACTGCCGATTACCTCGGGGTCACCGAGCGCGCCGTCACCAAATGTCTGAAGGCCCTCGTCGAGAAAGGGCTCGTATTGGAATGCGGGAGGCACCGACTGCCAAGCGGCAGGAGCACGAAGCGATACGTGGCCAACATGGCCGCTCTCGTCAATGCGGGAATCCTCGACGATAGCCCCATAGGCGAACGCTGTTCACCCGTGGCCAACACTACCACCACCGAACAGAATTCACCCACCAACCGTTCCACCACCGAACAGGATTCCTCCCGCGGGATGAACGGCGTTCGCCCTTCAATAAAAGGTAAGAGGAAAGAGATAGAAGAGGAAAGACGGCGCCGCTATGCAGAGTATGACGAGTAGCAACGACGAGGAGAGGAGCTTCACTCGCGAAGAGCTCGACGAACTCGGCATCGAATACCCCGATCCCCCTACGGTTTCCTGCGAGCACTGCGGACAGACCATCCCTGTCAAAGCCCTCAAGGTCCTGGACACTTACATCTGGGTCGCAAACGGTGAATGCGACTGCCCGGAATCAAGGGCTGCAGCAGCCGAGAAGAAAAGGGAGGAAAAGGAACGCGCTAAGAAGGAGAAGGCGCGAAAGTACCAGGCAGCGGGAATTGAGAAGAGGTACCTGGGCGCTGTGGCCCACGAGCCGAAGAGCATCGCATTCCTGTCATCTGACACCCATGAGTCAGGCAGGGGGATATACATCACCGGGGGCGTAGGATCAGGGAAAACCTATCTCGCGAGCGCGATAGCGAGAGGCTGCATCGACATGGGATGGCGCGTAATCATGACAACGAGCACCGACATGCTAGCGAGCATCCAGGACACCTTCGAGAGCAATTCCTCCTCCATCGATGCGATACGCTCTTTCGGCAACTGCAAGCTGCTCGTCATCGACGACCTGGGGAAAGAGTCCGCCTCGGACTGGTCAGTGGCGACAGTCTTCCAGATCATCAACATGCGCTACGGCGCGTTGCTCCCGACCATAGTCACGAGCCAGTACCCGTTCTCCGGCCTCATCGAGCGCTTTTCGCGCCGGGGAGACGAAGGAACTGCGCTTGCCATCGTATCCCGGTTGAAGGAGACCTGCGAGTTCGTCGACCTCGGCAACAGGAATCGCCGACTCAAACGATGAAATTTGGATGAAGCGGTGCTCTTGCAGACGCTTGCTGACGCAAAGTTCCAAGCGCCGGTTTGCCCTATTGCGCTTCCGTACGTATACATCGGCAAAAGACTCTTCTCAGAAGGGAGTTTTGCCGAATGGATCTGCTCGACAGAATGCGCAAAATGCAGGTGGACGAGGAGGAAGCAAGATCGCTCGTCGCCAAATGCCAGGAGAACGGTTGGCTGCGCTATGGCGGCTACGCCTGGCAGGACGACCCCTGGCTCGAGGAGTATCCGTACGCGTTCGCCCGGACGGATTCGATGGACGATCTGCGTGAGTTCTTTGCGCATGGTAATTGGGCAATCAGGCAGGGCGTGCTCTTCCACGATCTCGCCTTCATCCAGCAAGAAGACGGCGGGGACGAGTGGTGGACCCTGAAGCGCCTCGATGACGGGGAATGGCTCGACTTCGAGAGCTGGTCGTTCGGAGGCGTGGCCCGAGATGTCGCCAAGTTCTCGAGCGCAATCGTGTCGATGGAGATGGCGAGCCCCTACGAATGCAAGCACCTCGTCTACACCCTTCCCGACAACGAGCTCATCTGGACGAGCCGAGTGGCGGAGGAGTCCATCGCGAGCGATGTCTCCGAGCTTGTGCGCGTGTTCGAGGGAAAGGGAGAGGACGGAACCCTGACCATCTCGAAGACGCCTGGCAAACCGGGTTACGCATGCAGCTTCACAACGATCGAGGGCGAAATCCGAGAAATGGGCATGTCCGCGAATGCCTTGGACGCCGCGAAACTCGGCCTCGAGCAGGCCGCGGCCATGTCCCGTTCCGTCGAAGGGACGAGCCAGGAGGCTCTGTCGGAGCGCGCTGGCCGCGCAAGGGAGGCCGCTTTAAGCGAAAACGAACGCGCGGGCGTGAGAAACCGGGAGATCGACAGTCCGTCAAGGACGACGGGCAGGTCCTAGGGATACGTCCGCGCACCGACTGAAGGTGGTCAATTCGACCACCTTTTTGCTTTCAGGAAGCAGGTGGTCAATTTGACCACCGACGAGGAAGGGAGACGAAGGGATGGCAAGCGACTTCGGCGACGACAGCGGCGAGAAGATGGTCGACTGGATGCTGGCCGTCGGGCAGGAGGCCGGGGATTCGGCGATGTGCGCCAGCGCAGAGAGGCTGAAACAGGCATTCAGGAACGCAAGGGGAAGCCTCGGAGATGCCGCGGAGGCATCCGAAGAGGAGAACCTCGAGGGCTGGGTGAAGCTCCGCCTGCGAGAGTTCGAGGAGCTGCCCGAATATGAGTCACTCCGCGAGATCATCGACGGGCAACTCGACAGAGATGCCGTGGAGCACGACTTCTTCGAGGACGAACACGGCCGGGGCTACCTGCTCTTCAAACGGGAGGACGCCGACGAGGTCAACCGGGCTTTCCTCAATTTCGAGAAGAGGGTCGACCGCGCTCTCGACGAATCCCTCCAGAGAAGGGGCAAGACGCGCGAGCAGGGCCGCGACGAGGAGCCCCTCGAATCCCGAGCGCAATCAGCCAGGGAATCATCCCGCGCGATAGACGAGAGCCGCAGCCGCGAGCGCGACCTGGAGCGCTTCGAGATGAGGACGAAGTGAGGCGCCAGCTCATCGTAACGGCGGCATTGTCGGCAATCGCCTTCTGGGCCGCCGACATCGTAGCCGCCTCGCTCCTCGCCAACGGGGACAAGGGCTTCGCGAGCCCGTGGGAAGTTCTCGCAGGCATCCCCTCGTTTGTTGCAGACGGCAACATCGTCGGGACCCAGCCCATCGCCATGGCGACGGGGCTCTCGGCGGCCTGCCTCGTATGGGTCGCCTGGGCGAAGTACCGCGAACGCGAGGGCAAGTACCGGCGCGGCGAGGAGCATGGAAGCTCCCGCTGGGCTAAGAAGGAGGAGATGGCGAAGTTCATGGACGCCAAAGATGCCGACAACAACATCATCCTGACGCAGAACGCGCGGATGCGCTTCGTCGACACGGTCCACGACCGGATGCACGAGAGGAACAACAACGTGCTCGTCATCGGCGGTTCGGGCTCGGGCAAGACGCTCTCCTACGCGGTGCCGAACTTCCTCCAGATGAACGCGAACTATGTGGCGACAGACCCCAAAGGCACGCTCATCGACCGGATCGGATGGGCCCTTTCCGACAACGGTTACGAGATCAGGGCCTTCAACACCCTCGACCTCTCGAAATCCCAGCACTACAACCCGCTCGCATACGCCTGCGACGAGCAGAAGATACTCTCGATAGTGAACAACATCATCGAGAACACGACCGGGGATGAAGAGCATGCCGCCGACCCCTTCTGGGTGAACGCGGAGAAGCTGCTCTACACGGCCCTCATCAGCTACCTCGTCTACCATTGCCCGCCCGATGACAGGAACATCCCCGGACTTCTGACGCTGCTTTCCCTCGCAGACGCGCGCGAGGAGGATGAGGGCTTCATGAGCCCGCTAGACCTCCTCTTCAACGAGCTTGAGACGGGCACGCGCTACGTCCGCGTGCGCGAGGGGGAAGAGAGGGCATTCGACGCGGAGGACAGGTCGTTCGCGGACGGCGAAGCGGGTTTCGCCTGGATCCGCACGGGGGAGCCGGTGTCGCTGTACGAGGATTTCTCCCTCTCCAGTTACCACGAGTTCAAGGTCGCCGCGGGCAAGACCATGAAGTCGATACTCATCAGCTGCAACGTGCGCATGAAGCCCTTCTCCATCCCCGCCGTGAAGGAGCTCCTCTCTTACGACGAGATGCGCCTCGACCGGCTCGGGGACGAGAATACGCGCACGTGCATCATAGCGAGCGTCTCGGACACGGACTCGACCTACGACTTCCTCTTCGCGCTTCTGATGTGGCAGGCGATGGACGTGCTCTGTGACGTCGCTCTCGAGCGCTACCGCGGCAGCCTGCCCCGTCCGGTCCATTTTATGCTCGACGAGTTCGCCAACATTGGGAAGATCCCCGACTTCGAGCGCAAGATAGCCGTCATCCGCAGCCGAAACATCTCGGCGAGCCTCATGGTGCAGTCCGTGTCCCAGCTTGCCGACAACTACGGCGAGCACGGCGCGGACACCATACAGGATTGCTGCGATACGACGCTGTTCCTCGGCGGCAAGTCGGAGAAGACGACCAAGGCGATCTCGGAATCGGTGGGCAAGCAGACGGTCGCGGGAGTCTCGGTCAACGACACCCGTGGCTACAACTACTCCACGACCCACAACTACACGGTGCTCGAGCGCGACCTGATACAGGCCAGCGAAGTCGGGCGCCTTCCCGCAGACGAGGCGATTGTGCTCGTCAGCGGGACGTATCCCTTCAAAGACAAGAAATACGACATGCGTCGCCATCCCCGGTACCGGAAATCGGACGAGGGGCGCGGGCGCTTCGACCTTCCCGCCCATTGGGAGGCGATCAAGGAGAGGGGGACGTGAGGGGAATAGTAGCCGGCAGCGGCAAGCGCAAACGCCCGAAGGTCTCGCATTGCTTCCACACTCTCCGAGACTGCCGCCGCCGTGATGCTAAGGCAGATGCGCAGAAGCGCACTGCCCTTTCATTCTAGCACGACGACCTGCCCGGACCCGACTGCCGGGCGCGGTCAGCAGGACAGCAGAAGCGAAAGGAGAAACATGCTTCAGAACATCATCACCCTCGTATCCGGATGCGTGACATTCCTCGGCGGCTTCCTGGTCGTCTGGGGCGCCGTATCCCTCGGCCTCGCCATCCGCGAGCAGCAGGGTGGCTCGCAGATAGCGAGCGCCATCTCCACCATCGCCGGCGGTGCGATCATCATCGCCGCGGCCGTCTACTTCGGCATGCTCGACACGAGCTGGCTGCCCTAGGGGGCCGCCATGTCGGCATTGCACGTATCGGTCCACAAGGATATCGGCGAGTACACCGAGAAGATCGTGGGCAAGCTCTCCGCGCGCACCCTCGCGTGCATCGCGGGCGGGCTGCTCACCTCCGTCGCGGTCGCCGCGTTCATCTACCTCGTTCTCGGAATCGAAGTCTCCTACGCGACCCTGCCCGTGATGGCGGCATCCATGCCCTTCTGGCTGGCGGGCTTTTGGCGTCCGCGGGGCATGAAGGCGGAGGAGTTCCTCCCGCTGTGGTGGGCGCATACCTCGGGCGACGACCGCCTCGTCTACGTTTCGAGCCCGTCGCTCATCAAGGACCAACTGACAGAACCGACGCGCGCGAAGGCGGACCGCCGCGCGACGCGCCAAACGAAGAGGAAAGGAGCCGAGCTCTATGAGCCGCAGCGACACGGATACTGGCTCGACGGGTACCGGGAGCCCCATCAAGATCAATAGGCGCGCGAAGCGGAAAGAGGAGAAGCGCCTCAAACGCGAGCTCGCAGCGCAACGCAAGGAGGCTGCGCACCGCGGAAGGAAGACCAACCTCGACCGGAGGCTGCGCGAGCAGGAGAAAGAGCTCTCGGCCAAGAACGCGAGCAAGCGCAGGGCCCGCTTCGCGGCGAAGGACGTCGTCGGCTTCATCGGCTACGACGCCCTCTACCATGACGGCATTGCACAGGTCGAGGAGGGCCTCTTCTCCCAGACCATAGCGTTCTCCGACATCAGCTACCAATCGGCGAGCACCGAGAGCAAGAAGACGATCTTCTCGATCTACTGCCAGCTCTTCGATTACTTCGGAGCCGACTCCTCCGTCCAGCTGTCGGTCATCAACACCCCCATCCCCTCCGAAGAGATTGGCCGCAAGGTCTTCTTCAGACACGGCGTGGAGGGCATGGACGGCTACGTCGACGAGTACAACCGGATCCTCAACGACAAGATGCGGGAAGGGGTAAGCAACCTCGTGCGCGAGCGCTACCTCACCTTCTCGGTCGGAGCCGCGGACGTGGACGCGGCCGTGCCGAAGCTTGCGAGGATGAGAGGAGATTGCATGGAGGCGCTCGCCCGCATCAAGTGCACGAGCAGAATCGTCGACGGCGAGGAGCGGCTTGCGCTCCTGATCTCGCAGCTGCGCCCGGGCCACCGCCTCGTCTGCGGGTTCGACATGCTTTCACCGCACAGCGGGCTCACGACAAAGGACATAGTGGCTCCAGGCTCCATCGACTTCAAGCCGGATGGGCGGCCCAACTGCTTCCGAATCGAGGATCGGTTCGGACAGGTGCTCGCGTTCAGGCGATTCGGGAGCGAGCTCTCGGATACGGTGCTCGCGGACATCATCGACCTGCAGATGCCGCTCAACGTCACCCTCCACGTCCAAGCGATGGACAAGTCCAAGGCGGTCGAGTTCGTCAAGCGCCGCATCGCCTGGATGGACAAGGAGATCATCGACGAGCAGATGAGCGCGGTGAAGAAGGGCTACGACTTCCAGATCCTCCCCCCGGAGCTCAAGTACTCCAAGGAGGAGGCGGAGGACCTTCTCGACGACCTGCAGAACAAGAACCAGCGCCTCTTCATGTTCACCGGCCTCATCTACACCTTCGCGGACACCCTCGACGCGCTCGACGACCAAGTGGAGCAGATTGCCTCCACCGCCCGTTCCGGCTCGATCGACCTCGACGTGCTCGACTACCGGCAACGCCAGGGTCTCAACTCGGTGCTGCCGCTCGGCCACAACCACGTTCAGGTCTCGCGCCTTCTCACCACGGGACAGGTCGCCATACAGATGCCCTTCGCGAGTCAGGAGCTCAACCAGGCGGGAGGAGGCTACTACGGCCAGTCGAAGCAGTCCGGCAACCTGATCATCTGCAACCGCAAGCTGCTCGCGAGCCCCATGGGTTTCGTGTGCGGAAAGCCCGGGTCCGGCAAGTCGTTCTCGGTCAAGAGGGAGATCCTCAATACGATACTCGCTTACCCCGATGACGAGGTCATCGTGTTCGACCCTGCCGACGAATACTCGCCCGTGACGGCTGCGGCCGGCGGCGTGCAGATTAAGTTCTCCGCGGACTCGGCAACCTTCATGAACCCGTTCGATCTCTCCGACGTGGCCGACAAGGCGGACGTCTCGCAGCTTGCGTTCAAGATAGACGCGTTCCTCGCCCTGTCGTCCGCGACCATGGCGGAGGGCAGCCAAGGGCTCTCCGAAGCCGACAAGTCCATCATCGCCCGCTGCGTGGAGCTCGCCTACGAGCGCGCATGGTCCGAGGGGCAAACTCCGCAGCTCGGCGACTTCTACGACATCCTCTGTGACCAGCCCGAGCACGAGGCTCGCAACATCGCGCTTCGCTACGAGCGCTACGTGAAGGGCGCCCTGTCGTTCTTCAACAACCAGTCCAACGTTGCCATCGACTCCCGGATCACAAACATCAACTTCAAGGACCTCAACACGAACATGCGCGTGTTCGGGATGCTCACGGCGCTCGAGGCGGTGCGCAACCGCATGTACGCCAACTACGAGAGGGGCGTCACCACCTGGCTCTACATCGACGAAGTGCAGTCCCTGTTCGGCCATCCGGCTATCATCAGCTACTTCTCGAAGTTCTGGGCGGAGGGACGCAAGTTCAACCTCATCTGCACGGGCATCACGCAGAACAGCGTCTACATGCTCGACCACGAGGAAGCTCGCAACATGGTGCTCAACTCCGACTTCATCCTGCTGCACAAGCAATCGCCCCTCGACAAGCAGGCATGGGTGAAGATGCTCGATTTGTCTGCGACCGAGTCGGACTACATCTCCGAATCCATCAAGCCCGGCGAAGGCCTGCTCATCGCGGGCGGCACGCGCGTGCCGATCAAGGACGACTTCCCGAAGGGCGCCCTTTACGACCTCTTCAACACGAAACCCGAGGAGATTGCGGCCAAGAAGCGCGCTGCCCTGTTCGCGGAAAACGCGTCGATCGGATAGGCGCGAAACCATGGGAGATACCGCGAAAACCACGAGCGGGACCACAATGGCCGGCGCGAAATCGCATGTCCCCGCGGGCGACATCGCCTACACGGAGGCGAAGAACGCGGTCTCCTGCGGTCTCGTGAGAGACGCCGAGGAGGAGGCGGAGTCCGTCCTTTCGGGCAAGGCCGATCGCACGAAGGCATCGCGGGCCCTCTCCTACGCGATCGGACATGACGAGGGGCACGCTGACGCGGGCGACGATGCGGGCTCCAACATGGCCAGGCTCGCGGGCGTCGCCACCCAGAGGCATCGCAACGTCCGCACCAAGATAGCCGCGCTCGCCGCCGAGGAGGCCGACGAGTCGGACGAGCTCTCGGGGACGAGGAGCGCCTACGAGACCACCCAGGACGTGAGGGCTGCGGCTGCGCGGATGAGGCAGAGCGCCCAGGAGCGCAGGCTGGAGCGCACCGCATCCGAAACATCCAAGGGCACGGCGAAAGGCAGGACCGGGAAGGCGGCGAAGGAGAAGCCGGGCAGCGCCGCGAAAGAGCGCATCCAGCGCCGCGCGGGCTGGATGAAATCGCGTGCCATCCAGGCCGAGGCCGAGACGGCCAAGGCCGCGACGGCAACCGCGAAGAGCGGCGGCGCGAAGACGGCCATCGCAGCGGCGGCATCGTCCGCCATGCCGGTGCTCGGGGGGATACTTGCGGCGATAATCGGCTTCATCCTCACGGTGCTCATGGTCTCGCAGCTCGCGAGCGCGCTCTTCGGGTTCTGGGAGAACGAGGCGAGCAAGGAGACCCTCAAGGGTCTGCCGCCCTACATCACCGCCGAGATGGTGACGACCGCCCTGGAATGTCAGGAGAAGTACGGGCATCCGGCGGGCTGCACCATCGCCCAGATCATCTGCGAGAGCGGGATGGGCGACCACATGAGCGGGCTCGCGGAGAGGGACAAGAACCTGTTCGGCATCAAGTGGGCGTCGAGCTTCGCGCTGTGCCCAGAGGGGGCGGGATACTCTAGCTACTCCACCCAGGAGGAATACGGGGGCGAGACGGTCACCATCGTCGCCAACTTCACGAGCTTCAACTCCTACGAGGATTGCATCGTGTTCCGCAGCAGGGTGCTCCTGCAGAACAGCCGCTACGCGGATAACGAGCTAATCAAACAGGCCATCGCCGAATGCGATTCGGACAAGATGGCCGAGGGCCTCAAGGACGCGGGATACGCCACATCCTCCGTTTACGTCGACTCTCTCAAGTCGATTATGAGGACCTACAACCTCTACCGGTTCGACGGCATGACCGTCGAGCAGTACGAGCAGGGCGCGGAACGAGGCGAGACAATCGTCAAGGCCGCCTATTCGCAGCTAGGCGTCCCATACGTATGGGGCGGCTCCTCGCCATACGTCGGCCTCGACTGCAGCGGGCTCACCCAGTGGTGCTACGCCAAGGCGGGGATCCCCACACCACCTTACCCCACACCCCAG
>ODAI010535321.1_pt1 | contig 10861 bp, 9 predicted proteins | sample 1539321 | NCBI WGS metagenome assembly ODAI01 (sample SAMN02144231, study PRJEB22623) | gut metagenome | biome: sheep rumen | host: Ovis aries | place: New Zealand | reverse complement strand
GTCCAGGTATGTCGCTGAACGCACGTGGTCTGCCGTCGCTATTGGGTCGCAGGGGGTGAGTCTCGTCGGCATTGTAGTAGCCGCGTCCGTTGTTCCAGTCGAAGTGATAGTCGGCTCCCACCTTAAAGCTCTGTCGCGTCTTGCCCCATCTGAAGTAGAACTGGTCGCTCACCTTGGCATACACGTTGCCGGGTCGGCCTTCGGTCTTGCCGGTGGCCAGATAGGAACGGGTCTCGAAAGGCACGTCGTAGTAGCCCGTCTCGCGTGCGGTGAGAATGGGCAGCAGGCCCGAACTCACACTTGCAAACGACGACGTGCTCGCGTCGGTGCGCACGAAGCTCACGCCTATAGTATAAGATAATGTACGCGCGAAGAGCTTGTCCAGCTGTATGCGCCCGTTATGAGTCAGCGCGAAGTTCTGGTTCCTGTTTTGCGAGTATGTGCCGTCGGCTTGTGCGTCGGGGTCGTTGCCGGTCCAGTCTTTGGCCTGCATGTAGCGCAGCTTCGTGTTCGTGTGCCACTTGCGGCTGATGTCGAAAGCCCAGCCCACACTGGCCGTATAGCGATGGAACGAGCGTGTCTTCATGCGAGGGTCGCCCCATGCCTGGGCATAGTCCAGACTGGCGTTGATGATGCCAGCCTTGCCCAGCCTTTGTCCCTTTCCTAATGAGAAGTTCATGAGGCCTGGATTGATTTTGGCCTTGAACTGCCACGGGGTGACACCCACCTTTGAGTGTACCACGACCAGTCCGCTGCTCAGGTCGCCATATTCGGCTGAGGGAATGCCGCGCACCACCTCCACTTCGTCTATGTCGTCGGCTGCCACCTGTCGCAGGTCGGTACCTGTGAAGGCGGTCGTCGAGAAGGTGCCTTGCGTCACGGCACCGTTGTTCGACATCGGCACGCCATCGACCACGATGCTGGCACCGAAGGCCGATGTGTTGTTGTTCACCAGTTGGCGCAGTTGCAGGTTGGAGGCCGAGGTGAGGTCGCTGTTGCCCATCAGGTGGCCGGGTATGAGCTGCATCACGTCGGCCAGCGACGTGGCTTGCAGGTGGTCTATGGCCTGTCGGCCAATGATGCTGGAGGTCGATGAGCCGCTGGCGTTCTGGCGGGCAGTGACGGTGACGCCCTTCAGGGCCAGCGATGAGGGTACCATCGCAAACTTCAGGTCTTTGTCGCCTTCCACCTTCACGCGGGCATTGATGGTCTCAAAGCCCACATAGCTTATCTGTAGCATGTAGTCGCCTGCCGGCACGTTCTGCATGGTGGCCTTTCCGTTCATGTCGGTCACGGTCATGATGCCGGCGGGCTGCAGCTTCAGCGTGGCCATCATCACGGGCTCGTGTCCGTGGCGTTCGTTCACGCTGATGTTGAGTGTGTAGCCGCTCTTCTGTGCTACGGCCAGCAGGGGCAGCAGCAAGAGCGGCAATAACAGTCTGAGTCGGTTGCGCATAGAGTAGTGGTTCTTCTTATTGTTTGTCGCAGTTTTCCTTGCCTGCTTCCTGTTTCTCCTTGCACTGGTGGGCCGGGGGCGTCACGGCTTCGATGCCTTCTTCCTTTAGCGCTTGCTGTATTCTCTCTTCCGTGGTCTCTGTGTTCAGGTAGGTGATGGCCAGCGAGCCTCGGCGGGCATTCACGTTCGCATCATCCACTCCGTCAATGGCCAGGGCTATCTCTGTGGTCTCCTCAGTGGCTTTCTCGGCAGGAATGTTGAAGTAGGCAAAGCTGATGTTCTTGCTGGTGTAGTAGTTCACGGGTGTGAACCCCATGCCCTGCAGGATCTGCCGGATATTGGCTTTCGTGGTCTTGTTGGCATCGTAGCGCACGAACACGTAGTGCTTATCTACATGGGGCGCAATGCTGTCGATGCCCTCCGTCTGCTGTAGTCGCTTCACGATGCGGTTGGCACAGTTCTGGCAGTGCATGTCGGCCATCTGTAGTCCCATGCCGCGCCTGATCACCTCGTTCTTGTCGTAAGGGCTTGACTTGTAGCGGCCTGTAGCGGCCAGACGGGCCTTGAGCGTGTCGGCGCTCACTTTCTGGGCATCATACTCTATGGCTACGGTGCGCTTCTCCAGGTCGAAGCTCAGGTGGCCCACTGCCTTGTCTTTCTTCAGCAGCGTGCCCACCTTGTGGGCGCACTCCTCGCAGCGCATACCTTTGATGCGCACGGTGAGCGTGTCGGTGACGTTTGTTGCGTGGGCCATGACGATTCCGCTGAGGGCAAAAGCCATGCAAAAGAGGAATATTTTCTTCATAATTATAGACTGTTGTTTGAATTTTGCGCGCAAAGTTACGAATAAAAATTCTTTTATGCAATAGCAAATTGTCGGTATATGTGGAGCAAATGTTGCATAAATATATTAAAATGTTCGGGTTCAATAATAAAAAGACATGATTTCGAAGTTTTTTATGGTAAAAAAGTATTAACTTTGCAGCCCGAATCCGAAAATAGTTGTGTTTGATACAATAATTAAACAATTAAAATACAGAATTCGACATGTTTAAAAACTTTCATGGCTACAGCCTTTTGGAGACCTATCACAAGATGCGGCATGCCCAAAAGGAACATCCCACCACGATTCACAAAAAACTTCTTCAGGGTATCTTCGTTGCAGGCGTTACGCTCCTCATCTGGAACCTGCCTATCACAGCGTTTGGCATTGATGGACTGAACATCGTTCAGCAGCGCATCATTGCCATTTTTGCTTTTGCCACGCTCATGTGGATCATGGAGGTGGTGCCCTCGTGGGCAACGAGTGTATCGATTATTGGGCTCATGCTGGTCTTCACCACCGATAGCGGCATCAAGTGGATGTGCAATCCCGACGAGGTGGGCCAGCTCCTCAGCTACAAGGCGGTGATGGCCACGTTTGCCGACCCCGTCATCATGCTCTTCATCGGCGGCTTCATCCTCGCTATTGCGGCCACGAAGACCGGACTCGATGCACAGTTGGCCAAGGTCATGCTCAAGCCCTTTGGCAACAAGAGCGAGAACGTGCTGCTGGGCTTCCTGCTCATCACGGGCCTCTTCTCCATGTTCGTGAGCAACACGGCTACGGCTGCCATGATGCTCACGTTCCTCACGCCGGTGTTCAAGCAGCTGCCTCCCGAAGGGAAAGGCCGCATCGCTATGGCACTCTCCATCCCCGTGGCTGCCAACCTGGGCGGTATGGGTACACCCATTGGCACACCTCCCAACACAATCGCCATGAAGTATCTGAACGATCCCGAGGGGCTGAACCTCGGACTGGGCTTCGGACAGTGGATGATGTTCATGCTGCCGCTCGTGGCACTGCTGCTCTTCATCAGCTGGATGCTGCTCAAGACCATCTTCCCCTTCTCGCAGAAGACGGTGGAACTGAAGATTGAAGGCGGCATGAAGAAGGAACCGCGCACTTATATCGTGATCATCACTTTCTTCGTGACGGTGCTGCTCTGGCTGCTCGATACCGTCACAGGCATCAACTCTTACACCGTGGCGCTCATCCCCTTCATGGTGTTCGCGCTCACTGGGGTCATCACCCGTGCCGACTTAGAGGAAATCAACTGGTCTGTCATCTGGATGGTGGCCGGTGGCTTCGCCTTGGGCTACGGCCTGAATGCCTCAGGACTGGCAGCACTCGCCGTGCAGAGCATTCCCTTTGGCCAGTTCTCGCCACTGCTCATCCTGCTGCTCTCAGGACTCATCTGCTACGGGCTGTCCAACTTCATCTCCAACTCAGCCACCGCAGCACTGCTCATGCCTATCCTGGCTGTGGTCTGCGCAGCTATGGGCGACAAACTCAATGCCATTGGTGGCACGCCTACCGTACTCATCGGTGTGGCTATCGCAGCTTCGAGCGCAATGGTGCTGCCCATCTCTACACCTCCTAACGCATTGGCCTATGCCACCAATCTGGTGCATCAGAATCAGATGGCCAAGATTGGTCTCATCGTAGGCATCATCTCGATGGCGCTGGGCTACACGTTGCTCTACTTCATGGGAACATTGCATGTGATTTAATTCAGAATCGGGAGAATGACCATTTCCATGATTGCAGCCGTGGCCCGCAACAGGGCCATCGGCTTTCAGAACAAGCTCATCTACTGGCTGCCCAACGACCTGAAGCGCTTCAAGCAGCTCACCACTGGCCACACCATCCTCATGGGGCGCCATACATTCGAGAGTCTGCCCAAGGGAGCACTGCCCAACCGCCGCAACTGCGTGCTCACCACGAGCACGGCATCACTGCCCGGCTGCGAGTGCTTCCGCACATGGGATGACTTCATTGCCACCTGTCACCCCGACGAGCATATATATATAATAGGTGGGGCGAGCCTCTACCGTCAGCTCATCGACAAGGCCGACCGCCTGTGTCTCACTGAGATAGACGACACCCCTGCTGAGGCCGACACCTTCTTCCCCGACTACAGCGACTGGAAAGAAGTAGCCCGCGAGGCGCATCCTTCCGACGAACGGCATGCACAGCCTTACGCCTTCGTTGACTACGAACGGCGCTAAAGCACTTGCTTCGTAAATTGTTTCAACTTATTTTAAGGTAGGAAACATCCTTTTTCCGGGTGTTTCCTACCTTAAATTTTGGGAGCATTCAGGCCATTTCAGTATAAGCAGCTGCAGCGGATTATATAATCGGCTATAGCGGACTATATAATCCGCTATAGCTGCTTATTCTCATTTAGCCTAAATCGCCCCTCCAGCTGCGTCGTTTTGCACCGGGATATAAGTTACCTCATTCCGTGATTCGCTACAGATAGTTATAAAAGACAATAATTAGTAACTATTCACTTTGTGAATTTGCCGAATATTTTGTAACTTTGCAGTAATACGAACCATTCACGTAAAAATAAATCATGGCATGAACACGCAGCATCACATCTCACTCCTGCTCATGCTGTTTTTACCGTGATATTCCTCATTCTTAGAGAAAATATGTAATTTTGCACCATTAATCAAAAAAACGATGTCAATGCAAGAGAATGAAATAGTGCTCTACCAGCCAAACGACTCTATCCACTTGGAAGTGAGAATGGCCAATGAGTCGGTATGGCTCACCCAGCAGCAGATAGCTATCTTATTCGGAGTTAAGCAGCCGGCCATCTCAAAACATCTGAACAACATTTTCAAGAGTGGAGAGTTAGATGAAATATCAGTTCATTCCATTTTGGAATATACTGCCACTGATGGTAAAATCTACAAGACCAAGTTCTACAACCTTGATGCCATTCTTTCCGTTGGCTATCGTGTTAATAGCATCAATGCCACAATGTTTCGCAAGTGGGCAAACAATGTGCTAAAGGAGTATCTGTTGAAGGGTTATTCCATCAATCAGCGATTTGAACGGTTGGAACAGCGGGTGGCAAAAACTGAAGAGAAAATCGATTTCTTTGTCCGCACATCGCTACCGCCAGTGGAAGGTGTTTTCTTCGACGGACAGATTTATGATGCCTACGAATTGGTAAGTCGGCTGATAAAGAGTGCTCACAAGAGAATCATCCTGATTGACAATTATATTGATGAGAGTGTGCTGATATTGCTTGACAAGCGCGAGAACGGGGTGACGGCAGAAATCTATACGAAGCAGCTAAATGCCCAGCTACAACTTGACATAGAACGTCACGACAGCCAGTATACTCCCATACCCGTACATATTCTCACTCGCTCTCATGACCGTTTCTTATTGCTTGACGATGATGTCTATCACATTGGAGCCAGCATCAAAGACTTGGGTAAACGTTGGTTTGCCATTATGAAGATGCAGGAAACCAAAGCAGATGAGATTCTTAGGCGCATATACGATGTTTGAAGTCCGCGAGATTTTGTAAGAAACCAACAATAAGTGTTTACAAATTAGGGGTTGTACTTGAAAAAATGGATAGACTGCACATTTATTTGTACTCATCAAAAGAGAGCCTGGAATATACGTTCATTTCTTCTAATGAGGCAATGTTACAAGAGATACAATCAACACTTATGAAGAAGTGTTCGTTTGACTTCTCTAATTCAAGTTGGGTAAGAATAATTAATGACGAGCGCACTTTCTTGGAAATAGAAAGGCTGAAAAGAAAGTACGAAAAAACGTTCAAACCAATTTGGAAACTATTTGGATTCGTAAGTAAATTAGAAAAAGAAGAAGCATTTTATTGTCTCTTTGCAAATAATTGTGGCATTGCAGAAAGAAAAACAGCCATTGCATGCGTTCAGAGTAGCTGTAATAAGAATAATTGGAAGGCTTTTCACAATTATGTGTACGAACGACAGAAATACTTAAGCACACTTTTTGAGTATCATTCATTTGGTTTTGATGGAATAACCATTTATATAGGAGAAAAGGAACATCGTGTCTGCCGTTTTTGTGGAGAGACCAATCCCAAAAAGTTTAAAGACAGAGCACATGCCATTGGTGAGTCTTTGGGAAATAAAAAACTTTTTTGCAATGAAGAGTGTGATACATGTAATCATACGCTAAATAAAATTGAGGATAATTTTCTTCGATTGATGGATATTCGCAGGGCTTTGTATCATATAAGTAGAAAAGATGCGACGAACACTGCCTCCGTATTTGGGAGTAATTTTGCAATATTACCAAATGAGGATGGTGCGGCAGAATTATATATCATGCAAGAGAGTATTGGGGCAGAAGTGAATATACAACAACCCTTTATGTTCCAACTGAAACAGTATTCTGTCTTGACAGACGAGAAGGTCTATAAAGCTTTGGCAAAGATGGTCATAGACTTACTTCCCTCAATCCATCTGCTGCATTTCGAGAATACAATTAAATGGATAAAATCTGATGCTTTTTTCATTGACAATTTACCAGGCGTTTGGTTCTGCCACAATACAGGCAAAATGCACCAACAGCCCTATCTTGACATTTTCATAAATAATAAACAACATTTGCCTGACTCGCCATATTGTACGGCTGCTTTGTACATTTATGACATCGTGTATGTTTTTGTGATGCCACTTGTTGATATAGATGGAGGTATGTTCAAATACGACAAGCAATTGACAAATCATTGGCATCGCATGTTTTCATTAATCGATTTACCTCATAGGGAACTACAAACGTTTTTAGAAGATAGGCCATGCTACCCTTGGGCTTTCTGGGATATTGATCCTTCTAATCCACATATACATATACTCCCTTATAGAAATTCTGTCTTTGATGGATGTAAAAGAAAAATGCCTATAGGGGAAGATGTTGGGTTTCCGGAATTTTCTTTTGAGGGATTTAAGGTTATTGAACAAAAATGTAAATTTGAATGCCATTATCAAGGAGTTATAATAGACAAAGATTTGTGCGATATAACACAGCATCTTAATGCACCTGAAATGTGGCTTTTACCCCAAGAAAGTTCCATTATTTTCAAATTCTTTTTAGATGCTAATGATACAACAGACAAAATAAGTTTTTTCTCTTATAGCGTTTATTTGAAATTCATATTAACTTCATTCTCAAAATATATTGATTTGCAATATAAAGAAAATAAGTTGGATTCTGTTGCTATAGACTGGCATCTTAGGGATTTCATCTTTAATGCGTCTATGTCATTGGGTGATCGTTTAATGGAGAAGTCAAGAAAGAATACTCCTTTTGAGAAATGCTGCCTCTCAAAACTAATCAATGAAAGAAGAATAATAGAGACAACGGAATATTTCATTCCGAATACTTTGAATAGTATGTTATTCACAAAAATCTCAGACAAAGCTATTCATCCAATTGGATTTGAAGAAGAAATTATGCCTTTTAGGGGATGAAGATGTCGAGACGATTGATATTGACTACAAAACAACAGTCGCCATCAATGTACCACAGTCAAGACTATAATAGGAATATTCTAAAAGAAAAAAGCTATATAATTCGTGATGGAGATAAAACTTATGGGAAATGGACTGTCCTGAAAGAGTTTTGATTATCTAATATGGGAATTGATTCACTATCTTTGTAAGACAAAGCAATCCTATGTGGCGAGCGGCTAACGAAATATGAATATGATGAAGAAAAAACACGTCAATGCAATCATGCATTGACGTATCTTTTTTATGAGGTGTGTCGATTAACTAAACACTGACCTCGGCCTTGATGTGTGGCCACGGGTCGTAGTTTTCCAGCTGGAAATCCTCGTATTGGAAAGAGAAGAGGTCTTTCACATCGGGATTGATGCGCATCATGGGGAGGGGACGGGGCTCACGTGTGAGCTGCAATCGGGCCTGCTCCAAGTGGTTCAGGTAGAGATGGGTGTCGCCAGTGGTATGGACAAAGTCGCCTGGCTTCATGTCGCACACCTGCGCCATCATCATGCAGAGCAGGGCATAGCTGGCAATGTTGAACGGAACACCGAGGAATGTGTCGGCGGAGCGCTGATAGAGCTGTAGGGAGAGTCGGGGCTTGTCGCCCTCTTCCTTCGGTGGAGCCACATAGAACTGGAACATGGTGTGGCAGGGGGGAAGCGCCATCTTGTTCACCTCAGCCACGTTCCAAGCCGAGACAAGCATGCGGCGTGAGTTGGGGTTGTTCTTCAGTTGGTCGAGTATGATCTTTATCTGGTCGATGGAGCCTCCGTCGTAGTCGGGCCATGAGCGCCACTGGTGTCCATAGACGGGACCAAGCTCTCCATTCTCGTCGGCCCATTCGTTCCAGATGCGCACGCCGTGTTCTTGCAAATAGTGCACGTTGGTGTCGCCTTGCAGGAACCAAAGTAGTTCGTAGATGATGCTTTTCAGATGGAGTTTCTTCGTGGTGAGGAGCGGGAATCCTTCTTCCAGATTGAAGCGCATCTGATGGCCAAACACGCTCAGTGTGCCGGTGCCTGTGCGATCGCCTTTCTCCACACCTTCGCGGAGGATACGGTCTAGTAGGTCTAAATATTGTCTCATGTTCGATGTATTTAAGATGTCAAGATGATGGGGAGTACTGGCTGGTACTCGCTGGGTATGTGGGTGGAGCGGATGCGCCACTCCTTGGGGTAGAGGTTGTTGGCGCGGTTGCCTATGTTCTTCACCTGTCCGAGGGGATAGCCCTTGAAGGTGACGGTGACGATGCCGCGCGGCACGTCGGGCGACAGCACCAGGGCCTCGCCACGAAGATAGGCGATAGCCTGAGTGTAGGAGAGGGGGACGGTGGGGGAGGTGAGAGGTGAGAGATGAGAGGTGAGAGGTGAGAGGTGAGAGGGAAGTTTTCCCATCTCTCCTTTTCTCTTTTCTCTTTCCTTTTTCCACTCTCCCTTCTTTCGCATCACAGCCATGAAGAGCCCCTCGCCCTTTGTGTAGCCGGGAATGAAACGATAGACGGGGGCAGTGAAGCCTTCGAGCAAGGAGCCGGTGATGCCCCATTCGGCTTCGGTGTGAACGGATAGCGGCTCGGCATCGAACTCCTCCATCATCCACCGCACATTCTCCTCGTCTTCTCTTGTGTTATAAGTGCAGGTGCTATAAATGAGAAGTCCGCCTGGCACCAGGCACTGCCACGCATTGCTCACGATGTCGCGTTGCAGTTGCTGGCATTGCTGCACATGCTGCAGGCTCCATTCCTTGATGCTGTCAGGGTCTTTGCGGAACATGCCTTCACCAGAGCAAGGCACGTCGCAAAGAATAACGTCGAACTGTAATTTTGACTTTTTGTAATCTTTTGGATAGCAGTTTGTTACGATGTGATGCTCATATCCCCATTTCTCTACGTTCTCCAATAGGATACTGGCTCGTTTCGGGATGGGTTCATTGCTGTAGAGCACACTGCCGTCGGGCAGTGCCGAGCGCATCAGAGTCGATTTGCCGCCCGGTGCAGCACAGAGGTCGAGAGCCATGACAGGGTAGGAGGGCAGATGCTGGCGCAGCACCTCGTCGAGAAACATGGATGAGGCTTCCTGCACGTAATAGCATCCGGCATGTAGTAGGGGGTCGAACGTGAAGTTGGGGCGGGCTGACAGATAGAAGGCGTTGCGGCACCACGGGATGGCATTCTCTCCACTCTCAGCTCTCAACTCTAAACCGTGACGTGGGTTCACCCTGATGCTGACAGGCGACTCCTCGCTGAGCGCTTGAAGGAAGCGTGCGAAGCGTTCTTCACCGAACACAGGGCGGATGAGCTGAATGAAATCGTCAGGTAATTGCATAATCGTTTGCAAAATTAAAAAAAAATGTGCACCTTTGCAACCGATTTACACAAAAGTTGTGTGATATGATTTATATATCAATTAAGTAAGAAGAAAAAATGAGACTGATACGATTACTTTTCCTTATGACGTGCCTCTTGGGATTCACCCAGGGTGTGGCAGCCCAGCAGCAGGACGAACAACAGACTGATACGGGCGAACTCATCGATTCTACTCAGACCGATGGCTTAGAAGCTTTCTCTGACACGACAGCTGTGGATACGGGGGCGGTGGAAGTGGTGACTCCGCAGGCACCGATGGATGATGAAGACTTTGTGAAGATTGAGAATCTTTTCAATTCGTCGGGAGGCATCTTTATGATTTTCAGCATGATTCTCACGCTGATGTTCACCATCTTCATCTTCTCCTTGCCCCTGCTGATAGTTATTGTCTTGATTCTTTTAGTGGTGATGCTCTTCAGACGAAGATCCAAGCAGACAGAGCAGAATAATGCTTTAAATAACAATATGGATATGGAACAAGGAAAAAAACTGCGTCGTTCGCAAGATCGCGTGATTGGTGGCGTGTGTGGCGGTCTGGCCGAGTATTTCGGCTTCGATCCTACGGTGGTGCGAGTGGTCTATGCGCTGCTCACGTTCTTTACGGGCTTTAGTGGTATTCCCGTCTATCTGATTCTCTGGCTGGTGATGCCTTCAAAATAGACCACCCGTAAGAATGAAAACCTTTAGAACAAGCCGTC
>ODAI012071085.1_pt1 | contig 10862 bp, 12 predicted proteins | sample 1539321 | NCBI WGS metagenome assembly ODAI01 (sample SAMN02144231, study PRJEB22623) | gut metagenome | biome: sheep rumen | host: Ovis aries | place: New Zealand | reverse complement strand
CCCCCCTGCCCCCCCTTTGGAAAGGGGGGGGGCCTGCCGGGGAGTGAGGGCCTGCCGGGGTTGGTTGAATCCCCCCTGCCCCCCCTTTGGAAAGGGGGGGGGCCTGCCGGGGAGTGAGGGCCTGCCGGGGTTGGTTGAATCCCCCCTGCCCCCCTTTGGAAAGGGGGGGGCCTGCCGGGGAGTGAGGGCCTGCCGGGGTTGGTTGAATCCCCCCTGCCCCCCTTTGGAAAGGGGGGGGGCTGCCGGGGAGTGAGGGCCTGCCGGGGTTGGTTGAATCCCCCCTGCCCCCCTTTGGAAAGGGGGGGGTGCCTGCCGGGGAGAAGAAAGGGAGACAGATATTTGATTCGAATTTTTGACCCAAGTTTTTGACTCGCCTCGCGCCTCCCCCTTTGGAAAGGGGGTCGGGGGGATTCAACGAACCCGCCTCGCGCCAAACAACCCAAACCTTCTCCTCAAGCGTGGGATTCAACGAACCCGCCTCGCGCCAAACAACCCTACTCACCTTTCCTTGGGAACTGTTCCATGATGCTTCGTGCCACGTGCTCGGGGTTTCGCTGTACCTCGCCGTCCCTCACCCTTACCACGGTGAGACCTATGGCCTGCATCTGCCTGTCCCTCTCCGCGTCGCGGGCTTGTGCTTCAGGCGTGAAATGCGATGCGCCGTCGATTTCGATGACCAGCCTCAACTCGAGGCAAAGGAAGTCGGCGATGTAGTTCAAGACTGGCCTTTGGCGGTTGAAAGTATAGCCTGTCTTCTTGTTCTTGAGTTGTTTCCAGAGTTTTGCCTCCGAAATCTGGCATTGGTTTCGGAGGTTTCGGCTGAATTGTTTCAGTCTTGGGTTGTAGGGCAGAAAATTGGGGCCGAACAACATTCCGTCGGGATCGATGCCATTTTGGAGTAGGAATTCAGGGGTGATGTCTTGGAGGTTCACTTGTGGGGTGTTTTTCTTTGTCGTGCATGTTTTGGGCGTGGCAGGCATCCACGATCTTGACACGGTACTTCATGGCAAAGCGTATTCTTTCCTGACAGTTTCGTGCAACATGGCACGCAATTCTTCAACATCCATCGTTTCGGTGTCCTCAACCATCATTTCCTCAATCATCACATCCACTTGATGCTGGAGCCAATAGCGGATGCTTTCGCGGCTGGTGAGGAGGGGGTTGATTTGCCGCATCGTGGCTTCGTCAATGTTTATGCTTACTGTACACATTTGTTTTGCCCTTTCGTTGTTTTGCCGCCGCAAAGATACGCAATTTTTTGAACATCGAAAGACCCAAAAGAAACAAATGACCTTTTGGTTTTGGGTGGAAAAATGACAAAAACAACCCTATTTTTGGGTGGAAAAATGACAAAAACGACCCTGTTTTTGGGTGGAAAAATGACAAAAATCGAACCTTGTCATATCATAATATGTTGAAATTCAATGGATAAAAAATCTCTCAAAATTTGAAAAGGTCGTCCATGAGAATCACACGCTGTATTCTGTTGCTATACATGTTCATTTTCAAACCGTATGTTGTCACGAGAGTTAACTGGATGTTTCGCCGATTCTTGGTCTTTCCCGTTAATGTTGCCAACCTCTCACGCAGTTTTTCGTCATAGTCCTTGTCAATTACAAATTCGCCTTGCGTGAATTTCATCTCGCAAAGATTGATTACTCGGTCGGCCCTATCAATAAGCATGTCGATTTGCGCGCCCGCAACCTTACCGTTGGCAGTCGTATGCCAAGGGTAGATTTCGGCTTGAACGCCATAGATTCCCAACGCGGCACGAATCTGGTTCTGATGCACGAAGCAGACATCCTCAAAGGCAAGGCCCCGCCATGAATTGAGTTTTGGCGAGTTTTGGTTGTCGTACCAATAAGAACGGTTTCGGGTCGGGTTCTTTTGCACAAAGCCCAAATAAAACAGGCAGAACATATCCGAAAGCCGATAATACACTTTGCGCTTCGACTCCCCGTAACTATAATAGGAAGTGATTAAATCGCTTTTTTCCAATGCCCGCAGCATGTTGCTCAGAGTGCCGCCCATTGCGATTCCAGTTGCCGTGGAAATATCTTCCCTCGTGATGCCGTAACGGTTGCCGCTCAATGTTTCGACAATTTTTCTATAGTTCACATTGTCGGCAAAAAGAGAGGTGAACAGACGGCTGTATTCCGTCTGGAGAAAACCGTTTTCCGAAAAAAACAACTCATCAATGTTTTGCGCCAACGACCTGCCCGGTTGGAAATAGGACATGTAATAGGCCACTCCGCCCATCATCATATAGGTTTGCACAACATCATACCGATCCATCGTTATGCCTCTCTTCCTGAAATAGGCTTCCGTTTCGGCCAAAGTGAAGGGATGCATGTGCATCTCACGGGTAATGCGTCCGTAGAGTCCACCTTTGTTATTAATCAGGCTGTCCAGCATCCATGTGGTGGCGCTCCCGCAAACAATCAGCAGCAGATTGTGTTTCCCTGCGCCCCAACCATTCCAAAAATGCTCAAGCGCTGACAAGAATCCTGCGCGAGGTGTGTCCAACCAAGGCAATTCGTCGATGAAGACGACCATTTTCTTCTTGGTTTTCCTCGATTCAAGAAGGGCTTCCAAACGGGAAAAAGCCTCAAACCAATTCTTGATTGGAGTTTCATCCTTGCTGCCATATTTTCGGAGCGAGGCCAAAAACTCGTCCAATTGAACACGGTAAAGAAGTTTGTCGTCATGGTCTTTCAACTCCATTGGCGAAACGGCAGTGTGCATGAATGTGAAGTGGTCGTCAAAGTATTCCCTGATCAGAAAGGTTTTCCCGATGCGACGCCGCCCGTAAACAGCCAGAAACTGCGCTGTGGGCCCATTCATCAGGCGTTCCAAAACGGCTTGTTCTTTCTCTCTTGCAATGATAAGATTTTTCATGATGAAACAAAATTATTCAGCCGCGAAATTAAAAAAAATCCTTTCACGGCTGGATAATTTTTTTGAAATTTCTACTAACAATCCTCTTTTGACAAACTACTCAAACAAACTCAATTCCCCTGTGGGCTTGATGCGTGTCTTGCCGAGGTGCTTGTAGGCCAAGTCGGTGCACTCGCGGCCACGGGGTGTGCGCATGATGAAGCCTTCCTGGATGAGGAAGGGTTCGCACACCTCCTCGATGGTGCCCGGGTCTTCGCCCACCGCCGTGGCGATGGTGTTCACGCCGACGGGCCCGCCCTTGAACTTGTCGATGATGGTGGAGAGGATCTTGTTGTCCATGTCGTCGAGGCCGTGTTCATCGACGTTGAGGGCTTTCAGTCCGATGCGTGCGATGTCGATGGTGATGGTGCCGTCGCCTTGTATTTGGGCGAAGTCGCGCACGCGACGCAGGAGCAGGTTGGCGATACGCGGCGTGCCCCGGCTGCGGCGTGCTATCTCGAAGGCTGCCGTGTCGTCGATGGGCACGCGGAGGATGCCCGCCGAGCGTTTCACGATCTTGGCCAAGGTGTGCGCATCGTAATACTCCAAGCGCAGGTTGATGCCGAAGCGCGAGCGCAAGGGTGCCGTCAGCAGGCCGCTGCGGGTGGTGGCGCCGATGAGGGTGAAGGGGTTGAGCGTGATTTGGATGCTTCGTGCGCTGGGGCCCGTTTCGAGCATGATGTCGATGCGGAAGTCCTCCATGGCGGAGTAGAGGTATTCCTCCACCACCGCGCTGAGGCGGTGTATCTCGTCGATGAAGAGCACGTCGTTGGGTTCGAGGCTGGTGAGCAGTCCGGCGAGGTTGCCCGGCTTGTCGAGGACGGGGCCCGAGGTCATCTTCAAGCCTACGCCGAGTTCGTGCGCGATGATGTGCGACAGGGTGGTCTTGCCCAAGCCCGGCGGGCCGTGCAGCAGGGTATGGTCGAGGGCTTCGCCACGTTGGGCGGCGGCCTTCACGAACACGCGCAGGTTGTCGACCACCTGCTTTTGTCCGGCGAAGCTGTCGAACAAGTCGGGGCGCAGGGCGTTTTCGAGGTCTTTCTCGGCCTTGCTGAGGTGGGAGGCGTTTGCATCCAAGTTACTGTTCATGGCCATAGCGTTGGAAATTGCCTAAAACCTGTTCGATGTGAATCACTTCCGGGCACGAATCCCAAGTGAATCCGCCTCCCGTCAGATACCAATGGCTACGCTCTTTGACGGGCACTTTCTTGATGCTTGGGAAGGCCGCCAAAGGCATGATAATAACACGCCCGTCCACCAAGACGATTTGGATTTTGCCCCGAATGGGGAAAGAGATGTCCTTGATTTCAGGGACAACATCCCAGAAGCCTTCTATTTTCGGTTTATTCTTCATTTTCGTATCGTTTTCATTCTCAATTTGCCGTCCATGTAATCGTTCCATTGCTTAATCAATTCTTCCTTGTATTGCGCTGCTATCTCCATCACTTCCTTGACTTCGGCCTGGGTCAAATCCCCCGGCTTGCAAAGCTCCACCTCTGGCTGAAGCCATATTTTGCAATAATTCTTGGTGGCTTTTCTGCCCACATGCACATGAATCCTGTTTTCGTTGCTGTCCGTTCCGAAAATGAGGAAGATCCACGTCCCCTTTAGCGTTATGTAGAGCAATAGTTTGGGCATGACGACCTGTTTTATAGCGGCAAAAATAATAAATTTCGGCGAATGACGAAGAATTGTTTAATTTTGCAGCCCAAACCTTTTTGAAATGAAACGTATCCTCATCCTGTTCACATGCCTTGTTTCGGCGACTTTTGCCTTTGCGCAACGCGGTTCCCTCAATGTGAAGCAAGACAGCCGCATCGAGAGTCTCATCTCCAAGCAGCGTCATCTGTACGATTTGGACAGTTCGACAAACGGCTACCGCATCCATATCTTCATGGAGATTGGCAACGAGGCTTTGCAACATGCCGAACAGGTGAAGCGGCGCTTCGAGATTGCCTACCCCGACATCCCGATTTACCTCACCTATTCGGAGCCGCATTTCCGCCTGCGTGCCGGCGACTTCCGCGACCGCGTGGAGGCCGAGAAGTGCCTGCGCCGCATCAAGCCGAAGTTCAAGGAGGCTTTTGTCACGGCGGACAGGATTTACAGGCCGAAAATCAATGCAGAATGATCCGCATTCCGCATTCCTAATTCCGCATTCCTAATTTATAAACTCTTCAACGTTTCGGACTACAATACCAAGTCGAAGCACAAACGCCTCTTCGGTGGCGAAGCCGATGTGCGGCAGCATGATGAGATTGGGTGCGCCCAAGAGCGGGTTTTCAGGCTTCAAGGGCGGTTCGGTGCCATAAACGTCGGTGGCGGCGGCGGCGATTTGGCCTTGTTTCAAGGCGTTGGCCAAGGCCTGTTCGTTGACAACGGGGCCGCGTGCCGTATTAATTAATAAGGTGTTGGGTTTCATCAGGGCGAAGTCGGCGGCGGTGATGAAGTCGCGGGTGTCGGCGTTCAAGGCGAGGTGCAAGGTGACGATGTCGGATTCCTTCAAAAGGGTCTCCTTGTCCACAAAGGTCACGCCTTCGACTTGTTTCGGGCTGCGGTTCCATGCCAGCACCTTGCAGCCGAAAGCCATGGCGAGTTGTGCCACGCGCTGCCCGATGTTGCCCATGCCGACGATGCCGAGGGTCTTCCCTCCTATTTCGCGTCCGGGCATGATGCCTTTGCGGTTGCATTGGCGTGTGATCGTGTCGTTTTCGAGCACCTTGCGATAGAGGTCAATCATCAGGGCGATGGTGAGTTCGGCCACGGCTTGGGTGCTGTAGCCAGCCGCGTTTTTCACGACGATGCCGCGCCTTTGGCATTCTTCCAGGTCGATGTGGTCCAAGCCCGTGAAGGCGATGGAGAGCATCTTGAGCTTGGGGCAGGCGTCGAGGAAGTCCTTGCGAAGCGGGATGTTGCTTTCGACGACTACTTCCGCGCCTTGGGCGCGGCGTTTCAGCTCGTCCAAATCCTCGTTGCGGTCGGGATAGACGACGACTTCGTGTCCGGCCTTTTTCAGGCCTTCGCAGGCCGTTTCTATTTGGCTGACTTTCAGTCCGAGCGGTTCAAGAAAGACGATTTTCATTTTGCGGCGACCATTTCGATTTCGACCAAGGCCTTCTTGGGCAGTTCCTTCACGGCGAAGGCGGCGCGGGCGGGATAGTCGCCCTTGAAATACTTGCCATAAACGGCGTTCATGTCGGCAAAATAGCTCATGTCGGCGAGATAGCAGGTGGATTTCACCACGTTGTCGAAAGTGCAGCCCGCCTCGTTGAGGATGGCTTCGAGGTTTTTCATGCTCTGCTCGGTTTGCGCACTCACGCCTTCGGGCATCTCGCCCGTTTCGGGATTGATGGGCAGCTGGCCCGAAATGTAAACGAATCCGTTGGCTTCAACAGCCTGACTGTAAGGCCCGATGGCACCCGGAGCCTTCGTTGTAGCAATAACTTTTTTCATTTTATGAGATTTTAGATGATTTCGAGGCTGCAAAAATAGGAAAAAATGTTACTTTTGCACGTTGAAAAACAACATTTATGACTATCAGAGAAACACTCCTCAAGCTTAACAACCGCTATGTGTATGCCACCGCGATCTTTCTTGCGGTCATCTTGTTCATTGACCCGTTCAACCTTTTTGAGCAGAGACGCCTGCGCAATATGTTGAAAGACCAGCAGCAGCAGATTGAGTTCTATCAACAAGAGATTTCCGAAAGCAAGGAACAGCTCCACCGTTTGGAGAACGACACCGCCACGATGGAGCGTGTGGCCCGCGAGCAATACATGATGAAGCGCGACAACGAAGTCACCTATCTTATTGAGACCCAATAATGAAGCCTAAGCGCGTCATACACATCCTTGCGCAATTGCTGCTGTTTTTTGCGACCTTGTTTCCTTTTTGCCTTGCCGCCCAGCATCCTTCACAGGCCGACGACGACTGGCTGGACCCTGTCGTGGGCTTGAAATCGAGACTGACGAGCGATAATGGCGTAGCCTTGGGCCCTATCGACATCGACTTAGGCAACCTGATCAAGTATTCGATGAGCAAGGGATGGTATTTCGGCTTTGGTGCGACCACCAACGACCGGTTTTCGACGCACCTTCGCCTGAGCGGTTTCGGCGGCTATTGGACCCGCATGAAAGGGTTTGACTATGGAGGCGGCGTCAAATGGCTGATCGACAGAGAGAAACAGGTCGAATTAGGTGTGAGTTACGCCCAACGTTCAGAAGCTTTGGGAGGGTATGGCGACATGCAGGAAAGCGAAAGTTTGCTTTCGGAAGACAACTACAGATACACCTTTTACGAGAACGTCGGAGTAAGGGGCAAGCGCCTCACGCTTGCCTTTGGCACCAGCATCGCGAAGCATTTCAAGGTCACTCTCAACCTAAGCGGAGCCGAAAAACGCTATCTGCTCCCCCCTTTCGACACGCTACGAGACACGCGGTTTGCCACCGCCGAAGTGAAGATGCGCTTTGCGCTGATGGACGTTGTCATGATACAACCCAACGGGAGCCTGACCCTTGGCACGCTTTATCCCATCGTCGTGCTTTCCTACACCCACTCGTTTCCCAACCTGTTTGGGAGCCCATACGCGTTTGACCGCTTCAAGATGGAGGCCACACAAAGCATTTACACGGAGCGTTTCGGCACCGGACGCATCATGCTCCAGGCGGGCTTGGCCTCGGCGGGAAGCCCCGTGATGGAGACTTTCAGCATCCTTGGCTCCTACCAGCCCTTTGCGCTCTATTCCCCAGGCAGCTTCGGCACCATGCGCGAGCATGAATTCTTCTGCGACCGTTTTGTGGCCCTCTTTTTGAGCCATAATTTCAGCGGTACCTTGTGGCGGCCCAACTCGCCTTGGTTCAGGCCTGAACTGATTTTGGCCACCCACCTCGGCTGGGGCGACATGTGTCGTCATCCGGAGTTCAGCATGTTGGATTTCAACACGATGGAAAAAGGCTTCTTCGAAAGTGGTGTCCTCGTCAATGGGTTGTTTGCCACGCCATTCACCCAAGTCGGCGCAGGCGTTTTTTACCGCTACGGACCTTACGCCTTCGACCGGGTTTGGAACAACTTTGCGTTGAAGTGGTGCGCTACGTTTAGTTTTTAGTTAGGAGTTAGGAGTTATGAGTTAGGAGTTAGGAGTTAGAGGTTATGAGGAACGTTTTTTTGGTTTTCATGGGTTTATTGACGCTGGTTTCGTGTGCGAAACAGCCGAAAAAGAGGGTGCTGCAAGGCTTGGCGCAAGGCTCGTATTATGCCATCACCTATTTCGACGACGAAAACCGTGATTTCCAGCGCGACATCGACTCGATTTTCCACGCCATCGACTTGTCTGTCAATCTTTGGGTGGACAGCTCCATCATCTCCAAAGTCAATCGGAATGAGGAGGTTGCGCTCGACAAGATTTTCATCGACAACTTCGAGTTGGCACAACAAGCCGCCCGCCTTTCCGACGGCTACTTCGACCCCACCATCGCCCCCATCGTGGCCGCTTGGGGCTTCAGCTACAAGAATGGCGACAGCATCACGCCCCAAAGGATTGACAGCCTCAGAGGCTTGGTCGATTACCGGAAAGTGCGCATCGAAGAGGGCAAAGTGGTTAAAGACGACCCTCGCATCACATTGGATTTCAACGCCATAGCACAAGGCTATACCTCCGACCTCATCGCGGCTTTCTTTGACAGCAAGGGCATCAGAAACTATTTGGTCGATACGGGCGGCGAAATCATGGCCAAGGGCGGAAAGCCTAATGGCGACCCTTGGATTGTGGGCATCGAGAAACCCGCCGACAGCTGGGACTCGGAGCGCATTGTGCACACCCGTATCGCCCTGCGCGACAAGGGTTTGGTGACCTCGGGCAGCACCCGAAAATATGTGGAACGCCATGGCAAACGCTATTCCCACAGCATCGACCCGAAGACTGGCTACCCGGTGGAACACCATTTGCTTGGCGTGACCGTGTTGGCCGGAAACTCCGCTTGGGCCGACGCCCTCGCTTCCATTTGCATGGTGATGGGCCTGGAAAAGTCGCTGCCACTCATCGAAAGCATGGATGGCGTGGAGGCTTATTATATTTTCGTGAACGAGAACAATGAATTGGAGATCTTCGCTACAGAAGGATTCAAAACCCTACTGATTGACGACTGATTGTATTCCCTGCGGGAGTCAAGCACAAAATACAAACAAAAAAACCGCTTGTTAGCGGTTTTTTTTCTGTACTCCCGCAGGGGATAAAACATAAGTTCCTTAAAATCTGCAAGTTCGCGAAATCATGTGATTATTAGATTATTACAAAATTGAAAATTTGACATCTTAGGCAACGATATGAACAAATATGAAGCGAAAAACAGAAAATGTTTCAGCTATGTTTCAGTAAAATTGCCATCACCTTCCCTTCCATCAGTATTACATTCAAGCCGATTCATCTTCTTTTTCGTTTGACAATTTCCAAGTAGAATATTTTTGCAAAGTTTTCTACCTGATTCGGGTGCAAAAATACTGTTTTTCTGATTAAAGCAATTGTGATTGTATGCTTTTTCCCCCAAAAAAAACGCGCCTTCATCTTCTCACACAAACAATATTTTACGACATTTCATCTTGTGTGATTATTTTCATCAAATGTTCGATAACGCAACCAGCCATTGTGCAATAATATGTACCTTTGCAGAAAATATCAGTCAGATGACCTTCACTTTCGAATTGAATAGTAAACCCAACGCCGCTGGTAAGTATGTCGTTTATCTTCGCATTACGGAGAACAGAAAACATAAACGCATCAAAACCACGGTCGCTTTGGATAAGAAAACCGATTGGAACCAAAAAAAGAAAGAGGTGAGGTCGTCATGCCCTGATGCCGCCCTGTTGAATGAACGCCTGAAGCGCGAACTGGATTCCGTACTGAACAAGTATCAGGACTGCAAGGACGAAGGCACAGCAACGACAGACAGAGTAATTGAGAAGATCGAGAGTATTGAGCATCCAGTCTCTTTTCTCGAATACGCTAAACGACGCACCCAAGAAGTCCATGATGCAGGTGGTATTAGGAACTGGAAGAAATATGTGGGATTTTGCAACAAACTCGAAGTATTCCTAACCGATAATAAAGGTAACGTAAGAGACCTGTCTTTTTCGGAACTGACTACGCCTTTTGTTGCACAATTTGAGGCTTACCTACACACCTTGCATAATGAGCGCCAACCTGAGAAGATGCTTCATCCAAACAGCATTCAAGTCATTATGAAAGCTTTCAGAGCCATCGTCAACCGAGCCATTGAGGTCGATAAAATAATCCCGATGGATAAGAACCCTTTCCTCACATATAAATTAAAAGGTGTGGAAACCACGAAAGACAAACTCGACCAAAGTGAGATTGAGAGCATCAAAGCACTTGACTTGCCAGAGGGAAGTTTGATATGGCATTGTCGGAACTATTTTCTTTTCAGTTTTTATTGTGCAGGAATCCGTGTCGGCGACCTTATTCAGCTGCGATGGGGAAACATCACCAAGGATGGAAGAATTGAGTATAAGATGACCAAGAATCACAAGGAGAGAGACTTTGCCTTGGTTGAACCAGCGAAGAAAATACTCTCCTATTACCACAAGAAAAGTGTCAAGGCTACCGACTATATTTTTCCTGTTTTAGATCCTACGGAAACTTGGTGTAGAGCAATCACATTAGAAGAAAAAGATGTTCTTCCTGCCGAGGAGAAAGAAAAAATGTACACCCGCATCGGAGCGAAAACAGCCCTTATCAACAAGGAATTGAAGAGGATTGCTAACATGGCAGAGATTGAGAAGAAACTCTCGTTCCATGTGAGCCGCCATTCCTTCGCTAAAGCTGCCAAGAAGAAAGGTGTTGACAACCTTAAAGTGCAAGAGCTTTTTTCGCCTAGTAGCCTTATAGAAACGCACGGGGGTATGGGGGTGTT
>ODAI010373464.1_pt1 | contig 10862 bp, 9 predicted proteins | sample 1539321 | NCBI WGS metagenome assembly ODAI01 (sample SAMN02144231, study PRJEB22623) | gut metagenome | biome: sheep rumen | host: Ovis aries | place: New Zealand | reverse complement strand
ATAGCTGTATAACCTGCTTTGTGAGCCATCTTGATAGCCTCAAGAGTCTCTGATACCGAACCAATCTGATTAAGCTTAATAAGGATTGAATTGGCTGCACCAAGTTCAATACCCTTAGAGAGTCTTTCTGTGTTGGTAACAAAGAGGTCGTCTCCAACTAACTGAACCTTGTGACCGATTTTCTCTGTCATCTTCTTCCAGCCTTCCCAATCCTCTTCATCAAGACCGTCCTCGATGGAGATGATAGGATACTTATCAACAAGAGATTCCCAGTGGGCGATGAGTTCATCTGATGTGAATTCCTTGCCGGACTTAGGCTGCTTATAGAAGCCCTTGCCTTTCTCGCTCTTCCATTCGGATGAAGCTGCATCCATTGCGATCATGAAATCCTTGCCGGGTTCAAAGCCTGCTGCCTTGATGGCTTCAAGTATCTTCTCGATCGCTTCTTCATCGCTCTTGAGGGAGTTGGGTGCGAAACCGCCCTCGTCACCGACGGCGGTAACATCACCCATTTCCTTTAGGAGTTTCTTCAAAGCGTGGAAAACTTCTGCACACCACCTGAGAGCTTCCTTGAAAGAAGGAGCACCTACAGGCATGATCATGAATTCCTGTGTGTCAACAGCACTGTCTGCATGAGCGCCGCCGTTTAGGATGTTCATCATCGGAACGGGGAGCCTGTTGGCATTAGCACCGCCCAGGAATCTGTAAAGAGGAATATCAAGAGATTTTGCAGCAGCTCTTGCTACAGCGATGGATACAGCAAGGATAGCATTTGCACCGAGCTTGGACTTGTCCTTTGTGCCGTCGGCATCGATCATTGCCTTATCAACTGCGTAAGTGTCGAACGCATCCATTCCTACGATCGTATCAGCGATAACGGTATTAATGTTCTCAACTGCCTTGGTTACACCTTTGCCGAGGTAACGTGATTTGTCACCGTCACGAAGCTCCAATGCTTCAAATTCTCCTGTGGAAGCACCGCTCGGTGCGCAGCCGGTAGCAACAGTACCGTCAATAAGGGTAACTTCAGCCTCGACAGTCGGGTTGCCTCTGGAATCGAGTATCTCTCTTCCGATTACGTTCTCAATGATCAATTCAGTCATATAACATGTCCTTTCATTCATACCTTCCGCCGGGATCTAAAAGAGAGCACGACCCCGGCGGAAGAACATGATTTATTCGAGTTAGCGAATGCTAACTCACAATTTATAACATACGGTTTTCGAGGTGTCAATAAGGAAATTAGCCAAAGCTAACTTATAGACAAAAAGGGCATTTGAGAGGTTGACAGCGGGGTTTTCGAATGATATAGTTAGCAACGGCTAACTGAAAGGAGAACGACAATGTCAGAAGACCAGATCATCAGATTCTGCGCACCGACTTTGGCGGGCATAAAGACCGGCAGTTTGTTCTCTTTGCGTTTATCTTCTGAAGCTGATTTCAGACATGATATTTCTCTTTTCAACAGAGCGGTAAGTAAGAAGGGAGTACGTATCATTCCTCTTAAGGTATGTGAGAAATACGTTCTAATCTATCTTTACCGTCCGGACATGCTCGATAAAGATCTTAGAGATCCGGTTGCTGCGTCTATCCTTAAGCGTTTCGGTTACGGGATGAAGAGCTCTGACAGATGTGTAGTAGATCTTGTTAAACGAATCAATTCATCAGATGAGTTTCCTCATGAGATCGGATTGTTTTTAGGTTACCCGCCTTCAGATGTTGAAGGCTTTATAAAGAATCCGAATGAAGGCTATTACGAAGTCGGATACTGGAAAGTCTATTCGGATGTTGAGAGTGCCCGCCGTGCATTCAAAAGATATAAGGAGTGTACTGAAGAGTACGGGCAGATGTTAAAGGCAGGCAGAACTCTTGAACAACTCGTTGTTTGAGAGCTGTTGATAAAACTATAGAAACGTGAGGTTTACATAATGAGCAAAGTAGCAGTAGTTTACTGGAGCGGTACAGGCAATACCGAGTCAATGGCTAAGGCAGTAGAAGAGGGCATCAAGTCGGCAGGCGCAGAAGCAGTCATCGTTGCACCTTCAGCTTTTGACGCATCAAAGGTTGCTGAATTTGACGCTATCGCATTCGGATGCCCTGCAATGGGTGATGAGGTATTGGAAGAGTCAGAATTCGATCCTATGTTTACGGCGATCGAGTCATCATTAAAGGACAAGAAGATCGCACTGTTCGGATCATACGGATGGGGTGACGGCCAGTGGATGAGAGACTGGGAAGACAGATGTAAGAAAGCAGGTGCTGTTCTTGCATGTGACAGTGTAACAGCAAACAACGATCCTGATGATGCAGCAGTAAGCGCTTGTAAGGCGCTCGGTGCAGCACTTATTTAAGAAACAGTTCCACGCTAAATAGATTTCCTTTGTATTGGGCAATGCCGTCTCGAAATGAGGCGGCATTGTCTTTTTCATGGCGTATAAATCAAAAGTTCTTAATTGACACAGATAGACAGTGATGATAAAGTTAGCAACGGCTAACGACACGAAGAATATATAGCTTACAGCGGCTAAATATACAGTTATGAAGAGAGTCTGACAATGATCAAAACGGTATTATTAGGTCTGCTCATACCATTTATAGGAACTTCCGCAGGTGCTGCCTGCGTATTCTTTCTCCAGAAAGATCTCAAGGACGGCATCAAAAGAGCACTTACAGGATTCGCTGCCGGCGTAATGGTGGCTGCATCTATATGGAGCCTTATAGTTCCGGCGATCGAACAGTGTGCCGATAAAGGCAGATGGGCTTTTCTTCCTGCTTTCATCGGTTTCTGGGCGGGTATTTTGTTCCTGCTCCTGTTAGACCATGTGATACCGCATCTTCATGCGGCCATCAATCAGGTTGAAGGTCCGAAGAGCAAGCTCACCCGAACGGCTATGCTCGTTCTTGCGGTCACGCTGCATAATATTCCCGAGGGAATGGCCGTAGGTGTTGTTTATGCCGGCCTTATGAACGGTTCGGAAAATATAACCGCGGGTGCCGCGCTTGCACTTGCTCTGGGAATCGCCATTCAGAATTTCCCCGAGGGCGCGATCATATCAATGCCGTTATATTCGGAAGGCAAGAGCAAGCCAAAGTCATTTGTGCTCGGTGTTCTTTCAGGCGTGGTCGAACCTGTAGCCGGCGGCCTGACTGTAATTATCGCAGGACTTGTCGTTCCCGCAATGCCGTATTTTCTTTCGTTCGCGGCAGGCGCAATGCTATACGTCGTAGTAGAGGAACTTATCCCCGAAATGTCTCAGGGAAAGCATTCGAATATCGGTGTAATCTCTTTTGCGGCAGGCTTCAGCATCATGATGGCGATGGATGTCGCATTAGGCTGATCAGGCGGTAAGAGATCTTAAGATATCGATATATTCCATCGTAAGATGAGAAGGCCTGATCGAACCCGGAAGGATATAGCCAATCTCCATGTAATCGTCGACCTTGAGCTTCTTGGCTATGATGTTGGGACCGTTTAATTCCTCGTTGATGACACCGCTGCAGATCGTGTATCCGTTGAGACCTATCAGAAGGTTAAAGAGCGTTGCGCGGTCAAGGACGACAAGATCCTTATCGCAGTCAACGGTACTCAGTATCTCTTCCGAAAAATAGAACGAGTTATGACTGCCCTGTTCGTAAGAAAGTCTCGGATAAGGTTTAAGATCATCGATCGTAAGGATCTTTTTCCTTGCCAGAGGAGAATTCTTTCCGATAAAGACATGAGGCTCGGCTCTGAACAGAGGGTAGAAGGATAAGTTGTTGTCCTTTAAGGTTTTCCTTATGACTTCCTCATTGAACTTATTAAGATAAAGGATGCCTATCTCAGATCTTAAGTGCGCCACATCATCTATTATGTTGAACGTCTGAGTCTCTCTCATATGGAATTCGTATTTGTCCGCGCCGCTCCTTTTGAGGAGTTCTACAAATGCCTCAACCGCAAAAGAATAGTGCTGTGATGAGACGAAGAACTTGAGCTTGCCTGTCTGCTTTCCGGCGTAGCGTTCCTCGATCAGTTCGGTCTGGTCCAAGACCTGCCTTGCATAACCCAGAAACTCTTCACCTTCGGATGTTAACTTGATGCCTTTATTCGATCTCATGAAGATCGTAATGCCGAGTTCGCTCTCGAGTTCATGTACGGCCGAGGTAAGACTAGGCTGAGCTATGTAGAGCTTTTTTGCAGCGCTGGTGATATTGCCTTCTTCAGCCACTGTGACTATGTATTGAAGCTGTTTGAGGGTCATGAGAAAAACTCCTTTAAGATAGATTACTTTTCGATTATATCGCGTGCCATAGATTAAATCTATACACAAGCACAGGTTATTTGTATTTTACCCATTGAAAAGGTGGGCTTATACTCGCAACCATAAAATCGTAACAAAACGGAGGAAATACAAATGAAGACATCAGTCATCGGATATCCGAGGATCGGAAAAGACAGGGAATTAAAGTTTGCATCTGAGAAGTTTTTCAAAGGCGAGCTTGACGAGAAGGGACTTCTCGAAGTTGCGAGAAAGATAAGGGAAGAAGATCTTCTTGCACAGAAGAATGCAGGTATTACTTATTTATCTTCAAATGACTTTTCATTCTACGACAACGTTCTGGACACTGCATTCCTTTTTAACGTGATCCCTCAGAGATATAAGGCCTTGGGCCTTTCTGAACTTGAGACATACTTTGCCGCAGCAAGAGGTTATCAGGGAGACAAGGGCAACGTTAAAGCACTCGCGATGAAGAAGTGGTTCAACACAAATTATCACTACCTTGTACCTGAGATCGATGACGATACAGTGATAACTCTCACGGGAACAAAGCCCGTTGATGAGTATCTCGAAGCAAGACAGATAGGCGTTGAGACCAAGCCTGCACTTATCGGACCTTTTACATTCCTTAAGCTTGCAAGATTCACGGGAGATAAGAAGATCTCCGATGTATCTTCAGTCCTTACAGCAGAATATGTAAAGCTGATTTCTGTTCTCGCATCCAAGGGTGCTGAGCTTATCGAATTCGACGAGCCTTCACTTGTTAAGGATCTTGACGCTGAAGACATTGCTCTTTTCAAAAATATCTACAGCTCCATCCTCGAGAACAAGAAGGGCGTAAAGATCTTGCTTCAGACATATTTCGGTGATATCAGGGATATCTATGCTGAAGTAATAAAGCTTGATTTCGATGCCATCGGACTTGATCTTCTCGAAGGAAGAAAGACGGCTGAACTTATCAGGACAAACGGTTTTCCTAAAGATAAGACACTCTTCGCAGGTCTTGTTAACGGAAAGAACATCTGGAGAAACGACTACAAGAAAACACTTGCAGCATTGGATGAGATCGGCGTATCTGATGTTGTTCTCGGAACATCATGTTCACTCCTACACGTTCCTTACACTCTTGCAAGCGAGACCAAGCTCTCAGAAGAATATAAGAAGCATTTCGCTTTCGCGGAAGAAAAGCTTCAAGAGCTTTCGGAGATCGCATCAATTGCCGGATCGGATTATGCAGGCAGCGAAGTGTTTAAGAAAAACCGGAAGCTCTTCGAGGGCAGGATAGACAGCGAAGATAAAGATGTGCAGGCAAGAGTCGCGGGAATAAAAGAAGAGGATTACGTAAGGCTTCCCGCCTTCGAAGAAAGAGAGAAGATCCAGAAAAAGATCTTAGGTCTTCCGTTGTTCCCGACAACAACGATCGGATCTTTCCCTCAGACACAGGATGTCAGAAAGAACAGACAGGAATTCAAGAAGGGATTGAAGTCGAAAGAAGAATATGTCGAGTTCAACAAGCAAAAGATCGCCGAGTGCATAAAGCTTCAGGAAGAGATCGGCCTTGATGTTCTCGTTCACGGTGAGTTCGAGCGCAATGACATGGTCGAGTATTTCGGCGAGAACCTCAACGGATATGTATTCACGGAGAAAGCATGGGTACAGTCCTACGGTACAAGAAACGTTAAGCCACCGATAATCTGGGGTGACGTATCACGCAAGGGTGCGATCACAGTTGAGTGGTCGAAGTTTGCAAAATCCTGCACCAGTAAGCCCGTTAAGGGAATGCTCACGGGACCCGTTACGATCCTCAACTGGTCATTTCCGAGAGAGGATATCTCCATCAAAGAGAGCATCCTGCAGATAGCTCTTGCAATAAGAGATGAGGTGCTCGACCTTGAGGCAAACGGCATCAACGTAATCCAGATCGACGAGGCTGCTTTAAGAGAGAAGCTCCCGCTGCGCAAGTCCGACTGGTACAGCGAATATCTTGATTTCGCGATCCCGGCGTTCAGGCTCGTACACAGCAAGGTCAAGCCCGAAACACAGATCCACACTCATATGTGCTACAGCGAATTCACGGATATCATTCCTGCCATCGATGCGATGGATGCGGATGTAATTACATTCGAGGCTTCGCGTTCCGATCTTCAGATCCTTGATTCGCTCAAGGCAAACAACTTCAAGACCGAGGTCGGTCCCGGCGTATACGATATCCACAGCCCCCGCGTTCCTTCGGTAGAGGAGATCGTAACGGCGCTCACAAAGATGAGAGAAAAGATAGAAGATTCCAAGCTCTGGGTCAATCCTGACTGCGGACTTAAGACCAGAGGCTATGAGGAGACGGTAAAGAGTCTTACAAATCTCGTTGCGGCAGCTAAACAGATAAGAGGATAAGTGATGAAGGTATCACAGGTTTACAAGAAGAAAAGAAGTCTCTCGTTCGAGATCTTTCCGCCCAAGAAGGATGCGGAGTTAGATAACATCGACGAGACGCTCGAGGTGTTAGCAGAGCTAAAGCCTGACTTTATAAGCGTGACGTTCGGTGCAGGCGGATCTTCCAACTGCAACCGTACGATCGAGCTCGCGAAAAAGATAAAGTACAAATACAATATCGAACCTGTGGTACATCTCACATGCCTTCACTACGACAGAAATGAGATCGACGAGTTCGCCAGAGTCCTTAGATCTGAGGGCATCGAAAACATCCTTGCGCTTCGCGGTGATGCAAACCCTAATGTCCCAGCGAAAAATGATTTCTCCCACTCGTCAGATCTTATCTCGTATCTTAAGAAAGAAAATGACTTCTGTTTTCTTGGCGCTTGCTATCCTGAATGTCATCCCGAGTCACCGAGTGTGATCTCCGAGATAAAGAGCCTCAAGAAAAAAGTCGATGCAGGCGCGGAAGTTCTTCTGTCGCAGCTGTTTTTTGACAACAACATATTCTACAGATTCCATGAGGAATGTAAGATCGCGGATATCGACATTCCTGTGATCCCGGGTGTAATGCCCGTTATTAACGCTGCCCAGATAAAAAGAATGGTGACTTTGTGCCATGCTTCATTCCCGGAAAGATTCCAGAAGATAATCTCCAGGTATGAAGACAACAAAGAAGCTCTTTTCGATGCGGGCATGTCTTACTGCCTAAGCCAGATAATCGATCTGCTTGTAAGTGATATAAGCGGCATACATCTTTACACAATGAATAATCCCCTCGTTGCCAGACGTATCTGTGAGGGGATCAGGAATATCGTTTGATTCTATATAACTTAATCTAACAGGTCACTGAGCTTCTTCTTATAAAAGTAGTCGTGGACCATCTTGTCGAACTCTTTCCACATGGGAAGAGTCTGGCATTTCTTTGTCCTCGGGCAGTTGTAATCCCTGTCTGCAAGACATGCAACTGAAGAGATGGTTCCTTCCATTAATGTGAGGATCTCGCCTACGGTGTATTTCTCGGGCTTCTTGACGAGCTTGTAGCCGCCTCCTTTGCCGCTTGAACCTTTGACCAGTCCGCCTTCCACCATCTTCTTTACGATTATCTCCAGATATTTCTTGGAGATCTCCTGGCGCTCGGCTATATCCTTGAGCGGGATATAGCTGCCGTTATCGTTTTTTGCCAGATCTATCATGACACGAAGACCGTATCTTCCTTTTGTTGAGATCATAATAATCACCCCGTCAACCGTTTTTGCCATTATATCAGTAGGCAAATAGGCAAATCAAGAGAAAAACCTATTGACATGGTAGGTAAATGGAATTATAATCCTCGCATCGAAGATCACCAAAAGGAGACAGTTGTTATGAAGTTCATGTGTTGTCGAATGTTATATTCACGGGCAATGGACTGTTGCTGTCTTTATATGATTCGATGTAGATGAATCATTTGAACTGCATGTACTTTAAGCCCGGAGCAAGCCAGATGCTTCGGGTTTATTTTTTGAATAGAGAGAGGAAAAACAAAATGAGCAGAACAGATATCAAACTTAATTCTTTACTTATACACGGCGGTATTGACGGAGATGAGATAACAGGAGCGGTCAACGTCCCCGTATACCAGACTTCAACCTATAAGCAGGACGGACTTGGCAAGAACAGGGGATGGGAGTATTCAAGAACAGGCAATCCCACAAGAGCTGCGCTCGAAAAGCTCATAGCCGACTTAGAGCACGGTGAATACGGACTTGCATTTGCATCAGGACTTGCAGCGATCAACACGGTGCTCTCGCTTTTCAAGAGCGGGGACAAGCTCGTTGTATCTGACAACATCTACGGCGGAACGTTCAGGATACTTGATAATGTTTTCAAGAACTTCAACATCACATATAAGATCGTAAACACATCTGATCTTGAAGCTGTTGAGAAAGCTATCGACGATGACGTAAAAGCAGTCTATATAGAGACACCTGCAAACCCGCTTCTTACCGTCACTGACATCGAAGCGGTTTCCAAGATCGCGAGAAAGCACGGCAAGCTCACGATCGTCGACAATACATTCCTCACGCCTTATCTGCAGCGTCCCCTTACGCTCGGTGCTGACATTGTCATCCACAGCGGGACCAAATATCTCGGCGGACATTCAGATACCATCTCGGGTTTTGTTGTCGTAAACGACAAGGCACTGGCTGACAGGCTTTACTATCTGCAGAATGCGATAGGCGGCGTGCTGGCACCCTGGGACAGTTTCCTGATCATAAGAGGAATAAAAACACTGGGCGTGCGCATGGACAGACATGTTGCCAACGCAGGCAATATCGCAAAATGGCTCTCTGAAAGCGGATATGTAAGCAAAGTCTACTACCCGGGTCTTGAGAGCGATCCCGGATATGAAGTGCAGAAAAAGCAGGCTGACGGTGCAGGCGCGATGATCTCTTTCGTACTCAACGGCAAATACGATTACAAGAAGTTCTTCGAGCAGCTGAACCTCATAACACTTGCAGAAAGTTTAGGCGGAGTCGAATCACTCGTATGCCACCCGGCCACGATGACTCATGCAGCAATCCCGGCAGACATACGTAAGGAAGTCGGAATCGTAGACGAACTCATCAGATTATCGGTAGGGATCGAAGACGTTGACGATCTTATAGCAGATCTCAAGCAGGCGATCGAAAATTCAGTCAAGGCGTAAGAGGTATTCGAAAGTGAATAATGTATATGAAGATATCAGAGGCATGATCGGCAACACACCGATCTTGAAGCTCAACCATATGGGCATCAGGCCCGGAGTAAATATCTATGCAAAACTTGAACTCATGAATCCTGCAGGCAGCGTTAAAGACCGCATCGGCGTTTACATGATCGACGATGCAAAGCGCCGCGGTGTCCTTAAGAAAGGCGGTACGATAATCGACGCGACCGCAGGCAACACAGGTATCGGAATCGCAGTTGCAGCGCTCAACCAGGGGATAAGAGTCATCTTCACGGTGCCGGAGAAATTCTCCATCGAGAAGCAGCAGGTCATGCGCGCTTTGGGCGCGGAGATAGTACACACATCAAGAGAGGAAGGAATGCTCGGAGCAGAGCAGAAAGCAGAAGAGCTGCTAAAGCAGATAGAAGGCTCAGTATCGTTAAGACAGTTCAGGAATCCAGCAAATCCTCTCGCACACTATGAGACAACAGGACCTGAGATCTATAGCCAATTAGACGGCAGGATCGATTACTTCGTTGCAGGAGCCGGAAGCGGCGGAACATATACAGGTGTGGTCAAGTACCTGAAAGAGCAGAATCCGGACATTACGGGAGTGCTTGCGGATCCTTACGGATCGACTATCGGAGGCGGAGAGCATTTCGATTACAACATCGAAGGCATAGGCAATGATTTTATAGCAGATACGATGGATATCACTCTGGTAGATCAAGTCATCAAAGTAACAGACGACGAAGCATTCGAGATGAGCAGGAAGCTCGCAAAGAACGAAGGCATCCTGGCCGGTTCTTCATCAGGAGCGGCACTTGCGGCAGCAGTCAAGCTTTCAGAGCAGATCGGATCGGGAAATATAGTAACGGTTTTCCCTGACAGGGGAGACAGATATCTTAGCAAAGGATTATTTGGTTAATGAGCAACGTCTTTGAACTGACAAACGTATATAAGACATACAGGAACGACGGCAAAGAGTTTACCGCGCTTAAAGATGTCAGCCTCGAGGTAAGAGAGGGCGAGATATTCGGCATCATCGGTATGAGCGGAGCAGGCAAATCAACTCTTGTCCGCACTCTTAACCGTCTTGAGGAAGTAACTGAAGGAACCGTTAAGTTCTACGGCAAGGACCTTGCGTCTCTCAAGGCAAGAGAACTGCGTGAGGTAAGGCATTCGATCTCAATGATCTTCCAGGGATTCAATCTCGTAAACCAGAGGACTGTCCTTGCCAATGTCGAGCAGCCTCTGAAGATCGCAGGAGTACCCAGGAAAGAACGTAAGGAAAAGGCAAGGCAGATGCTTGAGATCGTAGGCCTTCTCGAAAAACAGGATGTGTATCCGGCCCGCCTTTCAGGCGGCCAGAAGCAGAGGGTTGCGATTGCAAGAGCGCTTGCGGCGGATCCTAAGGTTCTTTTGTGCGACGAGGCAACGAGCGCGCTCGATCCCAAGATCACCGGTGAGATCTTAGATCTTCT
>ODAI012314073.1_pt1 | contig 10863 bp, 6 predicted proteins | sample 1539321 | NCBI WGS metagenome assembly ODAI01 (sample SAMN02144231, study PRJEB22623) | gut metagenome | biome: sheep rumen | host: Ovis aries | place: New Zealand | reverse complement strand
TATGCCTCGCGCAACATGGGAGCCAAGCACTACAGCCGCATGCGCCAATCTATGGAAGCCACAACGGAAAGACTGCCGCCCACCAGTTGGCAGAACATTTCCGTGAGGTATATCGTCGCCGTCCCTCGTTCATGGCGGAAATCAGCGAATTCTGAAACATTAGAAAAAGTAAACTCCACGCTCATGCTGAGCGACTAAGCAAGCTGGGAATATTAATAACGAGCCGTAACCGGCGAACGCCAATGCATTCCTTGTAAATAAGCACCCATTCTAATTCTTGGAGAACTTCTTTGGACAGCATCAGCATTGGTGCCTAATCCTGTCCGCATTTCTAGCAAACAGGCGGGCGACGACGGCTCCGCTGATGTTGTGCCAGACGCTAAAGACGGCACCAGGGATGGTGGCCATCGGATAGGCGGCGAAATGGAGCGTGGCAAGGCTGGAGGCGAGACCAGAGTTCTGCATGCCCACCTCGATGCTGACGGCCCTGCGCTTGGCAGTGGGCAGGCGCAGCAGATGGCCAATCAGGTAGCCAATAGATAGTCCGCAAAGGTTGTGGAGCACAACGACGATAATGATGATGAGACCGCCCGCCAGCAGTTTCGAGGCATTGGCCGCAACGATGATGAGCACGATGGCACAGATGGCCAGCGACGACACGGCAGGCAGATAGGCCGTTGCCCGATCGGTGAACCTCGGCCAGAGCCACTTCGCAACCAGTCCTGCCACGATGGGCATGATGACCACCCAGAGAATACTCAGCAGCATGCCTGCCACTTCGACATCCACCGTCTGGCCCAACAGCAGCCATACCAACAAAGGTGTGACGAAAGGAGCAAGCACCGTCGAGGTGGCCGTCATGCCGACACTCAGTGCGAGGTCGCCTTTGGCCAGATAGGTGATGACGTTCGAGGCCGTGCCACCAGGGCAGCAACCAACGAGAACGACGCCCACGGTGAGGGCCTCGTCGAGCGCGAACAGCAGACTGAGCATCCAAGCCAGCAGGGGCATCACCGTAAACTGCGCCAGGCAGCCGATGGCGATATCCCGAGGACGGCTGAACACGATGCGGAAGTCGTCGATGCGAAGTGCCATGCCCATGCCAAACATAATCAGGCCGAGCAACGGACTGATGATACTGGGCTTCATGCCGCTGAATGTGTTGGGTGTCAGCAGGGCCAGCACTGCCGACAGCAGCACCAGCAACCCCATATAGTCAGAAATCAGTTTGCAGATTCTTTTCATTGTCCTTTTATTGTAATCATCATATATCGCAGAAATTGAGGGCAAAGTTACAAAAAATAATTGAAAAGATGGCTATTCCGATGGTTTTTCGTATATTTGCACTCGAATAAACAATACTAAAAGCAATATGACAAGATTTGAACTGCCAACGATGGCAAGCTCATCATCACGCAGGAGCCGAATGCCGGCAATCCGCTGACGAAGGGCCTCACTCCCCTGCTCACCTTCGACGTCTCTACTATCTTGACTATCTGAACCGCCGCCCCGACCATCTGGCATCCCTCTGGCAGCTCATCAACTGGGACGAAATCAGTCGTCGGTTGCTCGCTTGACAGTCAAGGATGTCTTTGATGCAGCCTTAGAGCGTATGCTGCCCAGCGTTCCCGACAGAGACATCATTGCCCAGCAGGGCGACACCATCGTCTTCGTGGAAGTGAAGCCCCGCAACAGCCGCGACTTTGCCGACCCCGTCACAGCTGTAAACTATCGTCTCTCAACTCTCAACTCTTAACTCTCAACTAAAAAGAATATGACAGCAAAAGGAATAATCCGATATATGGAGTCGCTACACGATGAGGAGCAGCGGCAGGTGCTGATGCGCTTCTTCAAGACGGGGCCTGGCGAATACGGCTATGGCGACGAGTTCTTAGGCATCAAGGTGCCGCAGACACGGGAGGTCGTCAAGATGGCAGCTAAGGATACGCCGCTGAGCGAGATTCCCGAACTGCTGATGTGCCGCTGGCACGAGGTGAGGCTCTGCGGACTGCTCCTGCTCGTATGGCACTTCGAGCGACAGGCCACGAAGCGGCTCGTTAACGACGCGGAGGCCATGAGCAGGCGCGACGACATTGTGATGCTCTACCTGAAGCATGCCGAGCGGGCCAACAACTGGGACCTGGTGGACATGTCGGCACCGAAGATTCTGGGGCAATGGCTGATGTTGCCCTCGGCCCTCGGCGACAGCGACTATAAGATAAAGGTGCTCGACCATCTTGCTGCCAGTCCCTGCCTGTGGAAGCAGCGCATGAGCATCGTCTGCACGTGGAAGACCTCGCAGATGGGCGATGCCTCGTGGTGCCTACGCTATGCCGAGCAGCACCTGCACCATCCGCACGATCTGATGCACAAGGCTGCGATTAAGCGAGGGCAGGCTCAAACGAGTTTGAGCCATGCTGAGCGTGAGCAGGCCCGACTCATGTCAATGGCCGTGGGCTGGATGCTCCGCGAGATGGGCAAGCGAGTCTCGATGGACTTGCTGCGCGACTTCCTTCGGCAGCATGCCCGCGAGATGCCCCGCACCGCCCTGCGCTATGCCATCGAAAAGATGGACGACGAGGAGCGCAAATACTGGATGAACGTGTAGGAAAACCCACACTCAAATCCCATGCCTCAAGCCCTACAGCAGCTCCTGCAGCCTTCTGAAAGCGGGAGCCAGCAGGGTGGTCTCTGCTTCCTGGCCAGCAGGCGAGCGGAAAATGCAGCGTCGCTGCTTGGGCAATAGCGAACTCACATGGTGGATGTTCAGCAGCGTGCTGCGGTCGGCACGAACGAACACTTCGGGGCTGAGCATCTTCTCCAGCGCCCCCAGACTGACGAGCACGGTGGTCCGGTCGTGGAAAGTCACCATCAGCGAATAGTTGCCATCGCCCTTGAAGAAGGCCACGTCCTTCACGTCGACCACGATGGTGCCGCTGGCCGTGCGCAGGGTGAGGCGCTCACCGAACGTCTTCTCCGTCATCTTCACGATGTCCTGGGCCAGCTCGCTGGCTTTCACCTCCTCTATGGCCTTCTGCCTGATGGCCTCTATCTGCTCTTCGCGCTGCAGTTTCTCGCGCTCCAGGCGAATCATCCTGCGCCTGCCCAGTCGCCGCTCCCACCATCGGGCAGCAGTCCCCACGGCCAGTGACAGCAGCATCACCCCCAGCAGCCACACCCACCAGTGCTGCCACCAGCGCTGGGGCGGACTGATGAAGGTGTCGGCCTCGCTCATCGCCAGCAGCTCGGCTGGGCGGAACGACGTCATCTGCTCTACGCCGGGCAGCCAGACGGTGCCGTCGGCCGTCTCGGCCATCACCGTCTTCAGCGGCTCTGTCATGGTGAAGCCGTTCAGGTGGTTGAAGAACTGCAGGTCACGGGGGCGACAGTCTTCGTCGTAGCGACAGACGAAAAGCCCGTCGACCACGGCCACGACGAGGAATCCACGGGGCGAGACATGGATGGAGCGCACCTCATGACCGTTCAGCCGCTCCATCAGGGGGTTCAGCGCCTCCACCCTACCCTTGCGGACGACGAACACCGAGTCGGCCGACGCGAAGAACACGTTGCCCCGCTGGTCGGCATCCATGGTCGAGACAATCAGCTTCTGGTCCTTATACGCCTTCTTCTCCACCCTGTGCGCCTCGTCGATGGCAAACAGCCCCGAGCTGCTGCCTATCCATAGCCGTCCGTCGCCATCGCAGGCCGAGCACCACGGGTGCAGAATCTCCATTGTCAGCGTGTCGAGTGTGGCCGTGGCAGTGTCGTAGGCCATGATGCTGTTCCTGCTGCCTACGATCAGGCACCCCCAGGCCTCGCCCACGAACTGATAGCGGTCGAGGGGCAGGCCCAGCCAGCGCAGGCCGCCGTCGGGGCCTAAGCAAGCCACGTCGCCACGGCCAGCCAGATACACGCTGTCGCCTATCCTGACGGCACTGGGAGCGTAGAACTGCTCCGGATGGTCGTCGATGAGCTGCCCGCCCACCATCACCTTCCCGTTCAGCGAGCCCGTCACCAGCCGACCGTCGGCGTCCACCGCCACCGCCCTCACGATGTCGCCCTCGTCAGAAAGCCAGTGGTTGGTGAAGCAGCGGTTGAAGTAGCAATACACACCCTGATACGTAGCCACCCACAGACGGCCCCAGCGGTCGATGAGCACGTCGCGTATGAGGTTGAAGCCCCCGGCGAGCATCTTGACAGACGGACCCTCGCAGAGGTAGACGGAGTGTTCGTCGGCTACGATGAGACGGCCATCGCCAAGCTCCCTGACCGTCAGCCCATAGCCTGATGCCCGCCAGTCGGCCTCCGCCACCCGCCGCAGACTATCTTCGCCCACGGCATAGATGCCATCGGGGGTAAAAGCCAGCAGGGCCGAGTCGGTGCGCAGCAGCGTGAAGACGTCGCCTCGGTCTGTCAGTTTCTCAGCCGGCAGCCCATCCGCCCTGGACCTGAAGACACCGCGCTCCACGGGCACGATGATGTCACCATCCACTGAGTCTACGTACAGCTTGCGGTCGGGAGTCATCTCGTCGAGCAGCGAGTCGGTCAGCAGGGGCGTCATGCCGCGCTTCGTCATCTGGCAGAGCCGACGATGCCGCTCCAGGCTGTCCTCCATCAGCAAGTAGCCAACGGGCAGGCTACCCGCATTCAGGTTGTTCAACAGCCAGTGCCCCTCAGCGTCGAGCGGCATGGGTTCCACATCGTCATAGTCCACGCGCCATTGTCTGAAGAAGCCCAGGGCCCGTACTTCGTTTTCCACTTCCGCAAACCCCACGATGTTCAGTCGTCGTCCCTTCAGGAAAGGAGTGAACTCAAGGCCGTCGAAGCGCACAAAGCCCGACAGCGTACCAATATAGATATACCCGCGCGAATCTTGCCACAGCCGCTCAGCCTGCATCTGCGGCAGGCCGTCCTGTGTGGTGTAGCGCCTACAGGTCAGCTGGCTCTCCACTTGAGCATGGAGGGCGAGGCCGAAGAGGAGAGCCAGGCCCACGATGATTGTACGTCTGAATGATTTCATGTCGCAAAGTTAGTAATAAAAGTGAAATCAGCAAAGCATTCTGGTTAAATTATTTGCAGCCCCTGCCGAGTTCGTCACTCGTAGGGGCCAGTTCGTCAAAAACAGCCTGTCAAAGGCCCTCATTATCGCAGTTTTTCCGTACATTTGCCACATAAAATACAAAACAAAAATCCAATTTCATCATGAAACAAAAAAGAATGTTCATCAAGAGGCTATTGCTCTCTTTGCTCTTCATGGCAGGCACTGCCGCAGGAGCGACGGCACAGGACATGATCGCCACGCCGCTGACCTTCGAGGCGGTGGAGGCAGGTGCCATCAACATCATCAATCCCAACGGGCTGACCATTGAGTACAGCAAGGACGGCACGTCGTGGACAGCATCCAGTACCGACCCCTTCAGCATCAGCGTGGCCGTCGGCGACCAGGTGCGCTTCCGTGGCGACAATCCCGCCTATGGCAAATTCGACATGATGTCGGGCGAGAGCTATACCCGCTTCACGGCCACCAACGACGTCTATGTCTATGGCAACGTGATGAGCCTCATCAGCAGCACCGGCTACCCCACCCTCACGACGCTCGAAAGGGTCGGCGGCAGCGACGAGTACGCCATGGACATCAACCTGGCTTTCCTCTTCTCTACGCCTGAGGATGGTTCCAACTGGGCTCCGAAGAACAACACCACCATCAAGAACCACCCCACGAAGGACATCGTGCTGCCGGCCACGAACGCCACCCGTAGCGGCTATATGTATATGTTCGCGGGATGCCAGGGGCTGACGCGCGCTCCCGAGCTGCCCGCCACTGACCTCTCGACGGGCTGCTACCACCGCATGTTCGACAGCTGTACCGCCTTGGAGAAGGCTCCCGTGCTGGCCGCCGCCACCGTGCCGATGTCTGCCTACAGCTGCATGTTCGCTGGCTGTTCGAACCTGAAATATGTGAAGTGCCTGGCCACCGACATCTCTGCCGACGACTGCACTGGCGGATGGCTGACGGGCGTGGCCGCCGAGGGCATCTTCATCAAGGCCGAGGGCATGAACAACTGGACAGTGGGTCCGCAGGGTAAGTGGAACGAGGTGAACGGCATCCCCGCCGGATGGGCCGTTTCGTCAGAGACGCCGCTGACGCTCGAGGCCGTCGAAGCAGGAACCATCAACATTAAAAACCCGAAGGGCCTCACCATCGAGTGGAGCAAGGACGGCGCAACGTGGACAGCCGCTGATGGCAATCCCATCAGCATCAGTGTCAGCACTGGGGATGTGGTGCAGCTGAGGGGCGACAATGCCTGCTATGGCTATGACGCATCGGGCATGCCTACCCACATCACCGCCACCAACGACGTCTATGTCTATGGCAACATCATGAGCTTAGTGCACAAGGACGACTTTGCCACCAACAACACGCTGACCGCCGAGATGGCTTTCTGCGAGCTGTTCTGCGCCGACGACTACGGTGAGACGGCCAGCACCACCATCAAGAGCCATCCTACGAAGGACCTGCTACTGCCCACCACGAGTCTGCCTATGGGAGCCTATATGTATATGTTCGCAAACTGCCAAGGCCTGGAGCGTGCTCCCGAGTTGCCCGCCATGACGCTGGGTCCCGCCTGCTACCACCGCATGTTCGGCGACTGCACGTCGCTGGCCGCCGCTCCCAAGCTGCCTGCCACGACGCTGGCCGATGAGTGCTACTTCTCCATGTTCGACGGCTGCACAGCACTGATCACAGCCCCCGAACTGCCCGCTACCACCCTCGTCGGCGGCTGCTACAGCGAGATGTTTGCCCACTGCACGTCGCTCACCAAAGCCCCCGTGCTCAATGCCACGACGCTGGCCAACAACTGCTATGAAGGCATGTTCGACGGTTGCTCAAAGCTCAGCTACGTGAAGTGTCTGGCCACCGACCTGGGCGCTAAGTTCGACGATTACTATACTTCCACGCATCGCTGGCTCGACGGAGTGTCGCCCACCGGCACCTTCGTCAAGGCCGTCGGCATGGACGACTGGCTCATGGACACAGCCAACGGCATTCCCGCCGGATGGACGGTGAAGGAAGGCACCAACTTCGATCCCACCAAGGCCCCACTGACCATCGAGGCCACCGAGGACGCCACCACCGTGACCATCAACAACCCGCTGGGACTGTTCATCAACTTCGACAAGTACGATGCCACCGGCAATCTGCTCATCTCCGGTTCTTCTTCCGGCACCACCATCACCATCGACGGAATTGACGCAGGAGGCTATGTGCAGCTGAGCGGATATAACGCTGCCTACTCTTCCGACGGCACGGCAGACAACAGCACAGGCATCTCCGTTGACAAGGACTATTATCTCTACGGCAACATCATGAGCTTGACAGACGGCGACGACTACGCCACGCTGACCACGCTGACCGGCAACTACGCCTTTGCACGCCTATTCCGCAACGACAGCCATCTGAAAAACCATCCCACGAAGGAACTGGTGCTGCCTGCCACAGAGCTGGCAGAGCGTTGCTACTATCAGATGTTCTATGGTTGCAGCAGTCTGGAGAAGGCTCCCGACCTGATAGCCACCAAGTTAGAGGGCAACTGCTACGAGCACATGTTCATGAACTGCAAATCGCTGAACTACGTGAAGTGCCTTGCCACCGACCTGGGCGACGAGACCTGCACCGACGGATGGCTGACCAATGTGGCCCCCACGGGAACCTTCGTGCAGGCCGCCGGTGCCGACTGGAGCCAGAAAGGCACCACCGAGGGCACCGACTATGACGACCCCTCGCTGCCCATGACCTTCGTTCATGGCATCCCCGAGAGCTGGACGGTGAAGACTGTCTACGCCGTCACCATGCCGTCGTCGGGCATCGCCACCTTCAGCGCCAACGAGGCCGTAGATATCCCCGACGAACTCACCGCCTACACATGCCCCGCCTTCGACAGCAGCACCAGCACCATCAGCCTGCAGCCCATCGACGGAGCAGTGATCCCGGCAGAGACGGGAGTGCTGCTGCGCGGCGACGCCGGAGCTTCCATCACGTTGGAGAGCGCCAGCACCGATGCAACGCCAGTGGCGACGAACCTGCTCGTGGCCGTCACCACGCCGACGCACGTGCCCGCCACCACGGGCGACATGACCAACTTCATGCTCAGCCAAGGACGCTTCATCAAGATAGCTGATGCCGACGACGACGTAAAGATGCCCGCCAACAAAGCCTACCTGCAGCTGCCCACGGCCAGCATCGTCAGCGGTGCCCGCACCATCGGCATAGCATGGGACGAGGCAACGACCGTCATCATCTCTCAGCGCCCATCGCTCAACGTTCAACACGTCTACGACCTGCAGGGCCGCAGCGTGGTTCCTTCGGCTCCAGGACTCTACATCATCAACGGAAAGAAAGTATATATTAAGTAAGGAGGAATCGTTATGGAAAAGAAAGAATATCAGAAGCCATCGGCACAGGCCATTGCTGCAGAAAACGTCATCATGCAGGACGCAGTCAGCGTCAATACCGACGTGTGGGGAAATCAGAGCGAGGCCGAGTCGCGCAGATACCGCAACAGTCTGTGGGACGACGACGAGAACGATTTTTAAATGCGAATACATTCACAAAAAAGTGTAAAACTATGAGACGCAAACAATTTCTGACAACACTCGTACTGCTGCTCACAGCGCCCCTGTGGGTCATGGCACAGCAGTACTGGGAGAGCGGCGCCAGCAAAACAGGAGCGGTGTCGAAGAACGTACACGACGTGTGGTACACCATCAGCCTGCCTGAAGACGGCGAGGTGACCATCACCCATGAGCCCCTGGGCAACATCAGTGGTGAGAACATCACGCTCTATGCCGTCGTCGACGACGAGAACGTGCAGCGTGACTTCAGCTGGGTGGACGGCTCGAACCGCACGTTCCACTGTCCGAACCTGAAGCCGGGCATCTACAAGGTGAAGATGCACGCCAACCCCAGGAACGACAAGGCCAGCGGCACCTACCGCCTGACCTACGTCTTCACAGCCCCGACGGTGAAGACCGACCCCACGCCCAATGCCACCTGGGACGACTGCCCCCTGCTGCAGAGCGGCGTGACGCTGGGCGGCCACATGGGCTATGCCTATGCCCCGGCCGACGTGGACAACGTGGACTGGTTCAAAATTGATGTGCCCAAGGACGGCAAGGTGCAGTTTGAATTCCGCAGCGCACCCACCCTCACCGTTGGCTATGTGGAGCTTTGCGCCCTCAATGCCGAAGGTACCGACGTGATGCGCCGTGGCGGACAGTGGCTCGACCATCCCGACTCCACGCTGGTGTTCGAAGTGCCCAACTGCCAAGCTGGCACCTACTATTTCTATATGCCACGGCGCGGCGGCTACGGCATCTACCACCTCACCTACCGCTTCATCCCGCCTGTGACCGACAGCGACCCCGAGCTGAACGACACGTGGCAGACGGCCACGCCACTTGCCGACGGTGTGCTACAGAACAGCCACCTGGGCTATGCCTACAACAAGAATACGGATGTGGCCGACTGGTATGCCATCGAGGTGCCCGAGGACGGCAAGCTGACCATCATCGCGCGTAGCTCATCGACACTCACCATCGGCTATGCCGAGCTGTGCGCGCTCAATGCCGACCAGACTGGCGTGGAGCGCCGCAACGGACAGTGGCTCGACTATCCCGACAGCACCCTGGTGTTTGAGACGCCCAACGTCTCGGCCGGCACCTACTATCTCTACATGCCGCTACGCTACGGATATGGTACCTACACCGTGACCTCCTATTTCACGGGCCACAGTGCCGAGGCCGACCCAGAGCCCAACGATGAATGGGTGTCGGCCACCCCGCTGCGACAAGGCCCCGCCGTGACGGGCCAGCTGGGCTACGACTACAACAACACGAAGGACATATACGACTGGTACAAGCTCAACGTGCCCGAAGAAGGCAAGATTACGCTGACCATCAGCAGCGAAACGACGCTAACCATCGGATATGGTGAAATCTGCGTGCCCAATGCCGAAGGCACCAGCACCATCCGTCGCAACGGCCAGTGGCTCGACCATCCGGGCGACACCCTCACCTTCGTGCTGAACAACGCCGCCGCTGGCGACTACTATCTCTATTTGCCCCTGCGTGGAGGCTACGGTACCTATTCGCTGCAATACACCTTCACCCCCTGTGCCATGGCCAACGATGCTGCCGACAACGGCACATGGGACACTGCCGCCATCATCGAGTCAGGCACCACCAAGGATGCCCGCTTAGGCTATGACTACAGCAACTCGTTCAACGACCACGACTGGTTCCGCCTCGACGTGCCCGAGGAGGGTGCCATCCAGCTCACCATCTACAGCGAGAAGACGCTCACCCTGGGCTACGCCGAAATCTGCGTGCCCAATGCCGAAGGCACTAGCACCATCCGTCGCGACGGCAAGTGGCTCGACCATCCGGGCGACACCATCACCTTCTCGCTGAACAACGCTGCCGCCAGAGCTTACTATCTCTATATGCCCCACCGTGGAGGTTACGGCGGCTACACCGTGAAGTACGACTTCATCCCGTGCGCCATGGCCAACGATGCTGCCGACAACTACACATGGGACACTGCCGCCATCATCGAGCCCAGCACCACCAAGGAGGCCCGCTTAGGCTACGACTACAGCAACTCGCTCAACGACCACGACTGGTTCCGCCTTGACGTGCCTGAGGAGGGCGCCATTCAGCTCACCATCTGTAGCGAGAAGACGCTGACCCTGGGCTACGCTGAAATCAGCGTGCCCAATGCCGACGGCACCGGCACACTCAGACGCGACGGCCAGTGGCTTGACCATCCGGGCGACACGCTCACCTTCAAGCTGAACAACGCCG
>ODAI011466210.1_pt1 | contig 10864 bp, 6 predicted proteins | sample 1539321 | NCBI WGS metagenome assembly ODAI01 (sample SAMN02144231, study PRJEB22623) | gut metagenome | biome: sheep rumen | host: Ovis aries | place: New Zealand | reverse complement strand
TGAGCACGGGCGAAGACAGCGGCTCCACGGCGATGACCTTCACGTTGGGGTTGAACTCCTTGAGGCGTCTGCCCACACCTGAGATGGTGCCGCCGGTGCCCACGCCAGCCACGAAGATGTCTACCTGTCCGTCGGTGTCGTCCCAGATCTCCACACCCGTGGTGAGATAGTGACGCTCGGGGTTGGAGGCATTCTCAAACTGCTGCAGGATGATGCTTCCGGGGATGGAGTCGCGAAGCTCTTCGGCAGCCTTGATGGCGCCGGGCATACCATCCTTGCCACTGGTGAGACGCACCTCCGCGCCATAAGCTTTCACCAGGTTGCGGCGCTCCACACTCATGGTCTCGGGCATGGTGAGGATGAGGTGGTAGCCTTTGACGGCGGAGACGAGGGCCAGTCCCACGCCTGTGTTGCCGCTGGTAGGCTCAATGATGGTGGCTCCGGGCTTGAGCAGTCCCTTTTGCTCGGCATCCTCAATCATGGAGAGGGCGATACGGTCTTTCACGCTGCCTCCAGGGTTGAAAAACTCTACTTTGGCCACAATGGGAGTGGAAAGTCCCTTCTCTGCTGAATATTTGTCAAGTTGGAGCAGTGGAGTATGACCTATCAGGTCGGTCAGTTGTTTTGCAATCTTTGCCATTTTCTTATGTTTTTTTGTTTTGGAATTTTTTTGTTGATTGTTTTTTGGGGGGAGTTTAGGAGTTTGGGAGTTTAGACAATAGCCTCTCTTACTCTTGGGAGTTTAGGAGTCTGGGAATTGGGGTGTTCAGACTATAGTCGCTGTCGATCCTTGTGATAAAGGCAAGGTGATGGCGAGAGATATGTCTAAACTCCCACACTCCTAAACTCCAAATCTCCTCAACTTCTATGTCCACTAAATCACCGCGAATGCATCGTCGAGTGCCTCAATGATATCGTCGATGTTCTCGATACCGATACTCAGGCGGATGGTGGAGGGATAGATATGCTGCGACTCCAATTCCTCAGGTGACATCTGCGAGTGGGTGGTCGTGGCGGGATGGATGACGAGCGACTTCACGTCGGCCACATTGGCGAGAAGCGAGAAGATGCGCAGATGGTCGATGAACGCCCAGGCCTCTTTCTCTCCGCCCTTGATCTCGAAGGTAAAGATGGAACCGGCACCGTTGGGATAGAGACTGGTGTAAAGCTCATGGTCGGGATGAGAGGGCACGGCGGGATGGTTGACTTTGGCCACCTTCGGATGATGCGACAGATAGTCGACCACACGGAGGGCATTCTGCACATGGCGCTCCACACGGAGGCTGAGGGTCTCAAGACCTTGGAGCAAAATCCAGGCGTTGAAGGGGCTGATGGCGGCACCGGTATCGCGCAGGATGACGGCACGGATGCGGGTGACGAAAGCGGCGGCACCAGCCACATCGGCGAAGACGGCTCCATGATAGCTGGGGTCGGGCTTGGCCAGCGTGGGGAACTTGTCGGCATTGGCTTTCCAGTCGAAGGTGCCTCCGTCGACGATGACACCACCGAGCGAACTGCCATGACCGCCGATGAACTTGGTGGCGGAATGGACGACGATGTCGGCGCCATGCTCTATCGGACGGATGAGGAAAGGAGTGCCGAAGGTGTTGTCGATGATCAGCGGAATCTGGTGACGGTGGGCGATGTCGGCCAGGCGGTCGATGTCGGTCACATCAGAGTTGGGATTGCCGAAGGTCTCGGCATAGAGTGCCTTGGTCTCGGGCAGGATGGCCGCCTCGACGGCAGCGAAGTCGCGCACGTCGACGATGGTGTTTTTGATGCCCTGGCTCCTCAACGTATGAGTGATGAGGTTGAACGAACCGCCATAGAGGTTGTCGGCAGCCACCACATGGTCGCCGGGCAGCAGGATATTCTGCAGCGAATAGGTGACGGCAGCGGCACCGGAGGCGACAGCCAGACCGGCCACACCTCCCTCGAGAGCGGCCACGCGGTCCTCGAAGACTCCCTGGGTGGAGTTGGTGAGGCGACCGTAGATATTTCCCGCATCGCGGAGGCCAAAACGGTCGGCGGCATGCTGCGAGTTGTGGAACACGTAGGACGTGGTCTGATAGATGGGCACCGCACGCGCGTCGGTTACGGGGTCGGCCTGCTCCTGACCTACATGGAGCTGGAGTGTCTCAAAGCGATAATTCTTCTTGCTCATAATGCTTTTTTTTGGTTTATATAATTAATGTATCGTGATTCAATTGTTCGTTGTATTTCACGTTTGCAAAGGTAGCGGGTTTTTCAGAGGTGGGAAATAGCACATCAGGGGCATTTCGACTACCACAATCGTGGTATTTCGCACTCAAACAGGGTGAAAAAATGGTCACAATGACACTTATTAACAAAAATTATTACTGAAAAGCCCCCTTTTCGGCCGATTTGATGTATTTTTGCAATGGAAAGTGATAGTTAACAAAATTTCTTAATGTTATGAATATCCCATCAGTATTTTGGCTTGTCCCTATCGCATCGGTGTGCGCGTTGGGAATGGCTTGGTATTTCTTCAAGCAGATGATGCGTGAGGAAGAAGGCACACCCCGCATGGCAGAGATTGCCGAATATGTGCGCCGAGGCGCCATGGCATACCTCAAACAGCAGTATCGTGTGGTCTTCATCGTATTTATTGTCCTGGCGCTCATCTTCGCCTTCATGGCCTATGTGCTGAAAGTGCAGAACCCATGGGTGCCCTTCGCCTTCCTCACGGGAGGTTTCTTCAGCGGACTGGCTGGCTTCTTCGGCATGAAGACCGCCACCTACGCATCGGCCCGCACGGCCAATGCCGCCCGCAAGAGTATGGACCGCGGACTGCGTGTGGCCTTCCGCAGCGGTGCCGTCATGGGACTTGTGGTCGTGGGCCTCGGCCTGCTCGACATCGCCCTCTGGTTCGTCATCCTCTCCTATTTCTATCAGGACGACCCCAAGATGCTCATCATCATCACCACCACCATGCTCACCTTCGGCATGGGAGCCTCCACACAGGCACTCTTCGCACGTGTGGGCGGTGGCATCTATACCAAGGCTGCCGATGTGGGCGCCGACCTCGTGGGTAAGGTGGAAGCCAACATCCCCGAGGACGACCCGCGCAACCCGGCCACCATCGCCGACAATGTGGGCGACAACGTGGGCGACGTGGCAGGCATGGGAGCCGACCTCTACGAGAGCTACTGCGGCAGTATCCTTTCCACCGCCGCCCTCGGAGCCACGGCTTTCGCCTTGAACCCCGACATGCAGATCAAGGCGGTCATCGCGCCAATGATTATCGCCGCCGTGGGCATCTTCCTCTCGCTGATAGGCATCTTCCTGGTGCGCACCAAGGAAGGCGCCACCATGAAAGACCTGCTCCACTCCCTCGGCATCGGCACCAATGTCTCGGCCATCCTCATCGCCGTGGCATCCTTCGCCATCCTCTACCTGCTGGGAATAGAGAACTGGCTGGGCGTATCGTTTTCGGTCATCACGGGCCTCGTCGCCGGCGTGATTATCGGACAGGGAACGGAATACTATACCTCACACAGCTATAAACCCACACAGGCCATCGCCGAGTCGTCACAGACAGGTGCCGCCACCGTTATCATCAAAGGCATCGGCACGGGTATGATCTCTACCATGGTGCCTGTGGTGACCATCTCACTGGCCATCCTGCTGAGTTACCTCTGTGCCAACAGCTTCAGCCTGAGCATGGACTCCGCAAGTATGTCGAAAGGACTCTACGGCATCGGCATCGCTGCCGTGGGTATGCTGTCGACCCTGGGCATCACACTGGCCACCGACGCCTACGGACCTATCGCCGACAATGCCGGTGGCAACGCCGAGATGAGTGAACTGGAACCTGAGGTGCGCAAGCGCACTGATGCCCTCGACGCTCTCGGCAACACCACTGCCGCCACTGGCAAGGGATTCGCCATCGGTTCAGCCGCACTCACCGCCCTCGCTCTGCTCGCCTCTTATGTAGAAGAGGTGAAAATCGCCATGGAGCGCACAGTCGACGCTGCCGGCAATTTCGTGTCGGACACCTATGGAGCCATCAATCCCGCAGAAGCAGACATGGCCAAATTCATGGACTATTTCCAGGTGAACCTGATGAACCCGAAAGTACTTGTCGGCGCCTTTATCGGCGGTATGGCCGCCTTCCTCTTCTGCGGACTCACCATGGGTGCCGTAGGCCGCGCCGCACAGTCGATGGTCGAAGAGGTGCGCCGTCAGTTCCGTGAGATCAAGGGCATCCTCGAAGGCAAGGGCACTCCCGACTACAGCCGCTGCGTGGAGATTTCCACCCGTAGCGCACAGCACGAGATGATCTTCCCGTCGCTGCTCGCCATCGCCATCCCCATCGTCGTGGGTGTGGCGCTCGGAGTGGCCGGCGTCATGGGACTCCTCGTGGGCGGACTGACAGCAGGATTCACCCTCGCAGTCTTCATGGCCAACTCAGGCGGTGCCTGGGACAACGCCAAAAAGATGGTGGAAGAGGGTAACTTCGGAGGCAAAGGCTCGGCATGCCACAAGGCCACCATCGTGGGCGACACCGTGGGTGACCCCTTCAAGGACACTTCCGGCCCCAGCCTCAACATCCTTATCAAACTCATGTCGATGGTGAGCATCGTCATGGCCGGCCTCACCATCGCCTGCGGCATGTGACGGCACCGACCATGTGGATGACACAGATACACTTTTTTGCGGGGTGGCACGTGTGCCACCCCGCTGTTTATCAACGCCCCAACCCTCCGTTTAACAAAAATTAAGTTTGGTTTATGCAGAATTATACAGATAAGTTGTAATTTTGCAGGCACTTTTCTATTAACATACCAGCGACCATCTTCTGGCGCTCCGAACCGACTGTCGTATTTCAGTGAGCAAAACGAGTACAGAGGATAAGCCAAATTTTTAAAATTCAACAATATGTCAGACGAGATTACCAGCGGTTCTTCGAGCAGCAGTTCATCATCAAGACACCATCATCATCACCATAGTCATAGCCACAGCAGCAAGAAAAGAAAGCACATTGACGACTCCGACCGTTTCAAGCGTGCCGGACTGTCATCAATCAAGCGCCGCAGAATCTTGTCGCAAATCACCTATTGGCTGCTCATCCTGGCCGCTTTGGCCGTGATAGTCGCCATCCTCTATGTTTACGCATATACCCCTGCAAAACATTACAAATAAACGACCTTTATAGCATTCTGATATAGCTATCAAGCAGCAGGCTGTGTCGTCGTATGACGGCACAGCCTGCTGCTTTTGATGATATCTCCCCCAACCTTTGGGGGGTGAAATACGACTTCAAGGAGCCTCCTGTGGGAGGCTGTCTTTTACTATTTGGTCACGCGGAACCAGTCGGCCTCCACCCATCCGCGGTCGGTGTTGCCGGCAGGCTCATAACTCACCAGCCCTATCTTGGCACCAATCCATTTGCCCTCGCGCATCGTGAACTCCTCGCCCACTTGCTGGAATTTCTTTCCGTCGAGGCTATAGGCGAAGCGGCACTTGCCGTTGTCCACCTTCATTCTGAGATAGATATCGAGATGGATGCCGGGCTTGTAGTCGATGGCGTCGACTGCCGTAGACTGCAGGGTGGCAATATCTTTCACCGTCTCAGCCTTCCCTTTGTCTGCCGACTTGCATACCAGTTGCTGGAGCACGAACTCCTGCCCCACTCTTTTGGCCACCAGCGCCGAGTAGTCGAGTCCCATCATGATGAGTCCGCCCACTTGATTGTCGGCTTTCGAGGTGATGCGCACCTTGGTCGTGGCGGTGAACTTGTCGGCCGGCGTCTTCTGCAACAGCATGTTGGGCACATCCCACAGATTGACGGAGCCGGCGGCATGTTTGAAGTTGAAGACCCTGAACGTGCCGAAGGCGGTAGGCATGCCGAACGTCTGGTCGTAGTTGGCGTGCCACTGCCATTGCTTGCCCATCACGGGAGCGTCGAACTCATCACTCTCCACAGGATTGACCACCTCGACGGCACCGCGGGTCTTTGGCTTGCGGTATCTCAGCACTGGCTCACCACAGTAGTCACCGTCTTTGTCCTCGCCCATCACAGGCCAGTTGTCGCGCCAGGTCACAGGCTGCAGATGCACCACACGCCCGTAGCACTCTTTGTCCTGGAAATGCAAGAACCAATCCTCGCCCAAGGCGGTGTGCACCCATCCGCCCTGATGGGGACCGTTGACACGGCTCTTCCCCTGCGCAAGCACCACTTTCGACTCATAGGGTCCATAGGGCGACTTCGAGCGCATGGCCAGTTGGAAACCAGTGGGCACACCGCCCGCCGGGCACATGATCCAATACCATCCGTCGCGTTTATAGAACTTGGGACCCTCACAAGTGCGGTTCTCCGTCCCGTTGCCGTCGAAGACGATGGTTGGCTGAGAGATGGGGCTCGTGCCCTCGGCATTGAGCTCTCTCACCGTGAGCACCGACGCGAAGCGCGAACGGCTGTTGGCCCATCCGTTGACGAGATAGCAACGGCCGTCGTCATCCCACAGGGGGCATGTGTCTATCATCCCCTTTCCGGGAATCACGCACAGGGGTTTGCTCCATTCGCCCGCCGGATTGCGGGTCTTCACCATAAACACTCCATAGTCGGGGTCTCCCCAGTAGATATAGAACTCACCGTCGTGATAGCGGATGCTCGGTGCCCAGATGCCATTGCCGTGGCTGGGCTTGTCGAACTCTTCCTTCGGCTCCAACTCCTTCACCGCATAACCGATAATCTCCCAGTTGACCAGGTCGCGGGAATGCAGGACAGGCAGGCCGGGGATGCACTGGAACGAACTCGCCGTGAGATAATAGTCGTCGCCCACCACGCACACGTCGGGGTCGCTGTAGTCGGCATTGATGACGGGATTGGTGTAGGTGCCGTCGCCGTTGTCGGGCGACCATACCTGAGATTTGTAGTTTCCTTGCGCCAAAGCAGCCAGCGGCAGCATCAGCAGCATCATTGTTTTCAGTAGTTTTCTCATTGTTTTTAATTATGTCTGTTGAAATTGATTGTTTGCTTATTACAAAAATGATAGCTTGCTTATTATAATGTCGATAGTTTGCCTATTATATTATATAGTTTGCTTATTATATAGATGTCAGCTGTAGTTGGTAGCTCCCTCTGTCATACCCGATACGCATCCGGGAGAAACGGCCGTGCGTGCGGGCATAGACGGCGATGGCGGCATGTCCCATCGTTCGGCGCAGATTCACCTCCACCACCGGATGAAGGCGCAGGCCCTCTGAAGTGCGCACAAGCATCATATCCACGCCAGCCGGACCGTCATAGCAAGAGAGGCTGCCCAACCAGCGGACGAGCGACGACTCTGTCTGTCTCCACACATCGTCGGGGAAATGGCTGCGCAACAATGACCATTTGTCATCCTCCGAGGCCAGCATGCCGCCCACATAGCCTGTACCGCTGTTCTCAAAGACCGACAGGCCCACAAACGAAGGCGCTGCAGACCGGTGCACCTCATATTCGAGGGCGAAGTCCAGCACCCGCTCATAGCAGGGCTCCACGACCACACAGCCCTGCTGCTCAATGCAGTGGCGCACAAAGCCCTCCTCGCTCTCACTCAGCGTGCGGCCGACGAACCGCACCCCTCTGCCGCTGCTGCTCCACGGCGACTTGACCACCGACGACGGCCGACAGCCTGTCAGCCGCAGGACTTCGGCCATGCTGCGTGCCACCTGGCGCTCACCCACGGCCACACCGACAGCCGACACGGTCTCGGAAAGCAGCGCCACCGTGGCCGCACGACTCGACATCTGCCGCAAGCGGGAGAGCGCCTCGTCGTCGGGCATGAGCGAGGTGACCATGCCAGCCTCAGCGAGGCGGGCACGCACGTCGGCATCCCATCCCCACGGCGAGGGGACGAGGGAGTCGGGGGCGTCGGCGAGGAGGTCGCGCAGACTACCGGCGGAGAGGAAACGCACCTCGGGCAGATAGTCGGCCCACGGCGCTGCGGCGGCTTCGGCCACCGCCACATCATCCACCAGCACATAGTCGCCGTCGCTGGCCCAGAAAGCCGGCAGGAAACCCAAATTCCTCCGCAGCCGCAATGCCGCCTTGGGAATGCCGTTCATCTTTGACCGGCAGCCGGAGGCGAGCACGATGTCGTGCTCCGGATTGAAGAGATGAAGATGCGCCATATACCCTCACAAAAAGCCTTGTAAAATGCTTCCTCGCATTCTACACCTGCTTTTTGATGCAAAAATAACTAAAAAAAATATATTTTGCAAACTTGACTTTGCAAATTGAGAAAAAAAGAGTATCTTTGCATGTTAATAAACAAGCGCGGCTTTTTCCGCACCGCATTGAAAGAACAAACTAACTTATATGGAGGCCTTTTTCCGCACCCACACCTATCTGGTTGAGCATGTCAATGCTCCCGTCCGTCGTGGACTGATGGACGAGATCGACTGGAACGACCGTCTCATCGGCATCAAGGGCACACGCGGCGTGGGAAAGACCACCTTCCTCCTCCAATATGCCAAGGAGAAATTCGACATACGCGATAGGCAATGCCTCTATGTCAACATGAACAACTTCTATTTCCAGGAGCACGGCATCGAGGAGTTCGCCAGCGAGTTCTACCGCAACGGAGGAAAGGTGCTGCTCGTCGACCAGGTGTTCAAGCAGCCCTCATGGAGCAAAGGCCTCCGCAAATGCTATGACAACTACCCAGGCCTCAAGATTGTCTTCACCGGCTCGAGCGTGATGAGGCTGAAAGAGGAGAATCCCGAACTCAACGGCATCGTGAAAAGCTACAACCTCAGAGGCTTCTCCTTCAGGGAATTTCTCAACCTGCTCACAGGAAACAATTTCCAACCCTACACGCTCGACGAGATTCTCGAGAACCACGAGCAGATCATCAAGCAGATATTGCCCAAGGCCCGGCCGCTGGACTATTTCCAGGACTATGTGCACCACGGCTTCTATCCCTTCTTCCAGGAGCGGCGCAACTATTCGGAGAACCTGCTGAAGACCATGAACATGATGACCGAGGTCGACATCCTCCTCATCAAACAGATAGAGCTCAAATACCTCACGAGGATCAAGCGCCTCTTCTACGACATGGCCGTCGACGGTCCGAAGGCCCCCAACATCAGCCAATTGGCCATCGACATCGACACCAGCCGCGCCACTGTGATGAACTATATCAAATACCTGGCCGACGCCAGACTCATCAATATGATCTACCCACCGGGACACTCTTTCCCGAAGAAGCCGACCAAGGTGATGCTTCACAACCCCAACCTGATGTATGCCATCTATCCCAGCAAGGTGGAGCAGCAGGACGTCATGGAGACATTCTTCGTCAACTCGATGTGGAAAGACCACAAAGTGAACCAGGTGAACCACGACGCCAACTACATCGTGGACGGGAAGATGAAATTCCGCATCTGCAACGCCACGCAAAGAAACAACTTCAGACAAGTCCCCGACACCATCTATGCCCGCTACAACACCGAAGTGGGAAAAGGCAACCAGATACCACTATGGCTGCTGGGATTCCTCTACTGAGCAACAACTATACAAATAACATTATACGTTTTATATCATTTTTATTTAACCTTCTAAAAAATGGCAAAGGAAAAGAAATTTATCACTTGCGATGGTAATGAGGCCGCTGCTCATATCAGCTATATGTTCAGCGAAGTGGCCGCCATTTACCCCATCACCCCGTCATCGCCCATGGCGGAGCATGTTGACGAGTGGGCTGCAAAAGGACGCAAAAACCTCTGGGGCCAGACCGTTTCAGTGCAGGAAATGCAGTCGGAAGCAGGTGCCGCAGGCGCCGTGCACGGTTCGCTGCAGGCAGGTGCTCTCACCACCACCTTCACTGCTTCTCAGGGTCTTCTCCTCATGATCCCCAACATGTATAAGATTGCCGGCGAGTTGCTGCCTTGCGTCTTCGACGTGTCCGCACGTACACTGGCATCACACTCTCTCTGCATCTTCGGCGACCATCAGGACGTCATGGCATGCCGCCAGACCGGCTTCGCCATGCTCTGCGAAGGCTCCGTACAGGAAGTGATGGACCTCACCGCCGTCGCTCACCTGGCATCACTGAAGACCTGCGTGCCGTTCATCAACTTCTTCGACGGCTTCCGCACCTCACACGAATATCACAAGATTGAGCGCCTCGACAACGAGGACATCATGCCGCTCGTCGACGAGGCCGACATCAAGCGCTTCCGCGACCGTGCCCTCACCCCCGAGCGTCCTGTCACCCGTGGTACCGCCGAGAATCCTGAGACATTCTTCACCCACCGCGAGGCTTGCAACAGCTACTATGACTCAGTGCCTGAGGTCGTAGAGGAGTATCTGGCAAAGATCAGCGAGATCACCGGCCGCGAGTATCACCTCTTCTCCTACTACGGAGCTGACGACGCCGACCGCATCGTTATCCTCATGGGCTCCGCCTCCGACGCTGCCCGCGAGGCCATCGACCACCTCAACGCCAATGGCGAGAAAGTGGGTATGATCAGCGTGCACCTCTATCGTCCCTTCTCCATCAAGCACCTCCTCGCTGCTGTTCCCAAGACAGTGAAGCGCATCGCCGTGCTCGACCGCACCAAGGAGCCGGGTGCCGAGGGAGAGCCTCTCTACCTCGACGTGAAATCGGCTTACTACGACGTGGAAGAGCGCCCGCTCATCGTTGGCGGACGTTACGGTCTCGGCTCACACGACACCACTCCCGCACAGATCATCTCTGTGTTCAAGAACCTGGCCATGGCCGAGCCCAAGAACCACTTCACCATCGGCAGCGTCGACGACGTCACCTTCACCTCTCTGCCCGTGGAGCCCGAGATCGCTCTCGGCGGCAAGAGCATGTTCCAGGCCAAGTTCTACGGACTGGGAGCCGAC
>ODAI012907875.1_pt1 | contig 10865 bp, 8 predicted proteins | sample 1539321 | NCBI WGS metagenome assembly ODAI01 (sample SAMN02144231, study PRJEB22623) | gut metagenome | biome: sheep rumen | host: Ovis aries | place: New Zealand | reverse complement strand
GCCCCTTAGTTTCGATACTTTTTTCTGTACTTTGCGCAAAAAGCGGCTTTGTAAATTTTCGTGCTCGGAGTACTATAACAAAACAACGGCGTACAAAGGGCCCGACAACGGCGTAGAAACGCCAAAACAACAGCGTTGTTTTCGAGGGGAGAAGCCACCACTCCCGAAGATGGCGGCACAACGACCAAGACCAAACAAATTCCCCGCTCCCGCACATGGTTCGACTACACCGCATACGCAGCGCTGGCAATATTGGCGTTGATGGGGGTTAAGCGGTTAGAGGATTTAAAGATTTAAAGATTTAAAGATTTACTATTTACTATTTACGATTTAGGGTTTAGGGGTTAGGGGTTAGCGGTTAGGGGTTGTTTTTTCGGTTATCCCATCAGAAATCGCAACAGTGCGGTGCAACCGGCAAGGCAGTCGTTCCACGTGGCATCGAAATTTCCTGTGTACCACGGGTCAGCAATGTCCCGTGGTACAATTTCCGATTTTACTTTTTGCGGGTCAGCCACCTCGTGTGGGTTGTTGGTGAAGTCGAGCAACAGGTGTATCTTATGGTCGGGGTCGCCGCCGAGCATGCGCATCATGTTGCGGATGTTGTTCTGATCCATTGCTATGAGGTGGTCGTAATAGCGGTAGTCTTGCTGTGTAAGCTGACGTGCGGTCTTGCCGGCACAGCTGATGCCGTGTTCGGCGAGCTTGCGTTGTGCGGGGGGATAGACGGGATTGCCGATTTCCTCGGTACTGGTGGCTGCGCTTGCTATCTGGAACTGGTCACTGAGTCCTGCGTCGGCAACGAGTTTTTTCATGATGAACTCGGCCATGGGGCTGCGGCAAATATTGCCGTGACATACAAAAAGTATTTTCTTCATGTGACAAAGATACGAATAAAATTGTATATTTGCGTTAGTGGAAAGGAGATTATGCCATGAAGAAGAAGATTGTTTTTCTGACGGGAGCTGGAGTAAGTGCCGAGAGCGGTGTACCTACGTTCCGTGATTCGGGTGGCCTGTGGGAAGGCTATGACGTAGAGGATGTTGCCAGCATCGGGGGGTGGTATCGCAATCCCAAGCTGATGTTGGATTTCTACACCGACCGCCGCAGGGCTATGATGTCGGTCGAACCGAATGCTGCGCATCGTGCAATTGCTAAACTTGAGGAGAAATATGATGTCGTGGTTGTCACGCAGAACGTGGATGACCTGCATGAGCGTGGTGGCAGTACTAACGTGATTCACCTGCATGGGGAGTTGTCCAAGGTGTGTTCGTCGCGCGACAAGGAGACGTGCATAGAGGTGCTGCCATACGACATTCCGCTGAGGATGGGTGACAAGGCGGCTGACGGCAGCCAGTTACGTCCATACATAGTGTGGTTTGGGGAAGCAGTGCCTAATATCCAGAGGGCGCTGGACGAGGTTGCCTCGGCTGACATCTTTGTGGTAGTAGGTACCAGTATGCAGGTACAGCCTGCTGCAAGCCTGATTTTTGCCTCGCGTGCCGAACGGAACTACATAATTGACCCAAATACACCTAAGGAGGTCGAGCAGTTGGGGAGCGATATATGTGTAATCCAGAAGAAGGCTACCCAAGGTATGGCTGAATTGCAGGAAATCCTAATGCAGGCCTGAGTTGAGCCAGTCGATATAGGCAGGTATGTCCTCGTTGTAGCTGTAACTGGGAGCCAGTGGCTGTCCCTGTGCATCAAGCAGAACGTAGAACGGCTGTGCATTGGCACCAAACTTGTGTCTCTGCAGATAGCTCCAGCGGTCACCGATGGTGCGCAACGTGCGCGTTTGCCCCATTTCAACGACTGTTTGTGGTGTTTCCAGGGGGGTCTTGTCATCTACGTGCAAGGTAATCAGGACGTATTTGTTATTGATGATGTCCGCCACACGGGAGTCCGTCCATACTGCGGCCTCCATCTTGCGGCAGTTGACGCATCCGAAACCGGTGAAGTCAAGCATGACGGGCATGCCATGCTCCCTGGCATAGGACATTCCCTGGTCATAGTCCTGGAAACGTGGTTTCACGTCCTGGCTGTAGAGGTTAAAGTCCTGAGTGCTGACAGGTGGGGCAAAGGCGCTGATTGCCTTGCAGGGTGCTCCCCACAAGCCCGGTATCATGTATATTGCGAATGCGAATGCGGCAAGCCCAACCGTCAGGCGTACTATGCCGGTGCGCGGCTGGGCGACAACGGCTCCTGTCTCGTCATACTCGTCCTCGTCGTGAGGCAGGCGGATAAAATGCAAAAGATAGGCTCCCATTGCTGCAAAAATCACTATCCACAGGCATAGGAAAACCTCGCGGTCAAGTATATGCCATCCGTATGCGAGGTCGGCAACGGAGAGGAACTTGAGCGAGAAGGCGAGTTCCAGAAAACCGAGGGTGACCTTGACGGCATTCATCCAGTTACCGCTGCGTGGTGCACTCTTGAGCCACGAGGGGAACATGGCAAAAAGTGTAAACGGCAGGGCAAGGGCTATGGCAAAGCCCAGCATACCGATAACGGGAGCAAGCAGGCTGCCTGTTGTGCCTACCTCGACAAGCAGGAAGCCAATGATGGGGCCCGTACACGAAAAACTGACAAGACTGAGGGTGAATGCCATGAGGAAGATGCCCAGGATGCCTCCTGTCTTTTCGGCCTTGCCGTCAACGGCTGTGCTCCACGAGGAGGGAAGGGTCAGTTCAAATCCCCCCAGAAAACTGAGCCCGAAGACAAGCAACAGCAGGAAGAACAGGATGTTGAATATGGCATTGGTGCTCATTGCATTCAGGGCGCTGGCTCCGAAGAGCAGAGTAACGAGCATTCCTAACCCCACGTATATGACGATGATGGAGATGCCGTATGCTACGGCTGTACGGATGCCTGACTTGCGCTTGATGAAATAACTGACGGTCATCGGGATAATAGGCCATACGCACGGCGTAAGCAGGGCAAGCAATCCGCCTGCCATGCCCATCAGGAATATCCATACAAGGGACGAATGTGTGTGTGTGCCGTCAGTCTCCATCGACCGCAATTGTTCGGTGACGGGTTCCCACAGCGATGGCTCGTCTTGGGTGACAGCAACTACGGTGGCGGTATCGGCTGGTGCTGCCGCCATGGTATCTGCTTGCAGTATGTCATCGGCAGGGGTTGTGGTTTCCTGGGGCTGTGCTTCTTTTTTTTGCGGCTTGACAGGTGCGTCGCCCTCGAACTGAAACTCGACGGTGGATGGCGGTATGCATGTCTGGTCGTTGCAGGCACCGTAGCGCAGATAGCCCTTGACATGATAATGGTCAGCGGTGATATTGTACAGCTGACTGAATGTTACACTGCCCTCGACGGTCTGTACCTCGCACTGGAAAATGGGGTCCATGCCACGCCGTACGTTGCCGCCAACTGTCTTGAGAGGGCCTGAGGGTTGTACGCCCTGCTGCTGCTCGAGTGTAATGGATGCGGGGGTGGGACCGCCTTCCTCCATATCCGAACCATATACGTGCCATCCTGCATCAATGGACGACGTGAATGTAATCTGCAGCTGACCGGATGGGGTAATTTGCTGCTTGACCGTAAAGTGTGCCGGCTGGGTAAACTGAGCATGTGAAAACAGCGAGAATGCAATAAAACCGAGCAGGAATAACAGCTTCTTTGTCATAGTGTAATTTGTAATGTCATGGACACAAAGGTAATCCTTTTTACTGTTAAATTGCACAAAATGTATGGCAAATGCGCAATAATTCTAATTATTTTGGTGCTTTTGCTTGCGTATGTCACTTTTTTTCCTTTCCTTTGCACCGGATTAGCGACTAATAACAGAATTAGAAGAACCAATTAAAGTATAAAGAAAATGTCTGAAATTGAAGCAAAAGTAAAAGAGATTATTGTAGATAAGCTGGGTGTTGACGAGGCTGATGTTGTACCTGAAGCAAGCTTCACCAATGACCTGGGTGCTGATTCTCTGGACACCGTCGAGCTGATTATGGAGTTTGAGAAGACTTTCGGAATCACTATTCCCGATGATAAGGCCGAGAAGATTTCTACCGTAGCTGATGCTATCGCTTACATTGAGGAGAACAACTAAGTAGATAATTAGTACTGTTACATAGTGGTTTGGCGGTTTGGACAGGTGGTGTGCACTTGCGAATGAACCACCAAGCCACTTTTAATTTTTATGTATATGGAGCTTAAAAGAGTTGTAGTAACAGGTATGGGTGCTGTAACACCCCTTGGCAATACGGCAGAGGAAACTTGGCAGAACATGCTGAAAGGTGTTAGCGGTGCCGGTCCTATAACTCATTTTGATGCAAGCAAGTTCAAGACCCAGTTTGCCTGCGAGGTAAAGGACTTTGACGTTACAAAGTTTGTCGATCGCAAGGAAGCCCGCAAACTGGACCCATATTGCCAGTTTGCCCTGGCTGCCGCACAGATGGCCGTGGAGGACTGCAACGTGGATTTGGAGGCCGTAGATAAGAATCGCGTGGGCGTTGTGATGGGTGTCGGTATCGGTGGCATGAAAACGTACGAGGAGGAGGTAACCAACTACGCCCTGACGAACGAGACGGCAGGGCCTAGATTCAGCCCATTCTTCGTGCCCAAGATGATTGCTGACATCTGTGCCGGACACATCAGCATAAAATATGGCTTCCGCGGTCCCAACTTCATCACATCCAGTGCATGCGCAAGCAGCACAAATGCATTGGCCGAGGCTTTTAACCTGATTCGTCTGGGCAAGGCTGACATGATTGTAAGCGGCGGTGCCGAGGCTGCGATAACCTGTGCCGGTGTCGGTGGCTTTACGTCCATGCATGCCCTGAGCACACGCAATGACGAGCCGCAGAAGGCAAGCCGTCCGTTCAGCGCAAGCCGCGACGGTTTTGTGATGGCCGAGGGTGGTGTATGCCTGATTCTGGAAGAACTGGAGCATGCAAAGGCCCGCGGTGCACGTATCTATGCCGAGATGGCCGGTGCCGGCATGAGCGCCGACGCTCATCATATAACGGCATCCCACCCGCAGGGTGCAGGTGCTATCCTGGTTATGAGGAATGCGCTGGAGGATGCCGGATTGGAAACGGGCGACATTGACTACATCAACGTCCACGGCACCAGTACGCATGTGGGTGACATAAGCGAGGTGCTGGCTATCAAGGAGGTGTTTGGCAATGATGCGTACAAGCTGAACATAAGCAGCACGAAGTCCATGACAGGCCATCTGCTGGGTGCCGCAGGTGCCATAGAGGCCATGGCAAGCGTGAGGGCTGTTGCCGAGGATGTCGTTCCGCCTACAATAAACCACGAGGACGGGGACGAGGATCCCGAGATTGACTATAGCCTGAACTTTACGTTCAACAAGGCCCAAAAGCGTACGGTACGTGCTGCACTGAGCAACACATTCGGCTTTGGCGGTCACAATGCCTGTGTGATTTTCAAGAAATTCTGAGAAGTGAACGTCACTTTAGGAAATATTATTGATACGGTGAAGTTGCCTTTCTACAGAGATAGGCAACTTTATCGTTCTTTTTACAGAATACTGGGATTCTATCCGCACAACGTGAAACTGTACCGACAAGCGCTGATGCACAAGAGTGTACAGGAGATGGATGGGCATAGGGTACGCGAAAACAACGAGCGCCTGGAGTATCTGGGAGATGCTGTCCTGGATGCTGTTGTTGGCGATATCGTATATCGCCGTTTCAGAAAACGTCACGAGGGTTTTCTGACAAAAGCCCGTAGCAAGGTTGTACAGCGTTCGACCCTGGGACGCCTGGCAAAGGACATGGGACTCTTGGACCTGGTGTGCAGCGACCTGTCCAATCAGAGCCATAACAGCTATATGGGCGGCAATGCATTTGAAGCTGTGGTAGGTGCCGTGTATCTGGATCGTGGGTACGAGGCTTGCATGTGGTTTGTAAAGAACCGCGTAATGGGCAGGTATCTGGATCTGGAGAAGTTGGTTGCCAAGGATGATAATTACAAGAGCAGGTTGCTGGAGTGGTGCCAGAGGCATCGTGTACAGACCGAATTTGTATTGCAGGAGGAGGGGTTCGAGGGTAAGTCGCGCTCGCCATATTTTGTCTCCTGTGCCGTGATTGCCGGAGAGGTGTGCGGAAAGGGTCGCGGGTACAGCAAGAAGGAAAGCCAGCAGAAAGCTTCGGGGCAGGCTCTGAGAAATATAAAGACGGATGCTGCATTGAGACAGCGTATATTGGATATAGGTAAGAAAAATGAAGATAACTCCACTTATAAGGCCGATATTTTCATCGAGACTAGGCCAACTGGACAATTACCGGACTCAGGCAGAGAACCTGCAGATGCAGGTGTTGCAGAGGCTGACGTCCAAGGCTAAGAATACTGAATGGGGTCGCACACACGGCTTTGCCGACAACATGGGTTACGGGGCTTTTGCCGCTTCGTCGCCAGTAAATACTTACGAGGAGTTGAAGGACAGCATTGACCGGATGCGCCAGGGCGAGGAGGATGTGCTATGGCCCGGGGCGGTACGATGGTATGCCAAGAGCAGCGGAACGACAAATGACAAGAGCAAGTTTATCCCTGTCAGCAGGGACGGGTTGAGGGATACACACTATGCTGGCGGCAAGGATGCCGTGGTATGGTATCTGCGCAACAACCCGGGGAGCAGGTTATTTGACGGCAAGGCTTTGATATTGGGAGGTAGCCATGCGCCTAACTATAACCTGAAGAATTCGCTGGTGGGAGACCTGAGCGCCATTCTGATAGAGAACACTAACCCCTTGGTTAACATGGTGCGTGTCCCTGGCAAAAGTGTGGCTTTGCTTGCGGACTTTGAGGAAAAGCGCGAGAAGATTGCGCGTATGACAGTTAACGAGAATGTATCAAGCCTGAGCGGCGTTCCGTCGTGGATGCTGTCTGTGCTGAACCGTATTCTGGAGATTACCGGAAAGGAAGATTTTACCGAAATATGGCCCAACATCGAGGTATTCTTCCACGGAGGCGTGGCTTTTACCCCCTATCGCAAGCAGTACGAGCGACTGTTCCCTTCGGACAGGATGCATTATATGGAGACGTACAATGCGAGTGAAGGGTTCTTTGGCTTGCAGGACGAACCCGGTGATGTGGCAATGAGCCTGATGATTGACTATGGGGTGTTCTACGAGTTCATACCCATGGACGAACTGGACAGGGAGAATCCTACTGTATTGCCGCTGTGGGGTGTGCAAACGGGCAAGAACTATGCCATGGTCATATCGACCAGCAGTGGCCTGTGGCGATACATGATAGGCGACACGGTGCGTTTTACATCGGTAAATCCTTACAAATTTGTAATTACCGGGCGTACTAAGTTCTTTATCAACGCATTTGGCGAGGAGTTAATAGTGGATAATGCCGAAAAGGGATTGGCCAAGGCTTGCATGGTGACTGGTGCCGAAGTCTTGGAATATACTGCGGCTCCGGTATTTATGGACGATAATGGCAAATGCCGTCACCAGTGGCTTGTGGAATTTACGAAAAAACCTGACAACCTGCAGCATTTCGCTGACGTTCTGGACAAGACCCTGCAGGAAATCAACTCGGATTACGAGGCTAAGCGATACAAGGATATTACCCTGCAGAAGCTGGAACTGGTGGAGGCTCGCAAGGGATTGTTCCACGAATGGCTGGCAATGAAGGGCAAACTGGGCGGTCAGCACAAAGTCCCACGCTTGTCCAACAACCGCAGTTATATTAACGAAATGCTGGCTCTATGAGAAAGCATACCTATTATATTATTGTCGCCCTGGCAACGGTTCTGCTGGCTGTTGCATCGTGCGCCAACATAGGTGCGCCTGACGGCGGACGGTATGACGAGGAGCCGCCATATGTAGTCAAAAGCTCGCCTGTCAACGGTACTGTTAATTTCAACAAGAAAAGGGTCAGCATCCTGTTCAACGAATTTGTCAAGCTGACAAACGCAAACGAAAAGGTCATCATATCACCTCCGCAGCTGGAGGCAGCCAATGTACGTGCCGATGGCAAAAGTGTCAAGGTGACCCTGTACGACTCGCTGCTGGCGAATACTACGTACACCATTGACTTTGGTGACGCCATAGAGGACAACAACGAGGGGAACCCGATGGGCTTCTACACCTTCAGTTTCAGCACGGGTAGTACAATTGATACAATGCAGGTGGCAGGTACTGTGATTCAAGCCGAGGACATGGAGCCGGTAAAGAGCATTCTGGTAGGGTTGTACCGCCTGGACAGCACGTTCAGCGACAGTAACTTCCGCAAATATCCCCTGCTGCGTATTTCGCGCACAAACGGCAACGGACAGTTCAGCATAAAGGGTGTGGCACCTGGCAAATACCGCACTTTTGCGCTGAAGGACATGGACGGCGATTTCCGCTTCAGCCAGAAATCCGAGATGATTGCCTTTGATACTACGGTGGTCATTCCGTCGCAGAAGAATGACCTGCGTTTCGATACCTGCTGGCATGACAGCATACATTACGACAGTATCAAGGTGGTGCCGTACATACACTATTTCCCTGACAATCTGGTGTTGAGGGCTTTCCTGGAGGGGGGACAGGACAGACATTTGCAGAAGAAAGAGCGCCCTGTGCCTGACTGGTTCCGCCTGTACTTTACCGCACCCAGCGAGGAACTGCCTGTAATCAAGGGACTTAATTTTGACGAGAATTGCCTGAAGGTCGAGGCATCGGAACACAAGGATACGATTACGTACTGGGTTACGGATACTGCCCTGACGCACAAGACGGATACACTTGAAATGGTCGCGACTTTCCTGGACACGGATTCGTTAGGTAAACTGCAGTATAAATCCGACACCCTGACGATTGTTTCGCGCAAATCATGGTCAAAGATTAAGGAGGAACGTGACAAGGATATTGCACAGTGGAACAAGCAGCGTGCCAAGCGGGAACGCAGAAGCAAGGTGCCGTTGCCGGCTGAACGTAATCCTTACGAAATCAAAATACTGGATGTAAGGGTGAGACCTACGGGTACGCTTGACCCTAACAGAAACGTGTATGTCGAAACGCCCGAACCGATAGAGTTTGTGGATTCGACCAAGGTTCATCTGTATCTTGTAAAGGATTCGGACCTGATGGACGAACCCTTCCTGTTCCTGCCTACCAGAAACAATGCACGTTCATATACTATGTATGCCGAGTGGCAACCGGGGCAAAAATACTGTATCGTCCTGGATTCGATGGCTATAAGGAGCGTCATGGGAACTGGAACGAAGCACGTGAAGAGTACGTTTACGGTTCAGAACCTGGACGAGTACGGTGCTCTCTTCGTCAACGTCATTTCGCCTGACACTGGTGCAGTGGTCCAACTGCTGGGCAGTAATGACAAGGTCATGTACCAGCAGCGTACTGCCAGAGACGGGTCTGCAGATTTCTTCTACCTGAAGCCTGAGACGTACTACATGAGGTGTTTTATCGATGCCAATGGAAATGGCATCTGGGACACCGGAGACTATGCAACGGGGCGTCAGCCGGAGATGGTTTATTATTTCCCAAAGCCTATGGTGGTACGTGCCAAATGGGATGTGGAGCAGGCGTGGGATATAAATAGTATCCCGAGCATGAGCCAGAAGCCTGCCGACCTGGTCAAGCAGAAGGCCGAACAGGAGAAAAAATCACGTGACCTGAACAGGGAGAGAGACCAGGAAAAGCAGCGGCGTAAGAATGCCGGGCAATGATGTATTGCCATGCTGCAATGTTGTGATTGCAAATAATGCAATAATGCTGAAAAAAGTATAACAATTTGGGCGTTTTTCGGTACAAATATATATATTTGCACTCGCAAAACTGGAATCAGAATTATTAATAACTTTAATTTTTTATACAGAAAATGGCAACATTGGATTTGACACAGTATGGCATCACTGGCTCTACAGTGATTGCTCACAATCCTTCGTACGAAGTTTTGTTCGCCGAGGAGACAAAGCCCGGCCTCGAGGGTTATGAGGTAGGACAGAATACCGAATTGAATGCGGTCAATGTAATGACAGGCATCTACACCGGTCGTTCGCCCAAGGACAAGTATATCGTAAAGGACGCCAACTCGGAGAATACCGTATGGTGGACATCTGACGAGTACAAGAATGACAACCACCCAATGTCCGAGGAGGTATGGGCAAAGGTAAAGGAAATCGCCGTCAAGGAGCTGTGCAACAAGAACCTGTATGTAGTTGACGCCTTCTGCGGTGCAAACGAGGCTACCCGTCTGCGTGTACGTTTCATCGTCGAGGTAGCATGGCAGGCACACTTTGTCAAGAATATGTTTATCCAGCCTACAGCCGAGGAACTGGAGAACTTTGAGCCTAACTTCGTTATCTACAATGCCTCAAAGGCAAAGGTTGAGGCTTACAAGGAGCTGGGGCTGAACTCAGAAACCTGTGTTGCATTCAACACAACCAGCCGCGAGCAGGTTATCATCAACACATGGTACGGCGGTGAGATGAAGAAGGGTATGTTCTCGATGATGAACTACTATCTGCCTCTGCAGGGTATCGCTTCCATGCACTGCTCTGCCAACACCGACATGAAGGGCGAGAACACAGCTATCTTCTTCGGCCTGTCCGGTACCGGCAAGACCACTCTTTCTACCGATCCGAAACGTCTGCTGATTGGTGACGACGAGCACGGCTGGGACGACGAGGGCGTGTTCAATTTCGAGGGAGGCTGCTACGCCAAGGTTATCAACCTTTCGAAGGAGAACGAGCCTGATATCTATGGTGCCATCAAGCGCAATGCCCTGCTGGAGAACGTTACTGTTGCTGCAGACGGCAAGATTGACTTTGCTGACAAGAGTGTTACCGAGAACACCCGAGAATCATATCCTCTCAACCACAACGACAAGATTGTGAAGAAGGCGAGCGGCATGTGTGCAGT
>ODAI012970066.1_pt1 | contig 10866 bp, 10 predicted proteins | sample 1539321 | NCBI WGS metagenome assembly ODAI01 (sample SAMN02144231, study PRJEB22623) | gut metagenome | biome: sheep rumen | host: Ovis aries | place: New Zealand | reverse complement strand
GGAGAGGGTATTAGAAGAAGGTAGATACGCCGAAGATGCAGACGAGTGCATGGCTGTCGGTTGAGTTGTCGGTATAACTGCGTTTAAAAGCGAACGAGCCGCTGCAGCCGTCTACTGAATACTGTCCTTTACGTAATGCAGGAACTGCCATGCGAATTTTACTGAGTCGTTGAATATGTTGTGCAAGCGGGTGAGAAAGCGTAGCGGCGAGGTTACCCGTTGCGGAGTTGTACTCGGCAAAGTCAGTTGTTTTGACTGACCCTTTAATATATCCGCCGAAGTAGGCACGTCCGGACTCAATCAATGGAATATTCGGTCCTTTATCGATGGTTTTACCTTTCTGAAACTCAACCTCTGAGCCATAGTACACGCACGGTATTCCTCGGTGGGTGAACATGAGACTGAGGTTCTCTGCCCAAGTGTCTTGCGTACCCGCAAAGCGAACATCTTCCGGTGCATGGTCGGGCGCATAGTCGTGTGAATCGACATAAACAACATTCCATGTGGCGTCGTTGTAGTATTTATCGTTACTTGGTTTTGCAATGCTCCATGCGCCGCTGGCAGTCTTGAATTGCCAATGCATAGGGAAGTCGATGACGTGTAGTCCGGACGCTTTGGAGTAATCGGGAGTGTGGTAGTCGTTTCCGCTTAAGAGGGCGTTGTTCGACGTAGGTTGGGTAGATAGTCCGCCTTTGTCGTCCTCGCCTTGTTGCCAGCAGGACTTCCAGTTCGTATGGGATGTGCAGCCGGAACCTTCCATTTCCACGAGGCTGTTCCACGAGTCGGCGTTGTTATCCCACGGGTAGGATTTGCTCTCCGCCCAGGTGTAGTAAAATGGGCTGAGGCAAGCTTGTTCTCGGTAGAGGATAGAGCTATAGCGCGCACACACTTCGGCAAACATATAGAATGGTGTGCCACCGCGTTTACTTGCAGCAGCTTCTCCAGCGGCCTTGAAAGCAGGAATAAAGGCATTGTTAAAGGTGAGACGAGGGATATGTCCGCCTGTGTCGATACGGAAACCGTCCACGCCCATATTGATAAACGTGGTGTAGCATTGGATGAGGTAGTTATAGACGGCAGGATTCTCGGTATTGAGGTCTACGCAGTCGCCGGCTATTTGGAAGAACCAGCGGGTTGAATTATCCCAGTTGCCTTCAGCGTAGTGATGCCAGTAGTTGTGGCTGTCGTTATTGATTTTTTGACCATTCTCATCACTGGAGTTTTTCATTTTGGACAAGCGCGCAGGATACTGTGTAGCACCAGATAAGTCTGCATAGTTGTCCGGAAGTTTACCGCCTTGTGACTTAGTGTAGGGCACCATGCACTCGTCTATTTGACTCTGGTCTTTCGTCCAGTCGCGGTTGAAGAGTTTGCAAAGGTTAGCTTCGCCGAAGTTACCGGTGTGGTTGAGCACGATGTCAAGAATGATTTTCATGCCTCGTTTATGCGCTTCGTCTATTAGTGTCTGGAAACTCACATCCTGCGACTCGTAGCGGTGGTCCACTTTCGAGAAATCAGACGCGTGATAGCCGTGATAATCATATCCGGAGGCATTCTCCACAACAGGAGTAATCCAGATAGCAGTAAATCCGAGTGCTTTGATATAATCGAGTTTTTCGATAAGTCCCTTGAAGTCACCACGCCACGCCGGATCTCCGACATTCTTTGACTGGTTGTCCCAACACTGGGTGTTGTTGGACGGGTCTCCGTCGTAAAATCGAGTTGTAATAACAAAATAGATTTGTTCGTCACGGAAATCCGTACGAGACGGATAATAGGTACCGGCAAGGGCTGTCAGCGTCGTTAACGCACAGATAGAGAGAACTAAAAACTTTTTCATTGCATTAACATTTATTGTTATTATCTTTCAGCCTGCAAAGATAACACTTTTTTTAGACATATACAAATTTATTGCCATTTTTTTTGTTCAGGCGTGCATTTTTGTTCGATTACATAAAAAACGATGAGCAAAAACAGTGCGGGTTTCAGCGTACTCCCAGCGTACTTTTTGCGTACCCGCGATTTCGTTTGATTGAACATTTTTTATTTATATTTTACCTTGGGAAAATCGGTTCCATAAGTTTTGGTAATTCTTTTTGGAAGCACAAAATAAAATCTTTTTAGTACAAACATTTGCATATTTGAATATTTTATAGTAATTTTGCAGCCTCAAACATTAAATGCTATACTCATGGAACTCCCTTTTGCTGAATCATGGAAAATTAAAATGGTGGAACCAATCCGCAAATCCACCCGTCATGAACGCGAACTATGGCTCTCACAAGCGAAGAACAATGTTTTCATGCTTAAGTCGGAACAAGTTTATATTGATTTACTCACCGACTCCGGTACAGGCTCCATGTCAGACCGTCAATGGGCGGCCATGATGACAGGAGACGAAAGCTACTCCGGCGCAAGATCATTCTTCGAGTTCAAAGATGTTGTGACAGCTCTCACTGGCTTTAATTATGTTATTCCCACTCACCAAGGACGCGCTGCCGAAAATGTACTTTTCTCCTACCTTGTCAAAGAAGGACAAGTCATTCCAGGAAATGCCCATTTCGACACGACCAAAGGACATATAGAAGCACGAAAAGCATTCGCTATAGACGTTACTTGTGACGAAGCAAAAGACACACAGCTGGAAGCACCATTCAAAGGTAATGTGTCTTTAGAGAAATTGGAGAAAGTGCTACGTGAAAACAAAGGTAACGTGCCCTTTATGGTTCTCACCGTAACCAATAACACCGTAGGCGGACAGCCCGTTTCTATGGCCAATATCAAAGCGACCTGCGAACTATGTCACAAATACGGTGTAGCAGTAAATATGGACTCTGCGCGATTTGCTGAGAATGCATATTTTATCAAGACGCGTGAGAAAGGTTATGCTGATAAGTCCATCAAGGAGATCGCACGAGAGATGTTTTCGTACGTTGATTCAATGACCATGTCCGCAAAAAAAGACGGTCTGGTTAATATGGGAGGGTTCATCGCGACAAATCGTGAGGAATGGTACGAGGGATGCAAGCAGTTCTGCATCCCGTTTGAAGGCTTTATTACCTACGGCGGCATGAATGGACGCGACATGGCCGCATTAGCTGTAGGATTGATGGAAAATACAGAGTTCGATATGTTAGACACTCGCATCCGCCAAGTACAATATCTCGCAGCCAAATTAGACGAATACGGTATCCCTTATCAGCGTCCGGCTGGCGGACACGCTATCTTCGTGGATGCTGATAAAGTGCTCACAAATATACCAAAAGAAGAGTTCCCTGCTCAAACACTTACGTGCGAACTCTATCTCGAAGCCGGTATACGTGCTTGCGAGATTGGTTATATACTTGCAGACCGCGACCCTGTGACCCGTCAGAACAGATTCGGAGGACTTGATTTTGTAAGATTGTGTATCCCCAGAAGAGTATATACCGATAACCATATGAATGTTATTGCTGCTGCGCTCAAGAATGTCTATGACCGCAGAGAAGAGATCACACGCGGACTGCGTATCACCAAAGAAGCACCTCTTATGAGACACTTCACTGTGGAATTGGAAAGATTAAAGGGTTAAAGGATGAAAGACGAACGTTATTTAAGACTGCTTAGTGAGAAATTTCCGAACTGCAACGCAGTTGTGTCCGAAATGATTAATTTGCGTGCGATCCTTAGCTTACCTAAGGGTACCGAGCACTTTGTGAGCGATTTGCACGGGGCAAGTAACGCCTTCATTCACATGATTAAGAACGCCTCCGGAGTTGTCCGTCGCAAAGTAGATGATATATACGGCGATACGATTACTGAAGCAGAAAAGCGCGCACTATGCGCCCTCATCTATTACCCCGACGAGCGAATAGAATATCTACACTCAGGAAAGCTCAAGCTAAGCGATGAAGGTACGGACCTACCTACTATTAAGGATTGGTATCGCCGCCGACTGCATCAAGTGACTGACGTAGCACGCGCCGTCACAGTCAAATATACACGTTCCAAAGTCCGCAAACTACTGCCGCCTTCTTTCGCCTACGTTATTGAAGAACTGCTGCACGAATCAAGTATCGAGCACGACCGCTCCGATTACTTCAACGCAATTATTGACGGTATTATCGCGACCGGAAGCGCCGAAGATTTGCTCATTCAAATATCCTACCTCATTCACGGTCTGACAATTGATACAATGCACGTTGTAGGAGACATCTTCGACCGCGGACCGGGGGCAGATAAAATTATGCAAGTACTCTCTACCGTTCACGACTACGACATTCAGTGGGGAAATCACGATATAGAGTGGATGGGCGCTGCCGCCGGTAATCCCGCTCTTATAGCAACCGTTCTGCGCGTGAGCACACGCTATGCCAATATTGAGACACTTGAAGAAGGCTATGGTATTAACTTGTTGCCGTTAGCTAACTTCGCTATGGAGACTTACGGCACGGACCCCTGTACTATATGGCAGACAAAAGACTTTGAGAATAACCCCCGTCTCACTCGATCTGCCCAACTAATGGCGAAGATGCACAAGGCAATCTCTATCATTCAATTTAAACTTGAAGGACAGACTATACTACGTCATCCTGAATGGAAAATGAATGACCGATTGCTACTCGATAAAATAAACTATGGACAGGGCACTATTACTATCAATGGTAAGACCTACCCTCTTACCGACAGCAACTTACCTACAGTCAACCCTGCCCAACCCTATCAACTCTCTGTAGAAGAGCAAGAACTAATGACCCAGTTGGAGCGCTCCTTCCGCAAGTCAGAGAAGATGCAACGTCACTTAAAGATGCTCTATCAGCACGGCTCACTGTTCCTTGTACGAAATGGGTTCCTACTATACCACGCCGCAATACCTCTTAACGAAGACGGTTCATTTATGGAAGTAGACGTCTGTGGTAAGAAGGTTAAAGGACGTGCACTGATGGAGCGTATTGACGATATTGTCCGCTGTGCCTACTACGGCAAAGGCAAAGAAAAAGCCAACGCACTCGATTATATGCTCTATCTTTGGTGCGGGGAAGGTTCTCCACTTTACAACAAAGACAAAATGACTACCTTTGAACGCTACTTCATCAAAGATAAAGAGTTGGAGGTGGAAAAGAAAGGCGCATATTATACTCTCTCAGACCGCAAAGACATATGTGAGCAAATTCTCAAGGAGTTCGGTCTTGACCCAGAACAAGGACGTATTGTTAACGGACATATACCTGTGCGTACAATAAAAGGTGAGACTCCGATGCGCGCAGAAGGCAAACGCTTTGTTATAGACGGAGGCTTCTCTAAGCCCTATCAAGAGAAAACCGGCATTGCCGGCTACACGCTAATCTACAATAGTCACGGAATCCAATTAGTGGAGCACGAGGCGTTTGAAAGCCGCGAACAGGCTATAATTTCCGGCAGCGACATTAATTCGCGCACCCTGCTCAAAGATTTTACAGGTCATCGTATTCGTATAGGGGACACCGATTTAGGACAAGAACTCACACGACAATTACAAGACTTGCAGCAACTACGCCAAGCCTACGAAACAGGATTAATCAAAGAGAAATAAATTTATCTATCCTTACCAGAATTTCTTCACAAAAGAATAAATTTGGTCTGCCAGGCGGCGGTGGGCCTTTTCGTTCGGGTGCTTATCAGCCCCAAGGTCCCGTCTATGGTTGGTATAAGCATCAAAGTCGCAGGCAAAGAAATAGGCATTTGGATGATTGCACTCCATCACGACACGCTCCACATAGCGACTAAGTTCCGTATTCTTAGTCTTTGAACAACAAACGACAACCATACTATCACTATACTGATTGATGAGTTTGAAATACTCATCGCGGAATTGCTCATAATCAGGCGTTACACCACAAGAGAAGTCATTGCCGCCCAATAATATAATACCCATGGGCATCCACTCACTATTGCCGTACCATCTGTAATCATCAGTCGAATCCATATCTAAGCGATGTTCATAGCGTTTAGGCATTGTCCATCCCGGATACTTGGAGTTATAGTTCCGGCAAACTCCCATTCCGGAATGTGCAATCACAAAGTAATCGGCATTTAAGCGGTGGGCAAGGAGCGAAGCAAATGACTTGCACACATTCTCTGTCTCTGGCGAAAAATGGGCTGTAGAATCGCGGTCCTCAATGCCATAGCCGCATGTGTAACTATCGCCCACAAACTCAATTTGACGCTTACGCAACGGCTCCGCTTGCAGGAAATGACCATTTGTTTCTATTGAATGGAACGTAGTAGTCCCCTGCTCAGCCTCGGTTCTTTTCTGCAACACGATATTATGTCCTTGACGACAACGGCACAACGGCAAAGTATAAACACTATCTCCCATTGTAGCGATTATCTGTGAAGGGTCATCGCTCATAGCCCGGTCAATATAAACATTATAGTAATTTCGTTTCGTATCGGATATGTGTAGTCTAAGTGTATCTCCAGTACACCGGATACGACAATAGACTCCCGTCCAATCAAAGGTTACCGAACCACCATAATCATAGTTCACCCGCCCAACCCACGTAAAACGAGAATCACCTGCTTCCGCCTTTTCGGCAGAAGCAAGTGACAGACTACTCATCACCGCTACAAAAAGCGATAATATCTTATAATATATAGACTTACTCAAATGCACCCATTTGAAGCATATGCACCTCCTTTGGTGTAAGGAAGCGATAACGACCACGGGCTACGTTCTTCTTTGTCAAACCGGCAAAGCTAACGCGATCAAGAGCCGTTACTTTATATCCGACTTTCTCAAATATACGACGAACAACGCGGTTTTGCCCTGAATGGATTTCCAAACCAAGATGCTTGCGGTCATCTTTAGGGAACTCTAAAGCATCAGGAACGATTTTTTCTTCGTCTAATGTAACACCATTGCGTATAACCGTTTCATCAGCCTCATCTAATTCGCGGTCCAGTGTTACTGCGTATATTTTCTTCTTTCCGAATTTAGGATGCGTCAGTTTCGCTGCCAAATCGCCGTCATTAGTCAGCAATAATACTCCTGTTGTATTGCGGTCCAAACGTCCTACCGGATAGATACGTTCAGCACATGCAGTACGAACGATATCCATAACGGTTTTACGCTCTTCCGGATCATCAGTGGTTGTCACTGTATTTTTAGGCTTATTTAAAAGCAGATAAACGAGGTGTTCACGTTTAACCGGTTGGTCATGGAACATTACTTTATCCGTAGGGAGCACTTTAGCACCGAGAGAGGAAACGATTTCACCATTGACAGAAATAACACCAGCTTGGATAAAATCATCCGCCTCGCGTCTACTGCAAATACCTGCATTAGCGAGGTATTTATTCAAACGTATAGGCTTTGTAGGATCTTCTACCCGTTGTGCATACTCAATACGTTTTTTCTTACTATAAACCCCTGCATTACGTTGTGGTTTTTTCCCGTTAAAAGGACGTTGTGCACGTTCCCCGAAAGCAGGACGTTGTGTACGTTCACCAAATGCGGGACGTTGAGGACGTTGCTGATGTTCACCGAAAGTCGGGTGCTGATGACGCTCACCAAATGCAGGGCGATCAGAATTATTGGGATTAAAACGAGGGCGTTGCGTGTGTTGCGCTTCTACTTTTTCTGCGCCGCGAACGAAACGTTGGCGCGGTTTGCGTCCTCCATTAGATGGTCCATTTTGCTCACGCGGGCTCTCGCTCTGACGGAAGCCTCCCGGACGACGGGAGAAATTGTTACTATTGAACATTTTACTAATTAAAATTAAATCCCCTCACGGGCAGTGAATAAATACCCTCACGGGCTATACATCATGTCGAGGTTCAGGTCGATTTGCACAACAACAGCCCCAAGAAACCTTGAGGCATGTTGTTGGTTAGGATCGAGCACATTTATGCTTCAGCTGCTTGTTCTACTGCCAGTTTACCACGGTAGTAACCGCAACTTGGGCAAACAGTGTGATAAATGTAATGTGCACCACAGTTAGGGCAAATAGCCAAAGCCGGCATCTTAGCCACGTCATGGGTACGACGTTTCGCTTGTCTGGTGTGCGATTGTCTTCTTTTAGGATGTGCCATAATTATTTAACTTTTACTTTATTACTCTATTAGTTTATGCTTCGGGCTCTTCCGTAGTGCAGAGGTGGCTTTGGAGAAGGTTATCCATTTGCGGATTACAACCACCGTTCTGGTGACTATGCACCAAGGGAAGATTAACTACTGTCAATTCATAGGCCAACCAATTAAGGTCAACTGTATTGCCTTTTTTGTTTTCTAAGATAGCGTCCATCGCATCGGTTGTCATATCGTCCTCTGCAGAAACAACTAAGTCCATCGGTTCGAGACATCTGTCACATGTAACGCTCACGGTCCCTTCAACAGCCACTGTCAGGTCAAAACCCTCCGTCAGCAAATTGAGCATTGCCTTCGCATCAATCTCCAAGCCAAGTAATTCAGTTTTCTCTACTGACCGGAGATAGGCATTATCCAAATGAAAATCAAAGTGGTGAATCCCCGGTTCCAGTTTGTCCAGATTGATAACATTTTCCATTGTCCGCACAAAAAAAGCGTGCAAAAGTACTGCTTTTATTTCAATTACGCAAATATTTTAGCAAAAAAATACAAAAAATCTTGTTTGTATGTGAAAAAAGCATTACTTTTGCAGTCCATTTTAATATAATAGCATTATGAAGCGAGTATTATTATTCAGTTTTGGACTACTTTTATGTTTATCTAACTTACAAGCTGAAGAGGCCGCATGGCAGGAACAACCCAATTCGTTATCTATAAGCGCCGGTGCCATTAGCGGTTACTTTGTAGGGAAGTCCCTATTTTCATGGATTCCGGCAGCTGCAGGTCATTCCAGGCACTCCAAATATTACGGCAGTTACGGTATTCAATATCACCACCAACTCAAAAAATGGTGCCGTTTAGGTGTCAAAGGCACATGGGAAGGAGATAACTATGATCTCTATACCGGTAAGAATGATACGGATGTGCGCAAAGGTATAACCTTTAATAATATGGTATCCCTTGTAGCCAGCGTACAGTTTCTCTATCTCACCCGTGAACATGTGCAACTTTATTCGGGTTTAGACGCAGGCGCTGCCGCGGACATTAGAGACACTCGCTATGATGCCGGCTTTGACGACGGGAACGGTAATTCCCACCCTGTTAATGTGGTATGGTTACCAGCCGTAAACATCACGCCCCTCGGCGTTGCTTTCGGTTCATGGCGTTTTTATGGCTTCGTAGAAGTCAATATCGGCTATGAGGCCTTTGGCAAAGCAGGTTTAGGCGTGCATTTCTAATAGTGCATTTTAATCGACGCCACCACCTCCAAGGGCTATATACAAGGCTATTAGTGCCTGCGAGCCTTTATAAAGATTGGATGCCTCGTTGAGTTGAGCCGTAAGGAGTGTTTCTTGTGCAGTCAGCACTTCCAGGTAGTTAGCTTTACCCACATCCATAAGTTGGTGCGTACCTACGTAGGCATCTTTCAAGACCTCTATTTGTCGTTTATAGAAGACATCCTTCTCAGTAGCCACCTGACAATCAGCCAGTGCTTCATTAATCTCATTTCCGGCATTGATAACCGTCTGAACATAACGGTTGTAAATATCCTCTTGTGCCAACTTACTAATCTTAAGATTAGCAATCAGTTTACCGCGTGCAAAAATAGGCTGTGTGAGTGATGCCAGTGCATTAAGCAGTAATGCTCCTGGATTAACGACAACGGAGCCTGCATTGTTAGCCCATCCTACGATACCTTGCAGTGAAAGTTTCGGATAGAAAGCGGCTCTTGCACCCTGTGTATTATAGAACGCTTCCGCTAATGCTTGGTCCGCCAAGCGAATATCCGGACGATTAGCTATCAGTTCAGCTGGCACTCCTGTAGAAACCGTTTTGGGTAATTCAAACGATTCCCACGCTGCGCGCTCAATAGATTGGGGAGGCATTACCAAGAGCCGACAAAGAGAGTTCTCTACAGAACGAATTGAACGCTTCACGTCCACGATTTGAGCCTTTACGTTGAGGTACGAGTTCTCCATCTGGTTAACAGAAGTAGAATATGCTTTACCGTTTTCCCATAGTGCACGTTGCGTCTCCAGAGATTCGTTCCACAGGCTATCAGTATTGATAAGGATCTCCAATTGCTTATCTAACAACTGTAACATGAAGTATTGCTGTGCGACTGCAGAGACGAGATTAGCGTGTACGACCTGCTCTCGTGCTTCCGCTTGCCACAACACAGCCTGAGCTTTACGCATTTGATTGGTATTGACAGCAAAGATGTCCAAATCCCAGTTCATCTGCAAAGGCAGGCTATATGTCCACGCAGCAGCCGAGTTATTGAAGCTCCCTACTCCGCCTTGCGGTGCTAATGCAAATGACGGCAAATAGCCTAATTTAGCAGCTGTTAAGGAAGCCTGAGACTGCTCTACGGCAATTCGCGCTGCACGCATATCGGTATTACGGGTAAGTGCGCTGTCAATAAGATTCTGTAAGAGCGGATCTACGAATACGTCACGCCATGAGATTGTAGCTATCGAACTATCCGCCATCGCAGTTTGGACATCCTCGGTTGTACCATAAAGATTATCCGGTGCATCAGTATGCGGCTGATATTTATTATAGATACCACATCCGGATAAGAGCACAGTACTTACAGCTAAGACTGCAATAACAGACGCTTTATTCGCCACGGGTGCTACTTCTGTCCCGCCTTGGAAACGCTCGTGCAGTGTCTGAAAGACGATAAAGAATGCAGGTACAACAAAGAGCAATGCAAGCGTACCGACAGCCATACCTGCCGTAACACCCAGAGCAAGTACACGGTTACCGTTAGCACCTGCACCGCCACCGATGAGCAGCGGAATCACACCCGGAATC
>ODAI011153214.1_pt1 | contig 10866 bp, 9 predicted proteins | sample 1539321 | NCBI WGS metagenome assembly ODAI01 (sample SAMN02144231, study PRJEB22623) | gut metagenome | biome: sheep rumen | host: Ovis aries | place: New Zealand | reverse complement strand
TGAAGCTGAAGCCGACCCCCTTCTGCATTCTGGATGAGATCGAGGCGGCGCTGGACGATGCAAACATCGGCTATTTTGCGGACTATCTGGTCGAATATTCCAGGGAAACGCAGTTTGTTGTCGTGACGCACCGGAAAGGGACCATGGAGCGGGCGGACAGCCTGTACGGCGTGGCCATGGAGGAGCAGGGTGTAAGCAAGATGGTGTCCGTGTCCCTGCAGGACTATCAGGAATAAAGGAGCTGCCGGACGCCTCGCGCCCGCCGGCTCCGACAGGAGGTGCACATGCCTAATTTCACCCTACAGGACAGCGTGTTTGAAAACGCGGCGAAAAGATTTCCGACGCCCTTCCACCTGTATGATGAGCAGGGAATCCGGGAACGGGCCCGCCGGCTGAGACAGGCCTTTTCATGGTGTCCTGATTTCCGGGAATACTTCGCGGTGAAGGCGCTGCCGAACCCGGCGATTCTCCGGATCATGAAGGAAGAGGGCTGCGGCCTGGACTGCTCCAGCGCGACGGAGCTGACGCTGGCAGCGGCCTGCGGCTTTGAGGGAGAGAAAATCATGTTCTCCGCCAATGCCATGCCTCCCGCGGAGTTTGACCAGGCCCGGGCGCTGAACGCGATCATCAACCTGGACGATGCCAGCGATCTGGCGCTCCTGGCGGATCACGGGGGGATTCCGGAACAGATCTGCCTGCGGTACAATCCCGGCGGCGATTTTGCCATCGGGAATACGATCATGGGCAATCCGGGAGAGGCAAAGTACGGCATGCCGGCGGATCAGCTGCGGAAAACCCTGGAGCGGGCGGGCAGAATGGGCGCGGGGCGCTTCGGCCTGCACGCGTTTCTCTCCTCCAACACGATGGCGGAGTCCTATTATCCGGAGCTGGCGGGGATTCTGCTGCGGCTTGGGAAGGAGCTGGAGAAGAAAACCGGGCTTCGCTTCAGCTTTATCAACCTGTCCGGAGGCATCGGCATCCCCTACAGGCCGTCCGAGCCGGAAGTGGATATCCGGGCCGCTGCGGAAGGCGTGCGCAGGATCTATGAAACCGTTTGCCCGGAGGGCGGAGTAGCGATCAAGAGCGAGCTGGGCAGATGGATGACGGGCCCCTGCGGATGGCTGGTGACCCGGGCGGTGCATGAAAAGAAAACCCACCGGGACTACATCGGGGTGGATGCCTGCGCGGCGGATCTGATGCGGCCGGCGATGTACGGGGCTTATCATCATATCACGGTGTGCGGCAAGCGGGAGACGCCGGAAAACAGGGTCTATGATGTGACGGGCTGCCTGTGCGAAAACAATGACAAATTTGCGATTCAGCGGTCTCTGCCGGAGATCGGAATCGGTGACCTGCTGGTGATCCATGATACCGGCGCCCACGGGCATGCCATGGGATACAATTATAACGGCCGGCTGCGCAGCGCGGAAATCCTTTATACCCGGGGCGGGGATTATCGGATGATCCGGCGGGCGGAGCGGGCGGAGGACTATTTCTCCACCCTGGATCTGGATCCCGCGGCCGAAGCGCTGGGGCTGCGGAAGAAAAATGAATTCTGAGGGAAGCCGGCGGAAGCCGGATACGCCCGTCTGTGATTTTGTCCGGAACTACGGAGAACAGGGCTGGCTGCGGCTTCACATGCCGGGGCATAAGGGCCGCGGCGCGCTGGAGGCGCTGGATATCACGGAGATCCGGGGGGCGGAGCCCCTGTATTCCGGCGGCGGAATCCTGCGGGAAAGCGAAGAGATCGCGGCGGAGCTGTTCGGCGCGGACCGGACCGTGTATTCCGCGGAGGGGTCCTCCCTGTGCATTCATGCCATGCTTTTCCTGGCGAAGATGCGAGCGGAGCAGCGGGGAGAAAAAGCGCTGATCCTGGCAGGCAGAAATGCGCACAGGAGCTTCCTTTCCGCGGCGGCCCTGCTGGGGCTGGAGGTCGCCTGGCTGCGGGGAGAAAACCTGCTGACCTGCTGCCCGGACGGAATAACGCTGGAACGGGCACTGGCCGAGCTGAAGGAGAAGCCGGCCGCGGTCTATCTGACCAGCCCGGATTATCTGGGAAACCGGGCGGATATTTCCGCGCTGTCCCGGGTATGCCGCAGCCGGGGGATCCCCCTGCTGGTGGACAACGCCCACGGCGCGTATCTTCGCTTTTTACCCCGGGACGAGCACCCTCTTACGCTGGGCGCGGATCTGACCTGCGACTCCGCGCATAAAACCCTGCCGGTGCTGACGGGCGGAGCCTATCTGCATATCAGCCGGGAAGCGGATCCCTTCTGGCGCGGACAGGCGGACCGGGCCATGGCGCTCTTCGCGTCCACCAGCCCCTCCTGGCTGATTCTGCAGAGCCTGGACCGGTGCAACGCGGAGCTGCGGAACGGATACCGGGAAAAGCTGGCCCGGCTGGCGGAGGAGACGGACCGCCTGAAGGAACGGCTGCGGGATCAGGGCTGGGAAATCATGGACGGGGAACGGATCCGGATTACGATCTGCCCCAGATCCTTCGGATACACCGGGGACGGACTGCACAACCTGCTCCGGGAGCGGAAAATGGAATGCGAGTTTTCCGATCCGGATTATCTGGTCATGATGCTGACCCCTGAAACCGGAAAGGACGGACTGGAAAAGCTGGAGAAGGCGCTCCGCGAAATTCCGCGGAGGCCCCCCCTTCCGGAGGAACGGCCGCCGATGCCGGAGCCGGATCAGGTGATGCCCTTCGGAGAAGCGCTGCTGGCTCCGGCGGAAAAAGTGGCGGCGGAGAAAAGCGCGGGGCGGATCCTGGCGGATCCCTGCGTCAGTTGTCCGCCGGCTGTGCCCCTGCTGATCAGCGGAGAGCGGATCGGGGAGGAGGCCGTCCGGTGCTTCCGGTATTACGGTATTTCCGACGTCTGGTGCGTCTGCAGATCATTTGACTTCTCCGGCGGGATATGATAAAATAAAACGAAATAAGATGATCAAGGGAGGGTTTCCCATGGAACACATTCAGACTCTGAATACCCGGAATCTCTGCGAGAGCGCGAAGAATGGCGGCTGCGGCGAATGCCAGACCTCCTGCCAGTCTGCCTGCAAGACCAGCTGCGGCATTGCGAATCAGCAGTGCGAGAAAAAGTCTGAGGCGAAGTAATCGGGCTTCTGTAAAAAATGCCGCCTGCGGGGCGGCATTTTTTGAATCCCCGGAACAGCGGCAATCCGGAGAGACGGGGAGGATTGCGAAACGCGGAAAGATAGGAGAACAAATGATTCATCAGTATAAAATGGACGGCCTGAATATCGTGCTGGATGTCTGCTCCGGCGGGATCCACCTGGTGGACGACATCGCCTACGACCTGATCGAGCGGTATGAATCCGAAAGCCGGGAAGAAATTCTGAGCGCGCTGCTGGAAAAATACGGCAGCCGGGAGGATGTCAGCCGGGAGGAGCTGGAGGAATGCTATGACCAGGTGACGGCGCTGAAAAATGCCGGACAGCTCTTTTCGGAGGACCGCTTTCAGCCCGTGGCCGGAACCCTGAAGCAAAAGACGGCGGGCGTGATCAAGGCGCTCTGCCTGCATGTGGCGCATACCTGCAACCTGAACTGTTCCTACTGCTTCGCCAGCCAGGGAAAGTACCACGGAGAGCGGGCGGTGATGCCCTTCGAGGTGGGAAAGCAGGCGCTGGATTTTCTGATTGCGAACTCCGGAAACAGGCGAAACCTGGAAGTGGATTTTTTCGGCGGCGAGCCGCTGATGAATTTCGGGGTGGTGAAGGATCTGGTGGCCTACGCCCGGTCCATTGAGAAGGAGCATGAAAAGAATTTCCGGTTTACCCTGACGACGAACGGAATGCTGATCGACGACGATGTGATTGACTTTGCCAACCGGGAGTGCGCCAACGTGGTGCTGAGCCTGGACGGAAGAAAGGAAATCCACGACCGGTTCCGGGTGGATTACGCAGGCAACGGCTCCTGGGAGAAAATCGTGCCGAAATTCCGGAAGCTGGTCCAGGCCAGGGGCGGGAAGAACTACTACATGCGGGGAACGTTTACCCACGCCAATCCGGATTTCCTGAAGGACATTCAGGTTATGCTGGATCTGGGCTTCAACGAGCTGAGCATGGAGCCGGTGGTATGCGCGGAAGGGGATCCTTCCGCCCTGACCGCGGAGGATCTGCCCATTGTCATGCGCCAGTATGAGGATCTGGCCAGGCTGCTGGTGCAGCGCAGGCGGGAGGGAAGGCCGTTTACCTTCTATCATTACATGATCGATCTGTCCGGGGGACCCTGTGTATACAAACGGATATCCGGATGCGGATCCGGCACGGAATACATGGCTGTGACACCCTGGGGCGATCTGTATCCCTGCCACCAGTTTGCGGGAGAGGAGCACTTCAGGCTGGGGGATATCTGGCACGGCGTGACCAATCCCGAGGTGCAGGAAGACTTTGCCTCCTGCAATGTGTATGCCCGGGAGGAGTGCAGGGACTGCTGGGCCAGGCTGTACTGCTCCGGCGGATGCGCGGCGAACGCCTACCATGCGACGGGGAGCGTCCGGGGCGTATACAGAACGGGATGCGAGCTGTTCAAAAAAAGGATGGAATGCGCCATCTGGGCGGAGGCCATGAAGACGGCGGAAATGCCGGCAGACTGAGGCGGCGCGGCTGCCCGCCGGCCGGGAATCCGGGGGAACGGAAACGTTTGAAAGGAAGGGTACGAAAGATGAAAAAGGGATTGTGCCTGATGGTATGCCTGCTGATGATTCTGCCCCTGGCCGCCTTCGGGGAAGAAGTCTTTCCGGTGCAGGAGTATGAGTTCAACCACAAGGCATACAGATCCTATGATTCGGAGACGCTGAAGTACAAGATTGAAACCTTTACGGTCCACGGAGTCCGGTGCTACCTGACGAAGATATGGATGCAGGATCCCGGAAAGCAGATCCGCAAGGCCACGGCGGAATGGAAAAAGAATATCATGCTGCCCAGACATATGGCCGAGAAGATTCCGGAGGCGAAGCTGATTATTAACGGAAGCGGCTATGTCAGCCCGACCTATCCCTGGATTCCCGAGGATTATCCGGGCACCAATCCGGATTACTACTATACGCCCCTGGGATCCCTGACGGTGACGGACGGGGAGGTTTTCCGGAACCTGGAGGGGGTGCCCTATTACGGACTGACGCTGGAGGCGGACGGACTGCACATGTACGTCGGCGAGGAGAATGGGAAAGTGCTGGCGGCCAATCCCAGCCAGACCTGGAGCTTTTATGTGCAGTGCCCGATGCAGCTCGCCGGCGAGGTTCTGACGCCGGAGGACTGGGATTTTGCGGGACGAAAAGCCAGAAGAACGGTGATCGGCCGGGTGAACCGGAACAATTATCTGCTCCTGTCCGTCTCAAATGACGGAGGGCTGGGGCTGACGCTGCATGAAGTGAACGATTTTTTCCGGAAATATTTTGAACTGGAGTGGCTGTACGATCTGGACGGAGGTCCGTCCTCCGCGCTGCTGACCCGGAAAAAAGGGTCCTCCAGGCTGTATGCCGTGATGGGCGGATCCGCCAAGGATGAGGATATCATGGCTTTTACGGAGCTCCCGGAGTAAGGACGGCGGGATTCCGCGGAAGGGAAGGCCGGTCCGGAGGAGAGAGGAGCGCCGGGCCTGCTGGGGCCGGGATCAACGAATGGAAGAAAAAATAGCCCCGGCTATTTTGCGGAAGGAAGCCTGTATTTCTTCTGCCGGAGAGGGTAAAATCATCCCAGAATTCAGAAGAAGGGGCTTTCCCTTCGGAAAGGAGGCGTGACTATGGATTTTCTGGCAGGCAATCTGCCGCTGATCCTTTGCGGGCTGGTCGGTTTCGGGCTGCTGCTGGCGGAAGCGTTCATGCCGGGCTTCGGGATTGCCGGATTCCTGGGCATTGTGCTGGAAGCGGCAGCGATTTACAGCGCCTGGATTTCTCACGGACCCGTGTTTGCCCTGATTGTGACCGTGATCATCATTGCGGTTATTTCGGTGTCGGTCTATCTGTCCTACCGGAGCGCGGTGAAGGGGCGGCTGAGCCGGAGCGATCTGGTGCTGAAGGATGAGGAAAAAGCGGAAGCCGATTCCGAGACCAAATCGCTGATGGCGTATCAGAACCGGGAAGGCGTCACGGTAACGGCACTGCGGCCCGGCGGCACGATCGAGATCGACGGCGTCCGGCTGAATGCTGCCAGCGGCGGAGAACTGGTTGAAAAGGGCGCCAGGGTTCGCGTCCTGGGCGCAAAGGGCGACCATGTGATTGTGCGGCCCCTGAAGGACATGTAACAGAGACAGGAGGTACTGAAAATGCAGACTACGATTCTGATTCCCCTGATTATTGTCGTTGCCATTATTGTGCTGGCGATTTTCCTGCACTTTGTGCCCATGGGCCTGTGGATTTCTTCCCTGGCCAGCGGGGTGCATATCTCCATCGGGACGCTGGTGGGCATGCGGATCCGCCGGATTCAGCCCCAGCGGCTGGTTTATCCCCTGATCAAGGCGAGAAAAGCCGGCCTGGATCTGAGCATCGGCCAGCTGGAAACCCACTACCTGGCCGGCGGCAATGTGGACAAGGTGATCAATGCGCTGATTGCGGCCCAGCGCGCCAATATTGAAATGGCCTTTGAGAAAGCCTGCGCCATCGACCTGGCCGGACGGGATGTGTTCCAGGCGGTGCAGATGAGCGTTACCCCGAAAGTGATTGAGACCCCCGTGGTTGCCGCCATTGCCAAGGACGGTATTGAACTGCGGGCCAAGGCCCGGGTGACCGTGCGGACGAATATTGAGCGCCTGGTGGGCGGCGCCGGGGAAGAAACCATTATCGCCCGCGTCGGCGAAGGCATCGTGACCACCGTCGGCTCCTCGGAAACCCACAAGGAAGTGCTGGAGAATCCGGATCTGATCAGCCGCACCGTGCTGAGCAAGGGCCTGGATGCGGGAACCGCCTACGAGATCCTGTCCATTGATATCGCGGACGTGGACGTGGGACGGAACGTGGGCGCCCAGCTGCAGATGGATCAGGCGGAAGCGGACCGCCGGATTGCACAGGCCAAGGCGGAGGAACGCCGGGCGATGGCCGTGGCCCGGGAACAGGAAATGAAGGCTTCCGTGCAGGAGATGCGCGCGAAGGTGGTCGAGGCGGAGGCCGAGGTGCCGAAAGCCATGGCGACCGCGCTTCGGGAAGGCAAGATGGGCGTCCTGGATTATTACAACATGAAGAACACCATTGCGGATACGGACATGCGGGAATCCATCGCCAAGGCCAGCGCGCCCCAGTCCGCGCCGGAAGGACAGGTCAAGAAGTAAGGCCGGGAGGTGAGTGACCCATGTCGGAAGGATTTGCGCCGCTTCTCTTTCTGCTTGTGATCATCTGGGCCTTCTCGGGAGCATTCAAAGGGAAACGCTCCTCCGGGGGAGGCTCCGGCAGCCGGAACGCCGGCAGCGGAGCCTCCGGCCCTTCCGCCGGCAATCAGCCGCGGCAGACGGCCCTTCAGGATTCGAAAATGGTGTCCCGGCTGCAAAAGGAGTTTCCCCATCTGGCCGGGCAGCTGAGCGCGCAGGCGCCTGCGCCGGCCGGGGAGCCTTCCGGGGCGCGCCTTCAGGGGAGCCTGACGGAGCCGCTCCCGGAAGGGACGGATCCATGCCATGATGAACCGGACGCCGTGCCGAGAGGCAGCCTGCGGGCGGAACGCGTGGAAGGAACAGATCCCTGCCATGACGGATGGGAAGAAGCCCGGGTCAGCGTTTCCGGCGCAGACAGGGAAGACCCGGAGGAAACAGCTGCCTCCGGCGGGCTGAACCTGAGCTGGACCGGAGAGGATATTGTCAGGGGATTTGTGGTCGGTGAAATTCTGAAGAGAAAAGTCGGATAGAACTGATGCCTGCCCTGCCGAAAGGCGGGGCGGGCTGTTTTGGCGAAAGAAACAAAAGCAAGGCCGGATGCTCCGCGGACAGGCGGAGCCGGCCGGGAAAGGCGGGGGATTTCCCTGGCGGAGAAGAACCTGATCATCGGACTGCTGGCCCATGTGGACGCGGGCAAAACCACGCTGTCCGAAGCGCTGCTCTATGCCTCCGGCCAGCTGCGGAAGCTTGGCCGGGTGGATCATGGTGACGCGTTTCTGGATACGGACGCGCAGGAAAGGGAAAGGGGTATTACCATCTTTTCCAAGCAGGCGGAGCTGACCTGGAAGGATCTGCGCCTGACCCTGATGGATACCCCGGGACACGTGGACTTTTCCAGCGAGATGGAGCGGACACTGGGGGTGCTGGACGCCGCAGTGCTGGTGATCAGCGGCGCGGACGGGGTGCAGGGACACACCGAAACGCTGTGGCGGCTGCTGAAATCCTATCGGGTGCCGACCCTGCTGTTCATCAACAAGATGGATCAGCCGGGAACGGATCGGGCTGCCCTGATGCGGGAGGTGAAAAACCGCCTTTCGGAGGGATGCTTTGATCCGGAAGCGCCGGAGGCCATGGAAGAGGCCGCGATGTCTTCTGAGGAGGCCATGGAGGCGTTCCTGCGGGAGGGAACGGTTCCCGCCCCGCTGCTGCGAAGCGCCGTATCCGCCAGGAAGCTCTTTCCCTGCTGCTTCGGAAGCGCGCTGAAGATGAAGGGAATTGAAAACCTGCTGGACGGAATCCGGGCATGGATCGATCCGCCGGAGTACCCTGCGGAATTCGGCGCCAGAATCTTCAAAATCAGCCGCGACCCCCAGGGGGCGCGGCTGACCTGGATGAAAATTACCGGCGGAAGCCTCCGGGGGAAAGCGGTGTACTCCCGGGGAGAGACCGCCGAAAAGATCAACCAGATCCGAATCTACAGCGGAAACAGGTTCCGGCTGACGGAGGAGGCGCCTGCGGGAACCGTCTGCGCCGTGACAGGCCTGGCAGGCTCCCGGGCGGGAGAGGGGCTGGGACGGGAAGGGGAAGCCGAGACGCCGCTGCTCTCTCCGGTGTTTACCTATCAGGCAATGCTGCCTCCCGGCAGCGATCCTTCCCAGGCGCTGCAGTGCTTCCGGATGCTGGAGGAGGAGGATCCTCAGCTGCATGTGGTCTGGAACGGAGAAAAGCGGGAAATCCATGTGCAGCTGATGGGCGAGGTGCAGCTGGAGATTCTGCGAAGGCTGCTGCAGGACCGTTTCCAGCTGCAGGTGCGCTTCAGCGAAGGCAGCATTCTTTACCGGGAAACCATCGCGGCGCCGGCGGAGGGAGTGGGACATTATGAGCCGCTCCGTCACTACGCGGAGGTGCATCTGCTGCTGGAGCCGGGGCTGCCGGGCAGCGGGCTTCACTACGGAAGCGCGGTTTCCGTGGACGATCTGGAGCTGAACTGGCAGCGGCTGATCCTGACCCACCTGAAGGAAAAGACCCACCGGGGCGTCCTGACCGGGGCACCGATCACCGATATGAAGATTACCCTGATCGCGGGTCGGGCCCATCTGAAGCATACCGAGGGAGGAGATTTCCGCCAGGCGACCTACCGGGCGGTCCGTCAGGGGCTGATGGGGGCGAAAAGCGTGCTGCTGGAGCCCTGGTATGATCTGCGCCTGGAGCTGCCCTCCGACTGCGTCGGCCGGGCCATGACGGATCTGAGCCAGCGGGGAGGAACCCTGAGCGCGCCTGAAACAGAGGGGGACCGGACCGTTCTGAGGGGCAGCGCGCCGGTGGCGGCCATGCGGGGATACGGCCGGGAGGTGCTCGGCTATTCCCGGGGACTGGGCCGGCTCAGCTGCTCTCTGAAGGGCTACGCGCCCTGCCGGAACCAGGAGGAGATCATAGCGGAGAGAGGATATGATCCGGAGGCGGATGTGGAAAATACGGCGGATTCCGTCTTCTGCGCCCACGGCGCCGGATTCGTGGTTCCCTGGGACGAGGTTCCCCGGTACATGCATCTGCATCCGGATCCGCTGTCCGGCGCGGCCCGGACCGCCGGGGAGGGGACGGCTCCTGCCGCGGAAAACGGATCTGCGGCTTCCGCCGGCTCCTCCGGAACGGCATCCCGGTCCGATTTTCAGGGCAGAATGAACGAGGACCGGGAGCTGCAGGCGATCTTTGAGAGAACCTACGGAAAGCCGAAAAGCCGGGACGACCGGGCGCCCGGGAAGAACGGCCGGCCTACGCTCAACGGGCGGACACTGGAGCTGGAGCCGCCGAAGACGGAATATCTTCTGGTGGACGGGTATAATATCATCTTCGCCTGGCCGGACCTTCAGGAACTTGCGCGGCACAGCCTGGAGGACGCCCGGAAAAGCCTGACGGACATCCTCGGCAATTACCACGGCTTCCGGGCGGGAGAGCTGATCCTTGTTTTTGACGCCTATCGGGTGCAGGGAAGCCACGGCGCCCAGGAAGAGGTGCAGGGCATTCATGTGGTCTACACCAGGGAGGCGGAGACGGCGGATAACTATATTGAGCGGACGATCCGGGAATTTGCCGGGAAAAAGGACCGAACGGTTCGGGTAGCCACCTCCGACGGCCTGGAACAGGTGATTATTCTCGGCGGCGGGGCGACCCGCGTCTCGGCCCGGGAATTCCGGCGGGAGGTGGAGCAGACGAGGGTGGAAATCGCTTCCATTCTGGAGAAGAACAACCTTCATCCCAAGGAAACTTCCGCCGTGGCACTGGCCCTGCAAAAGGCCATGAAAAAACCGCAGAAATAAAAAAAGCAGAGGGTCAGTCTGCTTTCTGCTGAATCTTCAGCCCGCTGGAAATATCCAGGATATGGGCAGCGTCGTTGAAAAGCTCGATCCTCAGATGCACATACTCCCCTTTGCACACGGGGAATTCCAGCACGGTGACGGAGGTAAACTCATAGGGCAATACGGTGCAGACATACGGGAAGGGAAGCGCCAGCAGGTGCGACAGGACGCAGGCGCCGGAAC
>ODAI013989659.1_pt1 | contig 10869 bp, 6 predicted proteins | sample 1539321 | NCBI WGS metagenome assembly ODAI01 (sample SAMN02144231, study PRJEB22623) | gut metagenome | biome: sheep rumen | host: Ovis aries | place: New Zealand | reverse complement strand
CTCGCTCAGCTACGAGGCTTCCAAGATCGCCATCCCCAACGAGTATGACAAGTCCATGGCCATCATCGGAGCCATCGGCACCAACGCATACACATCCAACGACGTGACCTGCTATACCGAGGACATCCCCTCCAACCAGATCGAGAACTGGGCCAAGGTCCAGTCCGACCGCTTCAAGAACATGGTCATCCGCGGCTTCCATACCGAGCTCGAGGCCGTCTACGAGGAGTACAACATGTACCTTAACGACGACAGCGAGAATGCCATGATGGCGGTGGACTCCGTCCTCTTCGCCCATCACCCTTACGGCACCCAGACCGTCATCGGCACCTCCGACCACCTCAAGAACCCTTCCATCAAGGCCATCAAGCGGCAGAAAGCCACTTACTACGTCCCCAACAACTGCGCGATCTGCGTGTCCGGCGACTTCGACCCTGACGAGTTCGTGAAGATCGTCGAGAAGTACTTCGGAGACTGGCAGCCCAACCCTTCCATCCCCGAGTTCGTCTGCCAGCCCGAGGACCCCATCACCAAGCCTGTCGAAAAGGACGTCTACGGCACCGAGGCTGAATTCGTTATGATAGCATGGCGTTATCCCGGAGCCTGCGACCTGATGAAGAGCGAGACCGCCGACATCGTATCCGCCGTGCTCAGCAACGGCATGGCCGGCATCATGGACCTCGACCTCGTCCAGCAGCAGAAGGTCCTCGCCGCCGACGGCCAGGCCTATACCCGCAACGACTACGGTGAGTTCCTGCTCGACGGTTATCCCAAGCAGGGCCAGAGCCTCCAGGAGGTCCGTGACCTGCTGCTCGCCAGCGTGGCCAAGCTCCGCAGCGGAGACTTCGACGAAGGCCTCGTCAAGGCCAGCGTCGCCAACTACAAGCTCATGCAGATGCGTGCCATGGAGCGCAATGCCAGCCGCGCCAGGACCTTCGTCAACTCCTTCGTCGCAGGCCACTCCTGGAAAGATGAGGTGCAGCAGCTCGACCGCTTCTCCAAGCTCACCAAGCAGGACATCGTGGACTGGGCCAACGAGTACCTCGGTCCCGACAGCTACGTCGTAGCCTACAAGCACGTCGGACAGAACCCCAGGAACGAGAAGATCGAGGCTCCCGAGATCACTCCCATCGTGACCAACCGCGACAAGCAGAGCGACTTCCTGACAGCCCTCCAGCAGAGCGAGGTCAAGCCCATCGAGCCGGTGTTCGTCAACTTCGATACCGACATGTCCGTCTTCAAGGCCCAGTCCGGCATCGAGGTCCTCTACAAGCACAACGACGTCAACGACATCGCAGTCCTGCAGTTCCTCTATGACGAAGGCGCCCTGACCGATCCCGCCCTTTCGTTCGCTACGGACTACGTAAGCTATCTCGGTTCCGAGACCCGCTCCGCCGAGCAGATCGCGAGCGAGATGTACGCCCTTGCATGCAACAACTCCCTGCGTTCCTCCACCAGCCAGACTTCCTACGCCGTGACCGGCCTGTCGGAGAATATCGGCAAGGCCCTCGATATCATGGAGGACCTCATCGCCAATGCCAAGGCCGACGAGGACGTCCTCACCGAGCTCAAGGCCGACATGCTCCAGAGCCGCGCAGTCAGCAAGATGACCCAGCGCACCTGCAACAGCGCCCTCAACACCTACGTAATGTACGGTCCCGAGTATATCAAGAGCACTACCCTGACCAACGAACAGCTTGCAGCCCTCACTTCCGAGGAGCTCCTGGCCAAGGTCACCAACCTTCTGACCAAGCAGCACAAGGTGCTGTATTACGGTCCCATGAGCGAGAGCGAGGTCAGGAACATGCTTGCCGAGCATCACGACGTGGCAGGCGAGTTGCAGCCCCTCACCAGGAAGTACCCCGCCAAGCTCCTCACCCCTGAGGCCAAGGTCATCATCGCGCCTTACGACGCCCGTCAGTTCAACTACATCCAGTACTCCGACAGGGGCGAATCCTTCAGCATGGACGACGCTCCCGCCATCGAAGTGTTCAACGAGTATTTCGGCGGCGGCATGAACACCATAGTGTTCCAGGAGATGCGCGAAGCGCGCGCACTCGCCTACTCCGCCGGCGCCCTTCTCACCCCGCCTTCATACAAGGACGACACCTACTCGTTCTACGCCCGTATCGGCTCCCAGAGCGACAAGCTCCGTGGCGCAGGGGGGGCCTTCGACGAGATCATCAACGACATGCCCCAGTCCCAGAAGGCGTTCGACATCGCGAAGTCCTCGCTCGAAGGCACGCTCCGCACCCAGCGCACCACCGGGCTGGGAGTGCTCAACAGCTACCTTGCCGCGCAGGAGCTCGGACTTACCGAGCCCGTGGACAAGTACGTGTTCGAGAAACTGCCGCAGATCACCATGCAGGACCTCGTCTCCACCCAGCAGAAGTGGGTCAAGGACCGCACCTACGTGTACGGCATACTCGGCAATTCCTCACTCCTGGACCTGGACTTCCTGAAGACCCTTGGTCCCGTGCAGCAGGTTTCGCTCGAGGAGATATTCGGCTACTAGCCCTCACTCCCTGAACTTGTATTCGGTGATATTCTGCAGGCCCGGGATTCCGTAATAGGCCTCCACTATATCCCCTTTCAGAAATATCTCCATTCCCATGATATCCGGGTTGTCCACAAGGTTGAGGGCATCCCGGATATCTCCTTTCTGGAGCTGCACCGACATGCACGAGGACTTTTCCGTCACGGAGGAGCGCGATGCCAGAACGATGTTGGTCCGGGACTTGAACGGAGGGGTGAACGACGCGGAAGCCGAGCTGAGGTCACCCCCGACGATATATCCAAACACCCACACGTCCTCCTTTCCGGCCGCTGCCCGGGCCTGGCTTACGTTGTAGGCGGTCTCGGGAGTCCCGCCCCTGTCGTTCTCCTGCCCTATCACGAAATCCTCCACGCTCCAATTGCGGGTGGTGTCGATGCTCACGCTGACACCCTGCCTGATACTGCCGGAAGCCGGGGCGGAAACGTTGAGCACGAGTATCTCCTGGCTCTCGAGGAAACGGGTCAGGAGCACCTCGTCCCTGCCGCCGTCGCTGAGGACCAGGGACACGCTGCCGGGATTGAAATAGGCGATGCGCCGCTCGGAGTAACTGTAAAGGAGCTTCCCCTCGTCGGACTTGAGGAGAAGGGAACCATTGGGATAAGAGGAAAGGAAGTTGGAGGCGATGTTGAGCTTGACCCCAGAGTTCATCTGCCGGCAGATAAGCTCGACGGACACGTCGGAACCCGGCCGTACGGAAACGACCTGGCGGTCGCCATACTGGGGCGCGGAGAATCTCGGGGAATTGAACTCCTCCGAGACGGCGGAGACGGTGTAGCTGCCCTCAGGCACCGACATGGAACCCGGGGAATCGCCGTACTTGCCACGGTACAGCTCCTCGCCCTTGGAGTCATGGACGGTAAGGATGAAGTCGTTGGTGTCGGGGATGGTGTAGGTCGCGCGGGTGGCGAGGAACACATCCTCGGAAAAACGAAGGAAGAGACGGCCCTGGGGCCTTTCGGGGATGAACGCCTCGCAGGATGCGAGGGCACAGACGACGGCCAGTGCGGCCGGAAGAGTGGAAAAAAGTTTCATGACAGCATAGTTTTAAGTCAGGTCAAATGTAAGCAGAAATCCTTCCCCCGTCTTACAAAAAGATAACTATCTGCAGCGCCGGGATGAATCTGTATGGCCTGGTGCAAAGGGAAAGGGTGGGATGGTTTAAAATTTTCACGGGGCAATCGCATCACTGCGACCGCCCCGCTACTTAACCTAAACTTAAACTATGAAAAACTTCAATGCAAAAATAGTAATTCAATTTATATCCGCAAGGGGTTTTCAGAAAAAATATCGAAATTTTATCGCAATTATGTCGATTTCGATATAAAAATCACGATTTACGCCCTTCTTGTAAATATTTAAGGACATTTTTAAACCTTTGGAGACTTCATCTGTCCAAATACAGTCATCCATCCTGATAGGAGGATGACACTAGCAATAACTACAACTTTAAATCCAACAAATCATGAAGAAATTTCTGATGATTCTCATGGCTGTGGCAACCATGCTGTTTGCAGGGATGTCCAATGCAAGCGCCCAGGGCCCGGGCGGATTCGACTTCGATCCCGAAGCCATGGTCAAGATGCGTGTCGACCACATGAAGGAGACCCTCAAGATCAACAAGGACCAGGAGGCCAAGCTCACCGCCCTCTTCAAGAAGCAGAACGAGGAGATGGCCAAGATGTTCGAAGGCGGCGGCATGCCCGACATGTCCAAGATGCAGGAGAACATGAAGAAGCAGGACGAGGAGATCAAGAAGATCCTTACCAAGGAGCAGTACAAGATCTACTCCGACGAGCAGAAACGTATGATGGAACAGTTCGGCGGAGGCGGCTTCTAGTCCCTTCGCCCCACAAACAGACACCCTGACTCATCCCCGAAACCCGTTTTCGGGGATTTTTTGAACCTTTTCCCTCGGATTCACGAAAAACATCGTTAACTTAGCAGAGTTTTGACCATACATCCTCTTTCATGAAAAGAGCCTTCATAGCCATAGCATTGTCACTCGTGTCCCTTGCGCTCGGCGCACAGGACAAGGTCAAGCATGGCTTCAACTCCGTCCCTTATCCGGTGATCGGATACAGCGACGACCTCGGCATCCAGTATGGCGTCAACTACACGCTGTTCGATTACGGCGACGGATCCATCTTCCCCAATTACCGCCACAAGGCCGTGATGGAGTTTTCGCGATACACCAGGGGCCAGACCGGCCTGAAACTCACCTACCAGTCCGCATACCTCATCCCCGGCATCCGCTTCTCGGCCGCGCTCGCATACAACATGAACCCCATGTACCATTTCTACGGGTTCAACGGCTCCGCCACCCCGGTCAACCGCGCGCTCGACCGCAAGGACGGTGTGGCCTTCTACGACATCGACCGCAAGTTCTTCCGCGCCGTAGCCACTTTCCAGGGACGCATACTTGACGAGCTGGACTGGGCCGCAGGAGTCAACTACCTCTCCTATAAGATCGGCACCCTGAACCCCAAGTACGGATACGACCCGCAGAACTCACTGTACAACCGTTACGTCGAGTCAGGCATCATCAACGCCGACGAGGCCGGCGGAGGCAAGATCCTGGAATTCAACGCAGGACTCGCCTACGACACCCGCAACGCCACCACCATCCCCTCCAGGGGCGTCTGGTCAGAGCTCTACATAACCGCGGCTCCGGACGTATTCAATACCGGATACAGCTACACCCGCCTGAGCGCCCATTTCCGTCACTACATAGGCATCCTCGACAACGACCGCCTGACATTCGCCTACCACCTTGCATACCAGGACATCATCCATGGTAATCCTCCGTTCTACATCCTGCAGAACATCACTTCGCTGGTAGTCAACAGGACCGTGAACGAGGGCCTGGGCAACAAGAACACCATCCGCGGCACGCTCTACAACCGTTTCATCGGAAAGAGCTATGCCTGGGCCAATTTCGAGACGCGCATAAAGCTCTTCGGATTCATAGCCCGCAACCAGGCGTTCTATATCGCCACCAATCCTTTCTTCGACTGCGGCGCCATCCTCACTCCCTTCAGGCTTGGGGCGGAGCGCGGAAGCGAGCTTTACCGCAACGCCACGAAGTTCCACGGGAGCTACGGCGCAGGCCTGAAGCTGGTGATGAACCGCAACTTCGTCATGTCGGTCGAGGTGGCCCGGCCGCTGAATCCCGATGACGGACGCTTCCAGCTCATCATGGGCTCCAACTATCTCTTCTAGGATTACTTCTGCTCCGGACGCATCTTGGCGTACTTGAGAAGGATCGTCTTCGGCTCGGAATAGTCGTCGAAGGCTATCTTGGCCTTCAGCTCCGGGAAGGTCCCCGTTATGTCGAGGATACGGCCGGGGCCGAAGCGGTTGTGCTCGATGCGCTGTCCTACGGTGAAATCGCGCATGGGCGAAGGCACGAAAGTGGCCTCGTCGTAGCGGGGCGCGGCAGGGGCCGAAGAAACGGGGCGGCGGGCAGGCGCGACGGGAGGCTGCGCCGTACTGGCGGGCTTGTCGTTCTTGAAATATGTCACTCCTGAGGAACCGCCGTAACGGTATGCGCCACGCGAAGCGCCTTCACGTCCATAAGGGCTGCCGGAAGGGTTTCGCCCGTAAGGGCTTCCGGAAGGATTGCGGCCGTACGTACTTCCGGACGGGCCGCGGCCGTAGGATCCTCCGCGGCCGAAGAAATGCGACCCGAAGCCGCCGAAACCGGAGTCATCGTCTTCCTCCTCAGCCTCGAAATCACTGTCGGTCAGAGGATTGGCAATGTATCTGGGATCGATCTCACGGATGAAGCGGCTGGGGGCGTTGGACTCGTGGCGGCCGTTGCGCATGCGGGTGGTGGTGAAGGTAAGGTCGATGGTTTTCTTGGCGCGGGTCATGGCGACGTAGAACAGCCTGCGCTCCTCCTCGACGTCCGCTGAGGAGGCCATCATGCCACCGGACGGGAAGAGGTTCTCCTCCATTCCGGCGACATAGACGTAAGGGAACTCCAGTCCCTTCGCGGAGTGCACGGTCATCAGGGCGACCTTGTTGTTGGTGTCGTCCTCGTCCGTGGTGTCGGCATTGCTCAGCAGCGATGTGTTCTCGAGGAAATCCCCGAGGGTAACGACGGGTATCTGGGGCTGGGAGTCTCCCTGAGGGAAACCGGCGCCCTCGTCCATGGTCGCTTCCATCTCCGCGAGGTACTCGTTCTGGCGGTCCTCGACGAACTGGGCGACACTGTTGATGAGTTCCTCGACATTGGAGGTGCGGGACATGCCCTCGACGGAAGTGTCGGCCTTGAAGAAGGCGTACAGTCCGGAATCGTCGGCGATGCGCTGCGCGAGCGCAAGGGCATCGGTCGAAGCGGCCTTGGATGCCAGGGAGTTGACCATGTCGCCGAAGGCACGGAGCTTGACGATGGCGGCGTTCTTGAGCCCGTGCTCCAGCAGGTCGGGGGCATAGACGGCCTTGAACAGCGACACGCCGTGGGCGCGCGCGGCGGCGGTAAGCGCCTCCAGCGAAGTGTCGCCGATGCCGCGCGAGGGTTTGTTCACCACCCGCTTGAACGACTCGTCGTCATGGGGGTTCACCACGAGCTTGAAATAGGCCATCATGTCCTTGATCTCGGCCCTCTCGAAGAAGGAATTGCCGGAATACACCATGTACGGGATATTGCGCCGCCTGAGGGCCTCTTCCAGGGCCCTGGACTGAGAGTTGGTGCGGTAGAGCACCGCGAAATCCTGGTACTCGGCCCGCTCCTCGCGCATCCGGTCGAGGATGCCGCTGGTGATAAGCACGGCTTCCTCCTGCTCGGTGTAAGCGCGGATGAGGTGTATCTTCTCCCCGTCGTCCCCGACGGCATAACACTCCTTGGGGATGCGGTTCTCATTCTTGGCTATCAAGGAATTGGCGGCCTCGACGATGACCTTGGTGGAGCGGTAGTTGCGCTCAAGCCTGAAGACCTGGCAGTCGGGGTAGTCCTTCTTGAAATTGAGGATATTCTCGATCTTGGCCCCGCGGAAGGCGTAGATGGACTGGGAGTCGTCGCCCACCACGCAGATGTTGCGGTGAGGCTCCGCCAGCTTCCTCAGGATGAGGTACTGGGCGTAATTGGTGTCCTGGTACTCATCCACGAGGATATGCGAGAACCTGCCGGAAATATCTTCGAGGGCATCGCGGTTGTCGCGAAGCAGGATGTTCATATTGAGCAGGATATCGTCGAAATCCATCACTCCGGAAGCCTTGCAGCGCTGCACGTACATCGAGTACACGTCGCAGATCTTGGGCTTCTTGGAGTGGGTGTCGTTCATCACGATGGTGGGATTGGCGCGATAGGCCTCGGCCGTGACGAGGTTGTTCTTGGCCATGGAGATGCGGGAGAGCACCTCGCGGGGCTTGTACACCTTGTCGTCCAGGCCAAGTTCCTTGATGCAGGCCTTGACCGCGCTCACCGAGTCGGAAGTGTCGTAGATGGTGAATGCCGCGGGATAACCGAGGAAGGCGGCATACTCCCTGAGGAAGCGGATGAACACGGAATGGAAGGTGCCCATGTACAGGCGCCGGGCCTTCCTCTCCCCCACCATCATGCCGATGCGTTCCTTCATCTCGCCGGCGGCCTTCTTCGTAAAAGTGAGCGCGAGGATCCTGTCGGGCTCGCATCCCTGCTCCAGGATATTGGCAATCCTGCACGTCAGCACCTTGGTCTTTCCCGAACCTGCACCTGCGACGATCAGCACCGGTCCTTCCACACAGGCTACAGCTTTCTTCTGCTCACTGTTCAGCCCCTCGAAAATAGCATTCACTTTGTTCTCCATATTTACCGCAAAATTACTAAAAAATACGTATCTTCGCACCGCATTTTGCAAATACTCAAATTAGTTATTCATAATGTCAAACAACATCAACCTTAAAAAGGGTCTGGACATTCCCCTCGCCGGAGTGCCCGCACCCGAAGTCAAGGGTACGGCCGCGTCCGGCATCATAGCCGTCCAGCCCGCCGATTTCAAGGGTCTCAGCCCGAGACTCCTGGTCCGCGAAGGCGACAAGGTGCTCGTCGGTTCGCCCGTCCTGGCTGACAAGAAAAATCCCGACATCCTCGTCACCTCGCCCGTCAGCGGCACCGTGAAGGAGGTCGTCAGGGGTGACAAGAGGAAGTTGCTGGCAGTGCTCGTCGAGGCCGACAAGGACCAGGAATACCTGGACTTCGGCACCTCCAAGGGTGAGCTCAAGGCCGAGGCCGTCAAGGACGCCCTCCTCAAGAGCGGACTCTGGGCTGCCATCATCCAGCGTCCCTACGGCATCGTAGCCGATCCGGCCGCCAAGCCCAAGGCCATCTTCGTCTCCGCTTTCAGCACCGCTCCCCTCGCCGCCGACACCGAGTTCACACTCGCTTCCGAAGCTGCCGCCGTCCAAGCCGGCGTCAGCGCCCTGGCCAAGCTTGCCAAGGTCCATGTCGGCGTGAAGTCCGCGAGCTCCGCATTCGCCAAGCTCACCGACGCCGAGATCCACGTAGTCAGCGGCAAGCATCCCGCAGGCAACGTCGGAGTGCAGATTGCCAATATCTGCCCCATCATGAAGGACGAGACCGTCTGGACCGTCTCCATCGCCCTGCTCGCCGCCATCGGCCGCCTCTTCACTACCGGACGCTATGACGTCAGCCGCAAGGTCGCAGTCGGCGGACCCGCCGCCGTCGCCCCCGCTTATGTCAACGCCCTCCCCGGCACCCCTATGTCCGCCTTCAAGGCGTTCTACGGCTCCGCCGAAGGCCTCCGCATCGTCAGCGGCGACGTCCTGACCGGACGCTGCGCAGGCGAGAACGGCTACCTCGGCTTCTTCGACACCCAGGTCACCATCCTCAAGGAAGGTACCGAACCCGAGCTTCTCGGCTGGGCACGTCCGTTCCGCTTCAACCAGTATAGCGCCGACCACTCCTACTTCAACTGGTGCCTCGGCCGCCTGGGCAAGGAAACAGCCATGGACACCAACCTCCACGGCGGTCCCCGCGCCTTCGTCATGCCCGACTCCTACTACGGAAAGTATTTCCCGATGGACGTCTATCCCCTGTACCTCGTAAAGGCCTGCCTCGCCGGCGACATCGACAACATGGAGAAATACGGCATCTACGAAGTGCTCCCCGAGGATTTCGCGCTCGTAGAGTTCATGGACCCCTCCAAGAACTACATACAGGATATCATTCAGAACGGCATCGACCTGATGCTCAAGGAAATGGCTTAAAGAAAGGAATATGAACAAGATATTTGAAAAAGGCGGCAAGCTCTACTGGCTTCACTCCACCGTCGACGCTTTCGAGACATTTCTCCACGTACCGGGCACCGTCACCCAGAAGGGTGCCCACGTCAGGGATGCCGTCGACCTCAAGCGCATCATGATCATCGCCGTGATAGCCGCCGTCCCCGCCGCACTCTTCGGAATGTGGAACACCGGCTACCAGCACGCACTCGCCACCGGAGCCGCTCCCAGTTTCTGGGCCGACCTCTGGTTCGGCTTCCTCAAGGTACTTCCGCTCTTCGTAGTCTCCTACGTCGTAGGTCTGTTCATCGAGTTCGCTTCGGCACAGATCCGCGGTGAGGAAGTCAACGAAGGCTACCTCGTTTCGGGATTCTTCATCCCGCTCATCGTCCCCGTGGACGTCCCGCTGTGGATGCTCGCAGTCGCCGTCGCCTTCGCCGTCATCTTCGGCAAGGAAGTCTTCGGCGGTACCGGCATGAACATCTGGAACCCCGCCCTCCTTACGCGCGCGTTCCTTTTCTTCTCATACCCCAACAGCATGTCCGGTTCCGAGACCTGGATCGCCCTGCGCAAGGGCGAGACCCTCGTTGACGGAGCCACCGGCGCCACCCCGCTCTCCTTCATCGGCGAGGGCATGGACGCCCTGAACAACGCCGGCACCCAGTACGGCACCGGCTTCTGGGACATGTTCATCGGCACCGTCCCCGGCTCGGTCGGTGAGACCAGCGTCATCGCCATCCTCATCGGAGCCGTCATCCTCCTGTGGACCGGCATCGCCAGCTGGAAGATCATGGTTTCGTCCGTGGCCGGCGCCCTGTGCATCGGCGGTCTCGCCCAGCTCTGCGGCGGCACCGACGTCCCCGTGCTCTACCACCTCGTGATGGGCGGCTTCGCCTTCGGTGCCGGTTTCATGGCCCCCGACCCCCGCACCTCTCCCCAGCCCGACTGCGGAAAGTGGATCTACGGGTTCCTCATCGGCGCCATCTGCGTCATCATCAGGCTCTTCACCCCCGGCTATGCCGAAGGCATGATGCTCGCCATCCTGCTCGGCAACACCTTTGCCCCGCTGATTGACTACTATGTCGTCG
>ODAI010828865.1_pt1 | contig 10869 bp, 8 predicted proteins | sample 1539321 | NCBI WGS metagenome assembly ODAI01 (sample SAMN02144231, study PRJEB22623) | gut metagenome | biome: sheep rumen | host: Ovis aries | place: New Zealand | reverse complement strand
GGAGGGAGCAACCACTTTCCAATAGTGTGGGGTATACCAAGCAAATACATATTAGCGTGCCGGAGGCACGCGCTCTCAAAAACCAAATTAATAGGACCCACCTATAGTATATTGCCTAGTTGTTCTTTGATTTTTTCCAACTCGTCTTTCATCTGTACTACTATTTTTTGTATTTCCACGTGGTTGGCTTTCGAGCCGGTGGTGTTGATTTCGCGCCCCATCTCTTGAGCGATGAAACCCAGCTTCTTGCCACTGCCTTCTTCGTTATCCATGGTTTGGCGGAAATAGTCGATGTGTTTCTGCAGACGGATTTTCTCCTCGGTGATATCGAGTTTTTCTAGGTAATAGATGAGTTCTTGCTCAAAGCGGTTTTGGTCGATTTCCTTGATGGCCGTTTCGGCAAAATATTTGCGTATGCGTTCTTTGGCTGTCTCGATGCGCTCGCTTTCGTATTGGGGTATCTCTCCCAACAACCTTTCTATCAGATTGACATGCTTTACAAAGTCCTGCTGTAGAATGCCTCCCTCGTGTGTGCGGGTTTGGTCCACCTCTGCAATGGTCTCTTGGATGGTTCTAGCCAGGGTGTCCCAGTCGTTATCGGTCAGTTCGTTGTTGCTGTTGCTTTCCCATACGTCAGGCATACCTAGGATTGTTTCGAATAGGTGCTTGTCGGAGCAGTTGAGGGTGTCAGCCAGGGTCGTGAGTTCTTGGTAACGTTCTGTTACTAATGCTTGGTTAATTCGGTTGGAGCAGGCGGTGTCGCACTCTTCGGTGACGAGCATTTCAACCTTGCCACGTTCTAGTTGGTTGAGCATGGTCCGCAGCTCTATCTCATGAGAGTGAAGGAAGGCAGGCACTTTGACGATGAGGTCGAGAGCCTTGCTGTTGAGTGTTTTAATTTCGATAGTGATTTTGCGATCGGTAATGGAGCATTGCCTTTTGCCGAAGCCTGTCATTGATTTCATACGATGTGTTGTTGTTTAGATTTCTTTGATTATTTCTTGAAATTTTGGTGTAGCATAGGTCTTGTATTGGCCCTGTTCATTATAGATGAAGAATACGGCTTGGATGTCGGGGTCCTCAGGATGCTGTTCGATGAATTGTAGCGATTTCTCCAGCCCCATGACCATGAAGGCTGTGGCCATGGCATCGGCATACCAAGACTCTTTGCTCACTACTGAGACACTCAGTAGTGAGTGGGCAACAGGATGCCCGGAGGCAGGGTCTATGGTATGTGAATAGCGTACGCCGTTTTCCTCGTAATACTTTCGGTAGTTGCCGGAGGTAACTACCGACTGGTTGTCGAGCAGGATGGCGGTTTCGACCTGCTGTTCGCTGTATTTGGATTCGGCTGGGCGTTCGATACCTACGGTCCAGTGCTCACCATTGCTTTTGCGGCCTTTTGCAATCACTTCACCCCCAATGTCGATAAGATAGTTGTCAAGCCCCAGCCGGTCGAACATTTGGGCAATTAGGTCGGAGGTGTATCCTTGCGCGATGGCGTTGAAATCGAGTTGTATCTGCGGCAACTTGGTGAGGACATATTCGCCTGGCTGCTGGGTGGGGGAGATGATGGTGCTGTCCTGTTTTATGTAGGTGAGTATGCTGTCGATCTGTTGGTCAGAAACGTCTTTGCGCTTTTCGAATCCAAAGCCGTAGAGGTTGACAAGCGACCCTATTTTGCAGTTGAAAGCCCCATGGGTGTATTGGTTCATGGCCAGGGATTTGAGCAAAATGTCGCGAAACATCTCGCTAATAATGGTGTCTTGGTTACGGTTGATCCGGCGTATGAGGGAGCTGTCCACCCAGAGATTGGCCGTTAGGTCAAAATCGTGCAGAAGTGAGTCGATTTGGGGCTGCAAATTGCGTTGGAGGGAGTCGTAATAGATGATGCTGTAGTAAGTGCCCTGGGTTTCGCCCTGTAGTCGGATGGGCTGTTCGGCTCTGTTGCCACAAGCACTGAGGAGGAGGACAGTGAGGATAGAAAGATACAGGATTTGTTTCATTTTTTCATGTTTACTAAAAAGCGTCCGACACATGGGTGCCGAACGCTTTTTGTGGGGAAGTCACCCTTGTGGGAGACTTATTTGGAGATGATGAATTTGCGAGTGATGGTCTGTCCATTCTGCAGGGTGAGACGCATGGTGTAGCTGCCCTTGCTGAGGTTGGAAAGGTTCATTACGCTCTGGGTGCCTAAATCCTGCTTGACGGCAACTTGTTGACCAAGGCTGTTGAAAATGACCACGCTCTTGACGTCATCTTGGCTCTGTATGTTGAGCTGGCCGGCAGTGGGGTTAGGATAAAGGTTGACCACGGTGTTTTCTACTCCGTTGATGCCCACGAAGGTGACGATGGTAATCCAACTGGTGTCGGAGCATTGCAGGTTATTGCTATAGTTGATGGTGGCCTGGAGGGCTACATCGATGTTGCCTTGTACATTGGGGATACGGAGGGTGTCGCTTGTGGAGGTCTGGCCGTTGCCATAAGTCCATTTGTACGAAGCACCGCTGGTGCAGGTGGGATAGAGGACTGCTGTATCGCCGGCATTGAGATGCCATTCGCCATTGATGGCACTAATGACAGGAGCCTTGTTGATAGTGAGTGAAAGAATGTGGACACTGTCGCAACCGTTGCTGTCGACACCGGAGGAGAAACGAGGTTCGGTGGTGGGAGTGGTGTAGTAGGTGGCTTTATTCATTTTCCAGTAAAAGCTGTCGCAGCTGTTGGCCCAGGTGGTGTCGGTGCCAGACTTGTTGATGTTGACCGTCAGGTGGATGGTGCTGTCATAGCATCTGTTCAGGCTGTGGTCGAAGAAGAGTGTGTCCCAAATGGTGCTCTCACGGAAAGTCTTGTAAGTGCTGCCCGCTCTAGAGCTGATGTTGAACAGGACGCTGTTGCAGCCTGTGATAGCGGTATCTTTGGTGTTGGTACGAGGCTCTCTAATGGTAAGGGTGAGGGGGTAGATGGTCACGCAATGGGTGGTGGCGTTGGTGTCGTATACATTGTAAATACCAGAAGCGGTGAAAGTCTGACCTCTCCAAGTTTTGGAGCCACAGGCTTCCTCTTCAGCCATGTTGGCAGTGTTGGTTATGATGTTGAGGGTCAGATTGTGGACGGTGTCGCATCCTATGGCGGTGTCGGTGACAGTGTGGGTGTAGATACCGCTTTCGGTATAGGTGTTGCCATACCAGTTGTAGTCGCCACAAATATCAACGGCTTCATAGACATTCAGAGAGGTGACAATGTTCAGGGCGAGTACGTCGTTGTGAACGCAATTGTCGGAAGTGGTGGTGGCGGTGTAGTAGCCAGAGTTGGAATAAGTGCTGTCGTTCCAATCGTAGCTGCCACAGGCAGAAACAGCCATGGTGTCGTATTCAACGTTGGAAACGGTGAGCACCAGGTTGAAAATGCTGTCGCATAAGCCAGAACCGGCAGCGGCCACAACGGTGTCGCTGTAGCTGTCGGACGTGTTGTATGTATTGCCACGCCATGTGTAAGTACAATGGTTGCTGGGGACGATATCGCTCTGGGTGTAGGGAGTGTTGATGGTCAAGTTTAGGACGAAAACAGTATCGTCCGTGGCATTGACGAAGGTGACAATGGTATCCGTGGTGTAGGTCTGGCCGTTAACGGACCAGGTGTAGCTCTGACATGCGGAAGCGTCGGTGTAATTCATTGCGCGCTGACCTTTGTCCTGAGCCAAGGCAAAGGGCATGAAAGCAGCGACCAATAACAGACTTAATAATGCTTTTTTCATCTTGTGAAAATTAATTAATTTATCCTTTATTTATTTATTATCAATATATTGTTGTAAGTGAGCCCACGTTTGGACTGTGGTACTACAATGTGCAAAGATAATATTTTTTTTTGAAACTGCCACTTTTTTTTTACAAAATGACGTTTGTGAATCTAAAAATGAGGCGTAAAGGACATGCTAGATGGTTTTTCAGAGTGCTTGTTCGATAGGGGACAAAAAGGAAAGGTTGAGTCATGTTATGGGATTGGTCGGATGAAAAACAGTCGCTGCCATTGCACCCTCGACCAAGCGGCGAGAGGCTCTGCTGCGGGTACCGCGCCTCAATGAACGGCCCACAAAGTAAAACACCGATGAAGGGGCTGCCGTATGCGGCAGCCTTTCCGTTATCGGCGCTTTCCTCGCGATGCTTTTTAACCTCAAAAAAAAATTATCCTTTTGCAAATAGCTTTGGTGTACGTTCGCCATTTATATTACGTTTAACTTATGCTTGTCTTATGTTTTATTTATCATGTAAAAATGAAAGATAACTCAACCATTGTAGAAACGTTATCTAAGAGAGCCCTCTTTTTTTGCGTTTTAACCTCCTTTGTAGGTGTGATGGACGGAAGAAATTTTCTCTCTAGAAGTACTGTCCGCTAATGGACAAAATACGTGGTGGAGTTTCATAAAGGAATTGCCCGGAGGAAAAACTGGTTGTACCGTTGCGCCGCAGATTAAGCGGAGGGACACTCTGCTGGGGAACAGCTCTTTGAGGAATAACCGATAAGGTAAAACAATGGTGAACTGTGGACATCGAGTATGCGTTGGGCCGTGCTTGATGAACAGCCGTACTTCTTTGCTGGTTGGGCGTAGGTCTGTTCCCACTTGGAATACGTTCCTACCACAGCTTTGCTGCATCTATACAGTTGCCTCCTGAAACATGTTCTCCGCAGGCCCAACAACGAAGTCTCTGGGCTCCTTTCGTACCTCCATATTGCTAAACTCTATCGTTACCATAGCAATAGCATTTTTTTGTTCATGACCTTCTAGTTTGTACAAACAACGATAAAAGAAAGCTTTAAGCCCTGTCCGAACATTGTTTTTGACCATTCGTCAGGGTGAAGGAGCTGTATTTGTGGTTTTGGCTTATGGCAGTGTGTGTGAGTCGGTTGTGCAAATGAAGCAGGGAAAACGGCTGCTCTCGGATGAGTGTGTGGGGTAGCACATATAACATGCGGTAGGGTGTTACGAAAAGAGCTGAATCCATTCGACCTGGATTCAGCTCAATATAATAGTTGGAATTCTCGTCAATCCCTTAACCGAGGTTTTCTATTCTGTTCAGTTCTACGACATTCTCCACATGTTGTGTGTGGGGGAACATGTCGACAGGCTGGATGCGGCCAATGCTGTATTTGGCTGACAGTAGTTGCAGGTCGCGTGCTTGGGTGGCTGGATTGCAGCTCACATATACGATTTTGCGAGGATTCATGGCCAACAGCTGTTCCACCACTTTCTCGTGCATGCCTGCGCGAGGAGGGTCGGTAATGACTACGTCGGGGTTGCCATGTTCGGCCACAAATGCTGGGGTGAGCACCTTGGCCATGTCGCCTGCGTGGAATTGGGTGTTGCTGATTTGATTGCTTATGGCGTTTTGGCGTGCTGCGGCAATAGAGTCCTCTACGTACTCTATACCAATGACTTGTTTGCACATGCGGGCTAGGAACAGGGCAATGGTTCCGGTGCCGGTGTAGAGGTCGTAAACGATATCATCAGGCGATAGCTCTGCATACTGGGCCACAAAACTGTAAAGTCTTTGTGCCTGAGCCGAGTTGGTCTGATAGAAGGTTTGGGGTTTGATGGCGAAATGCAATGAAGGAGCGCCGTTATAGCCTTCCATTACCTCCTCCACATAGCTCTGGCCGGCAAAGGTTATCGAGGGAAGGTCGGCATAGGAGTCGTTCATCTTGTCATTGAAGATGTATTGCAAAGAGGAGATTTGAGGGAAGCTGTCACGCAAATGCTCCATCAGGCCCTCCCAGCCCGGGGTGTATTCGGCAATCACTAGCACTACCATCCATTGACCCGTGCTGGTATTGCGGATGATGAGGTTGCGTAGGCAGCCGGTGTGGTTGCGGATGTCGTAGAAAGGCAACTGGTGGGAGATGGCATAGTCGCGCACGGCCAGCCGTATCTGGTTGCTCAGTTCATCTTGTAGGGCGCAATGCTCGATATTCAGCACCTTGTCGAAAAGGGTGGGGATGTGGAACCCCAGGGCGCCGGGTTCGGCGGGGGCATCGGGCAATGGTGGCTGGTCGTGCCAGGCTTTGGTGGAGAAGGTGTACTCCAGCTTGTTCCTATAATAGAAAATATGCTCCGAACCACAGATTGGCTGCATGTTGGAACAGTCCACATGCCCCAGGCGCTCCAGATTGTCTCTCACCTGTTGCTGCTTGGCTTCTAGCTGGTAGCGGTACTGGAGGTTCTGCCACCGACATCCGCCGCAGGTGCCGAAGTGGGGGCACATCAGTTCCGCGCGTTTGTCGGAATAGTGCTTGATGTTTACCGCGCGACCTTCAGCGTAGTTTTTTTTCTTTTTGATTAACTTGATGTCGGCTATGTCGCCGGGGACGACAAAGGGGACGAAAAGGACCATGCCGTCTATGCGGGCGACGGCCATGCCCTCGGCACCTACGTCGGTGATGAGGACGTCCTCTAGGATGGGCTGGACCTTGCTTTTGCTCATTTTCATGAACTGTTGGGGGTTATGATGTTTTTGTAAAAAAAAAGAAGTACTGCACGACAATACTTCTTTTCTCTTTGCAAAGAGTCTATAAATAGTAAATCCGATAATCGATTTATCGCTCGTCGGACACGGTTAATTTTTTTCTGCCTTTTTTGCGGCGTGCGGCCAAAACTTTTCTTCCGTTGGCGGTAGACATTCTCTGGCGAAAACCGTGCTTATTGACTCTCTTTCTGCGTGATGGTTGGAATGTTCTCTTCATTTTTACTCAAATTTTGGAGTTGCAAAAGTACGAACTTTTTTTTAATTGACAAGAAAAAAAATATTTTTTCTCATGGGGGATTTGCTTAAACTATTGTTATTTAGTCCGATATGTAAAAAAATCGTTGTTTTTTTATCGGTTCAAAAAAAAATCTGTACCTTTGCATCCGCAATTTGTGATGTAAAAAGTTGTTATTGTAATGGATAAAAATAGTTTTGGCCAGTTGATGGACCACCCTGGAGTGCTCACTCCCACCCAGTGGGAGGAATTGCGGCAAGAACGTGACAGGTATCCCTTCAGCGTTCCGTTGCAACTGCTCACTCTTTTGGCCGACAAATCGGGTGGGACGGCCTTGTGGGAAACGCAGTCACTGCCGCGGGTGTCGCTTTATTTCCAGGATACCCAGCGGCTTACCGAACAGCTGGATGCCGTTCCTCTCCCTTATGCCCGTCCTGTTGCGCCCGTTGCGCCACCCGCAGTAGTGCCTCCTCCTGCTCCCACTCCTGCTACAGAGATGGTTGCGGAGCCCCATTCCAAACAAGACGCAGAGTCCGATGATGCGCCTTTCGATGTGTTGCAAGCCATCAACTCCTATCAGGAAGTCTCTTTCAAGACGGCTCCTAAGAGTGTTATTCTGACCAATTTTTTGGAAAAAGATGGCGGAATTAAGCTCTCTGAGGATGGTTTTGAGGAGGTGCCAGTGCAAGAACTTGCCAAAAAAAGCATTCGTGTGGACAATTCGTTAGAGTCTGAGACTCTTGCACTTGTGCTGGAGAAGCAAGGAAAAATAGCTCAGGCATTGGCCATGTACGAAAAATTAATGGTTAATAATCCCGAAAAAAGTAGTACTTTTGCAGTTCGAATTGCCGCTCTGAGCGAACGTTTGAAAAATGAACAAAGTGAATAAATAATAAAATATCAGTTATAAAATGTACACCGTTATCGTTATCCTTATCCTGCTTGTATGCCTTTTCCTGGCTGTGGTTGTTTTGATACAAAATTCCAAAGGTGGTGGTCTTGCTGCCAACTTTAGCGCTCCCAACCAGATTATGGGTGTCCGCAAGACTACTGAAACCATCGAAAGAATCACTTGGGGCCTTGCCATTGCTTTAGGAGTGCTCTCCCTTTTGGCCACCATGTCTATCCCTCGCCACAGCAACGAGTCTGTCATCGAAACTCAGGTTGACCCCAATGCCCTCAACGTCAATGCTGGCTCCACGGTTGCCGTGCCTGCCACCACACCTGTTGAGGCTCCCGCTCCCGAGGCTGAATAAATAAACACGACAAGCTGATACAAGGAGATTCGCCCCATTCCAGGGTGAACCTCCTTTTTTGCACCTATTTTTCATGCAAGGCGTCGCCCGCTATATCCTTTCCCATTTTCCGCACCAACCCACAGCTGGCCAACAAACAGCATGCGACAGGATGGTGGAGTTTTTGTTCGACCCCGACCCCCTTGCAGCCTTCTTGCTAAAGGGCTATGCCGGCACGGGCAAGACTTCGCTTGTTAGTGCCCTCATCCATTCTGCGCCGGCTTTGCGTATCAAGACACTGTTGCTGGCTCCCACAGGGCGTGCTGCAAAAGTTCTCTCGGGCTATGCAGGGCAGCCCGCATACACTATTCATAAGAAGATCTACCAGACCGTCACCGACGGCAGTGGCACCGTGCGCATGGCGCGGGCACTCAACAAACACACCTACACTCTTTTTATCGTCGACGAGGCTTCTATGATAGGCCTTGCCGATGAAATGGGCGTAGGGCATCATAATCTTTTGGAAGACCTTATAGACTATGTGGCCGAGGGGAGTCATTGCCGACTGATGTTGATAGGAGACACTGCCCAGCTTCCCCCTGTGGGGGCTACAGATAGTCCGGCCCTTGACGTGCAGTACCTAAGGACTATTTCGCAGCTTAAGGTCCATCACTACGAACTCACCGAGGTGGTCCGTCAGCAGCGTTTCTCAGGTATTCTTTTGAATGCCACCATGCTGCGCATTCAAATATCTCAGTTGGAAGAAGCGGAGGCCCCTCAGTTGCCTCTCTTCGATCTGAGTGATTGCGAAGACATTGCTCGTCTGCCGGGTGCCGACCTTGAGGAGGTGCTTCACCAAGTGTATGGGAATGACCGTTTGGACCAGGTGGCAATCATCACCCGCAGCAACAAACGTGCCAATCTTTTCAATCAGGAGATACGCAATCGCGTCCTTTTTCGCGAGGAAGAGGTCAATGCAGGGGACTATCTCATGGTGGTCAAAAACAATTATTACTGGCTTGATGCTGACAGCGGAATAGGTTTTATTGCCAACGGCGACATTGTGGAGGTGCAGAGTCTGCGCAACCATCAGCAACTATATGGGTTCCACTTTGTGGATGCTACGCTACGTTTTGTCGACTATCCTGATGCGCCCCTCCAAGACTGTAAGTTGCTGCTGGAAACGCTCCATAGTGAGTCGCCTTCTCTCACCCGGGAGGAGTCGCAGCGTCTTTTTGATGCTGTGATGGAGGACTATGCCGACCTCCCCCATAAGGCTGACCGCCTCAAAGCCCTGAAATCGGACCCCTATTACAACGCCCTGCAAATAAAATTTGCCTACGCCCTCACTTGCCATAAGACCCAAGGCGGACAGTGGGAAACGGTCATCATAGACCAAGGCTATCTTGTTGATGATATGCTCGATCGGGAGTATCTCCGTTGGCTCTATACGGCCATCACCCGTGCTACTCGACAGGTCTATCTCCTCAATTTCCAAGACAAATTTTTCTCGGAGAAATAATAATAACTGTAAAAATTAGTTATATTATTAGTCAAAACTCAGGAATCCGGTATTTCTGAATTCCTAGCACACTCATCAAACTCAGAATCTATGAAAAACGGCCAACTCCAAAAAATGAAGATGCAGCAGAAGCTGTCCCCTCAGCAACTTCTGCTGATGCGGCTCTTGCAGTTGCCGATTACCTCTTTGGAACAGCGACTCAAGGAGGAGGTGGAGAAAAACCCCATGCTGGAGGTTTCGGCTGACACGGGTGGCATGATGGAGTCGTTGCCCGAGACCAGCATTGAAGCATCAGGTCCCGATGTGGGTGTCGACACCGAGGATGACGATTATAGCTATCGTGAGCGACAGGAGCGGGACAAAAATCAGGATGCTCATGAACGTGTCTTCGTTTCGGAAGCCTCTTTTGGCGACCACCTTAAAGACCAGCTCGGTATGCGCAACCTCACCCCCCGCCAGCTCGCTATTGCAGAGGAAATAATAGGCAGCCTTGACGATGCAGGCTATGTGGGCCGCGATATCGGCCTCATCGCCAACGACCTGGCTTTCACTCAGGGTATCGAAGTGTCTCTTCAAGAAGTAGAAGAGGTGCTGCATGAGGTGCAGCGGTTAGACCCTGCCGGGATTGCCGCCCGCAATCTACAAGAGTGCCTCTCCATTCAGCTTCACCGCTCAGGAGAGCACGATGAGGCTACGCAATGGGCCATAGAGGTGGTGGACCACTATTTCGACTTTTTCGTCAAGCACAATTACGACCGCATCATGGAGGCTGTCCCCCTTACCGACGACCAGTTGCATGAAGCCATCAGGCGCATCCGCCGCCTCAACCCCAAACCTGGAGATGGCGAGAGCGAGACCTCCCATGCCAACTATATCATCCCTGACTTCATCGTCACGAACAATGATGGTCAGCTCAGCCTTGTCCTTGCCGATGGCCGCCTGCCCCAGTTGCAGCTCAACGATTTCTATCAGGAGATGTTGCAGCAGCTCACCCAAAACAAGAAACCCACCGCTGGAGAAAAAGAGACAATAGACTTTCTGCAGACCAATAGCGACAGTGCCAATATGCTGGTTGAGACACTACACCAGCGCCATGTTACTATGACTCGTGTGATGCAGGTGATACTGCGTAGGCAGCATAAATTCTTCCTCACAGGAGACAGCGCCGACCTCAAGCCCTTGTTGCAGAAGGATGTGGCAGAGATGACCGGCTATGACATATCCACAGTTTCTCGTGTGGTAAACGGAAAGTATGTGCAGACCGAGTTCGGCACCTTCTTGCTTAAAGAGTGTTTTTCGCAGGCCATTACCAATGGCGAAGGGCAGGAGGTGGCCACTGAGAGGGTCCGTCAGATG